>Ga0098058_1000519_pt1 | contig 12774 bp, 26 predicted proteins | sample 19_taG_FD_75061 | JGI IMG/M metagenome (GOLD analysis project Ga0098058, IMG submission 75061) | Marine viral communities from the Subarctic Pacific Ocean - 19_ETSP_OMZ_AT15317 metaG | ecosystem: Environmental > Aquatic > Marine > Oceanic | place: Pacific Ocean | collected 2015-01-19 | reverse complement strand
GAATATAAAGCAAGAACTGCTGCATATGCCGAATATATGAAACAGTATTTTTAGTAAAAGGAAAAAACATGAATTTAGGAAAGATTGTTAAACATGGTTTACGTGTACATAGGATTTTTAATTTAGTACGCAAAAGTGTTCCATAGTAGTTGGTGTGTGGATTGGTAGTCGTTTTAAAAGTAAGTCTCATAGGAAACCAGCAGAATGAAATGCCCATCTCCTTATTTGAAGAAGAATGTAGTCAATGGGTAACCATGTCTAGTTATCAAATATTTTGGTTTGCCAATAACACTTTGAATAGCTATAACGGTTGTGGTAATCAACATAGAATGTGTATATCATTATTACGATGGTGGCGATAATGACCAGAAAATTAAAATTAGACTGGCAAGACCTTGAATATGAATCAGTCTATTTTGATTATTTAATGAGTGCAGATACAGAATTAGAATTAGGATTAGAATTACCACTTAATGAAGAGCATTTTCTCAGATGGTTAGAAAAATAACGATGGTGGCACAATGACTAGAAAATTAAAATTAGGGTGGGATATTCCTGATAAGAATGATTTTGCTATTGCGGGTTATGAAATAGAAAGCAGCATCATAGGAGGCCATTTAATACAATGGTTTTTTCATAAGAGTGAATTTCATACTTATTTAACAACTGGTGGCGGCGATACTTGGATGTGTCATGGATTTATAGAGATAGATTCTGTAATGGATAGCTTCTTTAAATTTCCAAAAGATTGGACATTACTTCACTGTCCTTCGGGCGAAGAACGCTCGTGGTTTTAATCATGGCTAGAAAACTAAACTTAGGATGGGGGAGACCTGATGAATTTTCACTTTGTGAAGGTGATATCTTTAATGATGCTTCTTATAAAGGATATTTAATATGTTGGGCGAATTATAAAAAAGGTAAGCGTACTTATTTAATTCGCACTTCTGACGAATCAACATTTTGCAATAGCCGAATTATACCTTTAGATATAATCAAGAACTATCTTGATAAACGATACGGAATGTTAGACAAACCTAAAATAATATGGCGACGTATAATGAGAAAAATACATGACTAGAAAACTAAAATTAGGGTGGAGAGAATCTGAAAATAATATACATCCACTTTGTAAAGGTATTTTCCAAAAAGAATTATATAAAGGATATTGGATGTGTTGGGCAGAGCAAGCCGGATTAAGCTGGAGTTATTTAGTCTGTCCTAGTGGTGATGCATATTATTACAAAGGATTTATACCTTTTACTCTAATTAAAAAATATATTAATGGAAATTTGACAATGGACTGGATCGGCCCAATTTTGGATGCGAGAAACGATTTTATGGAAACTATATGACTAGAAAAATAAAATTAGGATGGAGCGATAAAGCTACAGATAACTTTTTTTACAAAGGATATTCCATATATTGGAATAAGGGTCGAACCTATATAATTTGTCCTAGTGGTGAAAGATATTATGTTTCTTCTGAACTGTCTTTAGAAAAAGTAAGGGAAAGCATTGACGGAATATGGCTTGGCAATGGCAGCGTGTGCTGGCAAAAAGCGGGAAGGTTCGAGGCTTAGAAAACGAGGGTAGAAAAAAGATGGCAATTGAGTTAATGACCTTTGGACGTGTTAAGTGTGTTAAAAAATCTCAAGCCAAAAAGAAACATAGGAAAAAGTGGAGTAAACATATACATAATATACAGCAGTACGAAGAGGGACAAAAGAAAAGTTTTTGGGGCAAAGTGTGGAAGGTTATGAATACGGATATTCGATTATCTTTTTGAATATTTATATGACAAAAAAAACAACAACAATAGTAGAGTGGGGTAAATCTACGCCCAAACCTTATTATCGTTATATCAATGGTAGGGTATCAAGGCATGATGGTCCTGTTGATGGAAAAGTTACAGTACTTAATTCCGGTCCTTTTGGTTTGAGATTTGTAGGTCAACTCCCACCGCAATTCATAATACAAATGATGTTTAATGGGTTAATGACCAAAGGAGTTATTCCTTCTTCCGTTTTCTATACTAAATTTAAAGAAAAAAGAAAAGTAAAGAATAAATTTTGGAAATTTTTATGCTTTCTTTGGACTAAGCTTTAATTTCTTCTTCTTTAGTTGGTCCGTCCAAAGGAAGTGTGGTTACGGGCAATCGACGCCGCTTCCTGAGATTCTTTACCTTCCAGATACAAATTGAAAATGGAAATTCTGGAACTTTGTTTTTTAATTAGAACACCATCCCCACCACAAGGGCGGGTTGATGCCGCCAGAATTAAAATGACCCCCGGTGTTGCCACCGAGGGTCTGCCCAAGGGATGTTCTGGTCCTTGCAGAACAGACAACCATTTGTCTTTTTTGCGTTTTAGATAACAAAACATACAAGGACGGAAAGAAACATCCACTAATATTATAGGTTAGAACCGTTGAATTAGAAACCTTATTTTATTTTTTTTCCACTTCGACTGTATGCATTTTTCTCAGTTCTTTTACATCAGCCAAAGAATTAGCGGCACAAGCATTTGCTGCTCTAGTAATAACCCAACGTGGCAACGTCCAGTCATGAAAATCCAAATGAGGCAAAATAGATTCTGAGGCGTATTCAGCATCTTCACCTCTTTTTACCCATTCATTAATCCATTCTGCTTTAAAGAGTTCATTAGCTTCTTCTCCGCTAACTAAGTCGAACTTAATCCCATCTTCCATATTATAAGCCATATGAGTCAAAACATTTGACAAGGGAAGAATAAGCCCCTCGAAATCGTCTTCTATATCCTCTGCTTTGATAATAGTTTTCACTAACATGTCACAAATTTCACTTGCAACATTCTTTATATCGAATTCATTTATATTCATTAATTCAATTGCTGTGTGTAGGCTCATCGGTTTTCCTTTTCAAAATAAATTTTGCAGTTTTGTCTTCATCTGTGGGATAAAGTGGATTGCTCATTTTGATTCCTCCCCCAAAATGGCTTCAGCGTCCGTCAGGGCGTTTCTAAGGGCATCAATGATGTCCTGTCCGGTTAGTATCGCCTTTTCAGGTTTACCAGCATTGAACCACCTTAACGCTGCAAGTGTATCGCTCCGTAGAGTATCACCAACAACATAAGCCGCTTCAATCGCTTGACGAAGACGATTCTGCTTTGCAATTTTTATTTTTTCTTGTACTGTCATCCTGCTAATGCTTTCCCTTCGATAAAGTCCTGTTGTGATACTATTTTTGTCGTAGTCGTACCATCAGAATTACATTTGACAACCTGTACTCCATCGCCTGTGTGAGAGGCCAACGAGCATGATTTCAAAGCTCTTTTCAATGCTTCCGAATTGCTAGGTCCGTCCTTTTCTGTTTCATCGAAATTCTCTTTGTTAAGTTTATCTTGCTCCGATTCGTGAATGTACACGGAGAAGTTAATGTCGAACTGACCTACTCCATCGAGATTAAAAATAAATCGGTGAATGTCTTGCTTAGTCAAAGCATTTGCAATCAATTCGGGAGAAGCATCTTGGCCTGTATGAAAACCATTTTCAAACCCATCTTCGACTTTTATATAACCATTTTCTTCAAGGTTGATTTGAATAGTCATACATTTTGTGTGACTCCCCTCAAGAGATAGAAGATAATCTTCAGGGTCTTTTATTACGCAATCCCCACAAATATAATCCCCTTCACATTCATCATCCCAATAGTATCGTGACCAACCGTAACTATCTGCGGTGGTTCTAACCAATTTGTTACATTCAACGCAGAACGCCCATTGGTCACTCCACTCCAACTCGAAAGTTAATCCGTGTTCTTCGCAAAGTTCCTCGATTAATTCTGCGGCCATACTGACAGATTTATCTACTATGACATGCTCTTTCCCATCCCACTTAGTAATGTCATTCCAGTTACCACAAGCTATAACATCCAAATCGTCATACCTCGGTTCCGCATATCCATGAGTATGGATAGTGATTTCTTGAAGTCTACATTTTCCCTCTTCGGTAGATTTATTTGATAATTCTTCCAAACCTTCTTGAATGGCAGAATGAATGTTGAATGGTACAGGTTCTTCGCCGAATAAATTAGTCATTGTTTAATCCTTATGGTTAATGTATCCTACCATGTACATCTTAATTAAAGGACTGAGGTGCTTAACAATCTATGGTCCTCTATTGATAAATGGTGTAGCAGTAAGCGTTTATTACTTTCTCCATCGTTTCATCGCCGCCTCTCTTTCTGATTCTTCTTTACTAGTCTTTACATAACCTGTCCAATTCTTAGGATACAAATGCTGCTTTTGGATTGTACCTTTTTCTTCTTTTCGCATATCTTTTAATGCTTTGCAAAATTCAACAATTAATCCAACACCAAACAAAAACAAGCCAGCTATAACTTGGTATCCTATAAACAAAAAATACCAAATAGAAAAGAGGATGTTTTTTGTTACTTCATTCGTTTTATGAAATTTTTGCATGATTCATCCATTTTTGTTATGAATCTTTTAAACAACTTTGGATTCTTAATGCCAAATACACCAATTGGAAATGGCACATTGTACTTGTCTACCCACTTACGTTCTGGGTTCAATCACTATTAAGACATTGATTAGCCACATCAATTTCCTGAATATGATTGAAAAAATAGGCAAGAACCCCCGACCTTATAAACATTTTTTCACAGTACGTCACTGAGGCCAATATTACACCTGCGGTAAAGTTTTCTTTCGTGATGACCACAATCAAAATCACTATGGCTACAATCCCCAAAAGATCACAAACTCCCCAACAATAAGCATCTAAATCAGAACGGCGAACCCATTCTTTTTGTAAACACTGATATTCTTCAGAAACACCTTCTAAGTCACGATTGCTTAAAGCATCATCTTTCTTCTCACGAACTTTTTGTAGACGACGTTCAATAGACCGTATCACACACGAAAAAAAATAAGCAAACAGCACAGACAGAACAGCCAATGCAGTAACAACTAATCCAACCCAAGGCGGCACTACCAAACAAATCATCACGGAAGCAATGACTATTTCCAGTACAGACGATATAGCCATCGGGACAGTGAATTCAAAAAAGTCAGGATAGAGTTTCACCAATTCTGCCCGACTAAATAACTTAGGCGTACTGATGCCTCGATCTATTAAACCGCCTACCACAAAGGTGGCTTTACGTCTCCAAATGTCCATAAAAACTCTAGTATCCATCCGACGACGAAAAAACCCAACTGCCAATCCTATTACGCAACAACCGACATAAATAATAAAATCATTTATTTGTTCTGCCAACAAAGCGTCTATAGCACGGCCCAACAGGTAAGGAAGTAATCCAAAAATTACAAATTCCAAAACTGTTACCGAATAGGTAAAGATAATCCATCCTTTATGATCTTTAAAAATTTCTTTTAACAAACTGCCATCCATCCCACCCGCCTTCTATCCTTTAATACTTTGAAAAACTCAAAAACTAACTTCAAACTATTCATAATCATGCCTCTGAATGTCGAACGGAGTAAACGAAAGACACCAAGAGAATTATGTTTAATAGTTTCAGTTAATGGGGTTGAGTTTTCATCTTTTTATTTTTACTATGGTCGTTCGTCGTCGTTTTCTTTTATTTTTGCCAACCCCGGTAATATAAGTATCTTCATAAAAATAATGAGTTTGGCCAAACGAACTATTAGGTTGTTCTTTTATTTCCATGAACCCACACACAGCGGGGTCGTCTTTTCCTTTATCAATTTGTTCCATTGATTTGTCAAAACCCCCATCTGCTAATTTCTTCCCCAGTGTGGAAAAAGGTTTTTCCCATTCATCTGTTATAAGTTCTTCTACTATTACCTCTTTATATTGAAAAACCCATGTTCTTGTCAATGTTAGACCATCCAAGCTGCCAGACCATGCCCACAGTTCTAAATCACCACATTTCCACCACTGTATACCTATACTTGTAAAGGTATACTTACCAAATGTACGTTGGCGAGGGGCATTCTTCTTTTTTCTAGGATGGGCCATATTTTATATTGTAGGACAAAAACTACGTTTTGTAAATCCTTATGAACAAAATCTACAGTGGCTTTTTCCACAAGAACATTGAATTGGCTTGGTATCCGGTTCCAGTTTAGGTTCTAGGCGTTGCATATCGTTTAGGCCATAGTATTCGTGTAGCACCGCACGCAATCTACGGGCTAACATATCCGGTGATATTAAGGGACCAGATAGGTAATTTGCCCATTTAGCTTTTTCTTGTTTCTGTCTCTTAGTAAGTTTTTTTTCTTATTACGTTTCTCTTTCACTTTTCTTGACTTTCTTTAACATTTCCCTTGCACATGAACACGTCCAATATTTTTTTACCTTTGTTTTTCCTCTGCGTTGTATCCGTTTTTCTTTCCAATAAGATACTAACCCGCAAACAACAAATAATACAATAAGGGATTCTAACATTTTTTTCTCCATGCACGAATGGCTTTATTTCTGCGTTGTATCCTACGTTGTATTCTGCGTTGTTTTTTGTATTGTTTCTCTCTTATTTTTCTATACTTTCTATCTTGCCACCAATCATATGCGTGTACACATATCATCACTATCATTCCAAAAGTAACAAGAAAAATAAAGAACCATAGTATTGTTGGAATTAGCATATCCATTAGTTATACCCAATAATCATTCTTCTATTTCTATCCAATCAATATCATTGTACCAACCACCTGAGTACCAATGTTTACATACACCATTAGCTTGATGACCAAACCCATGTATTCCAACGCAATGTGTGTCCATCTCAGCAGGATAATTTTTTATTTTAGACCCTGAGAATATTTTTTCCACACCTACTTCTATCATCTTTGCCATAAGCCCAGACGCTAATTTTCTGGCTGAATACGCATCTATCCCTCCTGTGATTTCTTTAAATGTTTCTATAAAATCTCGACCTACTACATGTTTATTTGCAGTTCTCAAAAGAAATGTATAGAAAGATATCATGGGGGTAGACAATAACCATTTTTCACTTCCAACAGCGATAAACGTTTTTGAACGATTAGATTTTTCTATTTTAGACAAGGTAGAAAATCCAAGTACTTCTTCTACTTGATGTATATAATCTAATGCTTTAGCTTTGAACTTTCTGTCTGAGTGATATAGTAAATATGCTACTTTTATATTCTTTTTACTTGCTTTTGGCTCAAAACCAAAATTACTAAAAGCATAATTCCCTGTAGCGTTTCGTTTATTAAAATAATAAGCATACAAATCTTGAATGTAATCTTTACATGAACTGAATTTACTACTCTGCTCATCATCGTCACTTATAACGCAAAAACCGCCATAAGCTCTACCACCATCGTGCCATTTAATTTTTATCACTTTATCACCGTAGGTTCTTCGCCATTAAAAATAACACCTACTACTTTAGTCAGAATCGGCATTTCAAGAAAAAGCCTTACCGTCTAAACGACACATTACTGGAAGGAGTGGCATTAGCTTTGGTAAGCTATGCGTTCATAGTCCTTCATCCTGTCGCCTATACTGTCATTTTTCATTAGAAACACCTTTCTCGCAGATAACATTGTAGTATAAAAAGTGTTCTTGTAAATAGAAATTAGGCCATTATTATTAGTTCACTGATTGGCAATCCAGTTTTGGTCCCTTCAACAAAAGCCCAATCTCCACACTCGGATATAGCAGTGACTTTTCTTGGGGACTCAAATTTACAAACTCCACCGGACTCCCACTGAACCTTGTCACCAACTTTTATTTTATTTTTCATGACATATACTCATTGTTAACATTGGTGAAATTAATCATCCTTTTTTTCGGCCTGAAGCTGTTTTTGTTCTTTTAGCATTTCAGTATGCTGTGCTAAAGCTTGTTCCCTCCTTTTTTTGAACTTACTTCCCCACTCTTGACACTCTTTTAAAACAGCATCCAATCCTTTTTCCCGAAAAACGCTTCCCCACTCTTGACACTCTTTTAAAACAGCATCCAATCCTTTTTCCCGAAAAACGTTAGGGAGTGTTAGGTCGCAGAAAATTGCGAATGGATAAGCTACTAGAGGACTGATATTTTTCTTCGTTGCCATTTTTTTTATCTGGAACCTATAAGTCTCAAAAGCTAAACGTTCCATCCATCGAGGAAAAATATGTTTGTCAGCGAGAACTCCCGGTATCATTACAGCAAGTATTACCATGCCATACCAAACAACACCACCAATAGTTACATAAATTGCCCAAGGATACCACCACCATGCTATGAAAGCGGCAATCGCTATAATATTAATAATACCATTAAAATGACGAAAAATGTTGAACCAGTGATATTTACCCATTTTATTATTTGTCCTTTTTCTTCGGTAACAACATCGCTCTTAGTTTAGACATCAACCAGTATATAACAATTACTGCCAGTATCCCTCCAACTAACCACAGGACGCTTATGGATGCATCTTGTATTGTTGAAAATTCTTTAACAATGGAAATAACATATTTTACAGATACAACCAGAGTGCCAATTACCAACACTACTTGTATACCTAGCAAATAAAGACGAATTTCTGGTGCGATTGCTCTCATCAATTGTGAAATTATTTTAATACCTATATCTCCCGTATCTTCCTGTTTTTCTGCTTTTCTTCGCAGAATTTACAATTTAATTATCCTTACAGTATTTGCAATGTCCTTCTTCGTCTACATTCATTTCTTCTGGTTCACCTGTGCCGCCACAGTGCCAACAAGTTCTTTCACTTGCGCATTCCCGGCAAAGCGGTTCGCCTACTTCGATGCCGATACCACCATTTCCCTTGAATTCTCCTTCAAGGTACTCTATTCCTTCTAGTTCATTGTAGTCCCTATTGCAACATCTACAAGTGAATAATCCTTTTGTTTCGTACCCAAGGGCATTCATCATACTCCATACAGGCCAGTATAAAGCATACGGAGTATTGGCAACTATTTCAGAGATAGGATGAATTTCCAATTGCTCTTTGGATGATGGTGAAGAAACTACTTCCTCAAGGTCTTCTATCTTAATACGCCCCGCCGCCAAAAACTTGTTCCCCTCCAATTCTTCTGGTAGTTCAGCATCGTCAAGAATCGCCCAGAATTCTTCATATCTACTTCCTGCTAGGTCCATAGAAAGGTAAGCATAATTATCTTTTATAAAAACAATGCAATTCTTCCAGTGACAACCATTATAGGGAGCAACAACATGCCCGTACATGAAACTGGGACCGTTTTCTTCTACGAAACGATGGAAGTCTCCTATTATTCCAATATAATCCGCTACTACGCCATCCATATCTAATAGTGCTGTTATTTCTTTCATGGACTCACATGTACATCTTAATTAAGCTACTCCTAGGAGTATTTACTTAACATTTTATCCGCAGCTTGTTCATATGCCTGTTGATTTTGTTCATCTTTTGTAAGTGCTTCATTATATTCAGGCAACCACCGATGGGGAACCCGTCTGAAACTCATTACATTTAGTTTCCATTCTTTTTTTGTTGCCATGGAAACGTAGAATCTTTTGCCTTTTTTGTTTATAAAAAGTTGCAGATGTAAAGATGCTCTCCAGCCGCCCCTAGTTTTGCCTTTATGCCAAAACGTATATTGGCAAATGAATTTGGAGAAGTGTTTATTTGCATATTCCCACACTTCTTTATTCATCCCCTTGATAATGAAATTGCCCTCTGGAGCAAATATAAAGTATATGGCAAATGGTTCGGATAAACGAAAACTATCCGAAGTTCGTCTATATTTGCTAAGAATTATTTCTTTGTATTTCATACTTTTTTCCACGGTCCAATTCGGTAATAGGCAGACCAAGTAAAATATTTAATTCTTTTTTCGGGTTTATGTAGAATCCATTCGCCAGAATCATTTTGTTTCAAAGTATGGTCGTCATATGCTCCCAACTTCAAAAGAGCATTCCCAGCAGTAACTTCAGGACATTCTCCATCTTTCGTAACTGCTGAAATTGAACCAACTTTGGTTCCAGCATATTTTTTCAAATCTAACGTACTTTCGCACTCAATAGATATCTCATAACCGGGGAGAATAATATGTCGTGCTTTGGAGCGAGTTCCGTCTCCGTTTTTTCTGTGTTTGTAATTAGTCCTAAACAACAATTCAATCCCCCAAATAGAACAGAGCATTATTATCCAAAAAGTAAATAAGAATGTTACGCTCATTTTGTTTATCACTTTATCCATCTTATTTCTTAAAAGTGCCAAAGCGGGGGCGTTAAGTTAGTTAATGTGCCCACTCTACTTCAACATTTTCAATCACATGTACATCATAATTAAACGAATCATCTTCCTGTGGCGACAGAACGGGGTTTTTCAATTTTAAGCTTTTCAAGTTCGATTTGCTTGTCAATTAATCCGACCTTTTCTCTTATGGATGATGTTCATTGCACGATGTGTCCGAAGTACGTTTCACTTTCAAGTAGCAGATTTGTGTCGGTTGCCTTCACACTCAAGACTCAGGGGGTTTATGTTCTTCCCAAAGTTTCTTTAGTTTTTTCTTGGCCTCATCAGACCTATTTCTAGTCAGTTTTGTTCCCTTTTTAGCCATTTTTTTGACATTAAGTAAAGGAACGCCTGACACGTCAGATATTTCTTTTGTGGTAATCCCTTTGGATACCAATATTTTTATCATTTCTGTTAGCGAGGTTCGATTCTGATTCCGATTCATCATTTTATCGTTTTGTCTCCTTCTTTTTGTTCACTTTCTTCTTCACTGAAAGCACTTGGTAAAAGATTAATGCCTAATTTACTTGCAAGTTTAATGGCCACTGGCATTATCAATGAACCACCGGGAATAACAAATAGTCCCAGCAACCCAGCACTTTTCAACACGTCACCAAATTGGTCATTTGCTTTATCTATTTCTTCTTCTGTTGCGGTGCCACATAAAACTTTACTATATATCTTCATCATATATTTAGTATCGCTACCTTCTTGAGCAAGTTGATCTTTCAATTTTAGTAGTTTTTCTTTCATTTTAAACCTTAACTATCTCTTTAGCTAATTTGTTAAAATCTTTCTTATCTATCACTTTACTTCTTCCTTTGTATGTGGAATCTGGCCGACGCTTTTAACACCGTTCATTTCGCCCTTATAAACTTCTTTGATTTCTTCATCATTTTCTTTTAACAATGCGAATCCATAAATGGCACCTACTCCACCGCCTCCTATCAGGTGTCCTGCATGAGAAATCCCATCATCCACGAATAACCCACCCACTTCTTTCAACAAGTATATCATGATAATTAGAATGAATGTCAACGGAATTCCGTTGCCTTCTTTAGAGTTGGTGATAGATGCTGCCACTATCAATGCAAATACAATTCCACTTCCTCCATACATACCCGTGGAAGACAAGCATACAGTATACAAAGCACTTAATACTGCTGTAATAGAAAACATTTCTAACATAGTCCAACTACCATACTTTGATTCCAGAATGGGACCAAGAGCAGCAATGAACATTATGTTCCCGAAAAAATGTCCCCATCCAGAATGACCCATTGTATGTGAAATCATTCTGAAGTAGTCCATCGGATTGTAGAAAGAGAACGAAGCTACAGAAAAGTATTTCTTAGAGAAATCAGTAAGCAAATACGCATCAATAAGGAATACTAAAAAAGCAATCAAAGTATACGTTAAAACAACAGGAGCGTTGTACGTAATATTGGGCATACTAATCTTGGGGATACTAATTTTCATAATCAAAGACCTCTTCCTCAATAGGATGAATCTCGGGTTCCTTATATGGGGCAAATGGGTAACTGTTTATTCTATCACGTATTTCAGCGGCAAGTTTATAATCGCCGTTACTAATAGCCATTTTATAGGTGGGGTTACTGATAACCTGATGGTCGTCGTAAGCGGAGCAGGAGTTGTTTATTCTATCACGTATTTCAGCGGCAAGTTTATAATCGCCGTTACTAATAGCCATTTTATAGGTGGGGTTACTGATAACCTGATGGTAATGTTTCTTTTTAACTTTCTTTTTAACTTTCTTTTTAACTTTCTGTCTCGGTGCTACATGGTCCCTGCTTGATTTGCGTAGTTGTCCTCTAAGTCTAGGTCGAGAACGAGAAGAACCATCAGACGTACCATAGAAAGATAAACTTCCGTCACGTTTTACTTCATAAACATCACAACAATCATCACAAATATTGTGCGTAGTACTGTTTGGATGAATACGCATTCTCGAACCGCACTCTGGGCAGTCATGCGTCAACAAATGCCAATTTAGATTGATTTTTCGGGTTCTTTTAGCCATGTGACTTTATTATAGACTTTATGGGACGTATTGCTAGGGTCATTTTATCATCTGAGCATACAATTTGAGACTTTCTTCGTCTCTTAGAGAACCAGATAAATCAGATATGGCTTTTAGATAAGCATCTTTATTCATTTTCCCGCTCTGTAATAGCAAGAAAGCATCTGAATCATCTTTGTTTCGTCCCAGATTAAACTTCATTAGAGCCAATACTTCAGGAGCAACAATATTAAGAGTAGCGCCACCAATTCGTGCTTGACGTGCTGTTTGAATAATGTATTTATGGAATTTCACATTACCTGTTTTTGCATCCATGAAATCCATATCAAATTCTGCAATAGTGATTCCTTCGGCGGGGTCTTCCATCAATGCAAGTGGAGAAACAGTTAAACCATCTCTTTCAGCGGCATTCACCAGATTGGTAATATCAGCAACTAAAAAATCTATATCAGGCGTTAGGTCTCGTGCGCCCGTCACATATTGAACGACTGCGG
>Ga0098058_1000517_pt1 | contig 12786 bp, 20 predicted proteins | sample 19_taG_FD_75061 | JGI IMG/M metagenome (GOLD analysis project Ga0098058, IMG submission 75061) | Marine viral communities from the Subarctic Pacific Ocean - 19_ETSP_OMZ_AT15317 metaG | ecosystem: Environmental > Aquatic > Marine > Oceanic | place: Pacific Ocean | collected 2015-01-19 | reverse complement strand
GCCTTCCTCACCTCCATCCTCGGAGCATCACGCCGAAGTTACATAGGCAACAACAAGTGTGTCTTTTGCAGCGACCCCGATATGAAATTCAGGGACGCACGCAGCGAGAAAGAATACACCATCTCCGGCATCTGCCAGAAGTGCCAGGACAAACCGTTCAAGACTAAAGACAATGAGTGAGCTTAACGAAAGGCTCGATAAAATGGAGATTCTTGATGGAGCCATTAAGATTCTATGTGACACGGGAAGAGAAGACTTCAGGGAGCTAGCCTATAACGTGAGGGTAGCGACAGATCAGATCACCCGATAAAAAATACAATACAATGAAAGATAAATACTATAAGTTCCTTAAGGGACTACAGCTCCGGCATTTTGCTCCGGAAGAAATCATCGCTCAGTCTGAGCGAGTAAGAGGTAAAGTCACCAACACCTTCCCACCCGAGGAGTTGTGGCCCAACATTGTCCCTACCCTCTGGGTGGCGGACCAACTCCGCCGACATCTCGGCTATCCCCTGATCATCACCAGTGCCTATCGGTCAGAGAAATACAATAAAAAGGTTGGCGGCGCAATTCATAGTCAGCACAAGAACAACACCGCACTCGACTTGATCCCTCGCGTGACTCCTAAGGAAGCGTTCACCTCCCTTAAGAAACTACGTGACGCTGGTGCATTTAAGGGTGGCCTCGGGATATACACGTCGTTCGTTCACATCGACACTCGAGGAAGGAACGCAACCTGGACCGGATAAGATGATCAACATCGTTCTTAAATACGTGGCGACGGCATTGCTAATGATCCCGGCTTTGATACTTGACATCTTGCTCGGGATATTCACGTTGCGCTATAAAGATTGGTCAACCACGGATAAGTTATTCGAGTGGTTGTATAGGAACAGAAAATGATACACAAAATGGGACACGACATTACAGCCATCCAAGACGATGAACAGGTTGCATACCTCCGACGTAGCATGTCGAGTTGCGCCGTTCACCATTTATACCAGGTTCTAGACTCCCTCGATTGTTACGGTGGGTGCTCAGGAACTGGCGAGGTCAGAGAGTTTAATCTGAAGGAAATCAAGTCTGCACTAATCGCCTTGCAGGACGGACCGACAGCAGATCAACGACCTGCACACTTTGGCGATTATCTCGTGGAGAGTCTTGGACTAACTCCAGAAATGAAGGAAGAAGATACTGACTTAGAACAGAAGTTTCTTCATAACATATTGACGCGTTCTCATGAGTTCGCACCCGTAAAGATATCTTTTATGTAGGAGAATAAAAAGAAAAGTAGTTGCATTTTTCTAAAAGTAGTGCTTGCAAAAGACTGCGTAGTATGTTATGCTTTACGGCATGGGGGAGACTACGGTTAGGATTCCCCATCCGGTGCGTCGCCGGTAACGACGCAAACCACAAAACAAACAGATGATTACTCGTCTACAAAATACCATGTCAATGACGGTCCCCTTTGAGGTTCCGTCTAACGTCGCCGAGTTCGCCGCCGCCGCTGGTGTTGCGCCCGAACAGGGTGAGGCTACAGTCCTGAAGTACGCTTCGGACGAGGCCATGTTCAGAACCGTGCTCCCTGCATTTCGCGATGCCTTCTTCAAGGCTCTCGAAGAGGAGACCGGAATCGAGCGTCCCCAGACCGGGACGACTAACAAAACCGTGGATGGTGAGAAGATTGAGGTGCCCGTCTATGCGAAGGACACCGAATACTTCAATCACGTCCAGGCCGAGGAAGGCAAGGAAGCTGCTGACTATGAAGAGTTGGCACTCCAAGTCGCAGGGGACATTGAGTTCAACTTGCGTGCCAAGCCCCGTGCGGGCAAGCCTGCCAAGAAGTATCTCACCCAGGCACAGGGTCTTACCGACGCTGTCGCTGCTGGGCGTGGCACTTGGGAAGGCGTCGTTGAGAAGCTCACCGCTCTCAACATCGGACTCAACATCGAAGTCGACGACGACGGCGCACCTTCACTGGATGCCCTCGCTCGCGCACTGAAGGTTGACGAAGAGCGTCGCTCGCAGGAAACGGTTGCTTCCCTCCTGTAACCACTTCGGGTATTGTAGCGGTCATTGGGTTTGACTGGTCATTGTGTATCGCCCGTTCCGTAACTACATAAAAGCGGAACACCTTTCAGGATACGTGGAGTCTCGAGGAAAAGTCGAAAGACTGAGTGAGCCTCTACCCTAAACAACTCGGAAAAGCTAGCCGGGACTCTCCGTATCCTACCTCCGACAAATAAACAACCAAAGTAGAAAGTAAGACCATGCCGACAACAAGTGCAGTAATGATCCTGAAGAAGTGCTTCCACAACGACGGCGACTCCCTGAAGGAGTTCGCCATTGAGTGCCGCGAACTCAAGAAGCTCCCGGATTATCGCGAGTTCGTCGAAGAGTGCGCTGAGTTCCTCGGACTCAAAGTTTCCTGGGACTAGCTCTCTTCGCTTCGATTCTTTCAAGACCCTCTCCCACACAAGGCACATTCTATAACACCGGGAGCCACCCGGAGGGAGAGGGTCTTTTTATTTTAAGTCAAGATGAAAATTAAATTCCATCTAAAATCAAATGAAACCGACAAACCTGTTAAGCTCCCGTGGCTTCCACGTTCCACAAGACTGAGAGATGCTTCCGCCGATACGAGAAGGTCATTGCCGAGGTTGTCAAACGATACCCGGAACCTCTCCGATTCAAGTCAGTCAAACGATCCTCGGCCACCGATGCTGCCAGGTTAAACGACGCAATGACCTCCTTTCGCTACTCGAATTGGAGTTCTCAGCTTGTAGATAGGCGTAAGTTTGTCGATGATGTTTATAAACAAGTGGCTATTGTTGCTGAAGGTGAGGAGGTTGTTGTATGCCCACGTGCTCCCCAAGATGTGGAGGTCATGCAAGTCAGCGGACAAAGATTCGCTGGTGTCGTGGACATGCCCAGTGACGATCAGATACGTCTCGCAATTGCTGCGATTGACGCAAACGTGGTGGAGCTACCGATACAACTCAACGACCTCACACCCGAACAGATTTCTTTAGTCGAACAGGAGACATCACAGCGTTTCAATGTCGCTGTTCGTCAAGACCAGAACCACATAACATTATTATGACTCATCTACAGGGACCGTACGATGACATACATTCGTCAGACAAGACGAGACTACAGTGTGTCATCCCCACTAAAACGTACGAAAAATGGTTTAGTAAGTCGGGTGCCTTCCCATTACGTGGCACCCAAGACAAAGTCCTGGCGCGGCTGTTCCATTTGTTGGATCTCTTCCTTACCAAACATGAACTTTGTCAAGATCACACCTTGCTCAGCGATGATACTACGTTGGACAACGAAAAGATCCTAAATCAAATAATGTCAGAGATCACTATCCCTGACTCAGTAACAGAACTAATCAAACTCTACAACACAGATGAGTAACGACAAATCCCACCCATTCGAGGAGCCGACTTTCGACGAAGCTCCCCTTGTAGCTCTGATCGAACAAGACCTGGACAGCATGGACGAGACTGCGCTCCGCAATCACCTCCAAAAGATCCGCGAGCTACGACAGGTACCACAGAAGCGTAAGGCTGCCACCTCAGGTAAGAAGGCGAAGCTCCAAGATGACATCTCACACTTACTCGACTAGTAACGTGATCATCGCCTCGCTCACACTCAGCGCACTCCCTCTCTCAGCACGTACTGCTTTGTTAGATACGTTGGAGAAAGATGAACTGCTCGAGTTGTGTTCGGAGCTTCAGTTATCACCACGTTCGTACTCCGACACTCACGCAGTAGCACAACAGATCTCATTGAATGAATATAAAACATTAGAAATCCGAATAGAAATACGTGTACCATGACAAATGATCCATTAGGTATAGGTGTCGACCTTACTGACACATACTCAGGTGTATTCCAAGACGAAGCACCACCCAAACCCATGCTAGAGTCAGCGGGGGATGACAACTACATCTTCCGTATCGACAACTCCACCCTCGAGAAGTGGCAGACCTGCCCTCGTGCCTTCTACTACTATGCAGTAGAGGGTCGAGAGAAACCCGGCTCACCCGCACTCAACTTCGGTCGAGCGTGTCACATGGGTTGGGAGGTATTCAATCGCCACGGCATTGGCAAAGCCCAGGTGCAGAAGGTCCGCGAGACGCTCACCGAACACTTCATTGCCAACCCTCAACCCGCTGATGACTACCGTAACCTGGAGTACGGCATCAAGGTCATGGAGGAATACGCACAGAAGTACAACATCTCGCGGTGTTCAACAGTTGAACATAACGGAGAACCCCTCGTTGAGTTCCCGTTCTCCCTCAATATTGGTGAGGTTGAGATCAAGAACAAACTTGCTTACAGTGCCGAGAAGTTACTAGGGGAAGAGGCGCGAGATCTCCCGGCAAGCCATCCGCAAGCGCAGCCGGGTTGTTCTATCCCGCTCTATGTCAACAAGCTGTTCTTCTTTTGGTCGGGTAAGATTGATGCCATCGTTGAGTTCGATGATAGACGTTGGGTGATGGACCACAAGACAGCAAGTATGGCTGGACCCACGTTCTACAACGATTTCTATCTGGCACAGCAGATGGCTGGATATGTTTGGGCGGTACGTAACATGTTTGACTTCGATGTCGAAGGACTGTTGCTCGATGCTGCCGAGACTCGACGACCCACCAAGACCGGCAAGGGACTGCAGTTCAACCGTCAGTTCTACACCTACGACAAGTGGATCTGTGATGAGTTCATGCTCGACGTTAAGAGCCAGATCGGGTCGTGTGTTGACCAACTTGTCACTGGCTACTTCCCTAAGAAGACCAAGTGGTGCATGGGTAAGTACGGAGCTTGCCCCTATCATGACGTGTGTGTCATGCAGCCGGACAGAAGGAACGCTGTGCTCCACTCCTCTAACTATGGTAACGTCCATTGGAGTCCGCTGATCCCAGGATCATGAGAACCAACCGATACGTAGGCACCAAATATATCTACAAATGGATCTCACACGACGAGATTCGTAAACAACAGAGAGACAAACAGAAAAGACCAACAAAAGAAATGAAAAAGTCCAAAGACTACGATCCCGGATTGCGGACAGCAATTCTGATAGTCGGTGATCCCGGCACACGCAAGACATCCCTATGTCTACAGTTCCCAAAGCCGTACATATTTGATGCGGATAACAACCTAGCCGGACCCAGCCGAGCCTACCCTGACACTAAGTTCAGTTTCGATAACGGACACGTGGCCAGTGAAGATTGGGTTGATAAGAAGTTAGGAGTTGACTATAAGGAGGGCGATCCCATCAAGGCTGAGCATCGCTACCTCTGGATGGCTAAGTGTCTCAATGAGGCATCGAGTTCCGACGAGATTGAAACTATCGTAGTGGATAGCCTCACTTCAGTCTCCGAGTTCGTCATGTCTGAGATCAAAAGACAGGAACGGATGAAGGATGATGCTACTATGAGAATTCAAGACTGGGGAAAGTACGCTTACCTCCTGAAGAATCTCGTTGTCCAGCTCAAGACCACCGAGAAGCTCGTAGTATTCACGGCACACAACATCATCGACAAAGATGAGAGTGATGGGAGATTCAAGACCTTCCTTGCGGTGCCTGGACAGTGTAAGCACACGCTGGCAGGACTGTTCAACGATGTGTGGTGTAACTACCTCAAGCAGTCTGGTGTCGGAGCACAGCAGAAACATGAGTGGCGCATCCGTACGCTACCCAACGGAGACAATGACCATCGAGGTCTGAAGCAGTCCCTCGGACTCGATAAGACGTTTGAATGGGGATCCGGTCCAATCATAGAAAGGCTGAAGAAATGATCTTTGACCACGAAGGAGACAAAGAAGAGTTCATTCAAGTGGCTTCCATAGCTGCGTTGGTGGGGCTGTGTGCCAGTCGTGCGCGGTGGGATGCTGCATATGGTGAGCAGCGTGACCTTCCTGTCATTGCACGGGACGCTAGGGACGTTGCCGTGAAGTTAGCAGACGAACTTGACATTCTCCCCGAGCCTGACATGGGCGACCTTTTCGATCAACCTAAATCATAACCGACCAATGACCAGTAAACTTGTAACAATCATACCAGTAACTCGTACCTTTATTGTAACTTTCGACGTCCATCAAACATGGGACGTTGACAACTTCGCGGAAGAAGTCCACGATGTATTGTCAGAAGACGGCTTTGATGTGAAGAGTGTGGAAGCACAGGACTCACCTCAAGAACCGGGCGATGACGCCCAATAACCAACAAAACAACAGAACAGACATCATAAGATGAGTGAAGCAACTGACCCGTTAGCATTAGGAGTAGACTTGAACGACGTAGATACCGGGCGACCGGTGCTGCCCAAGGCACAGTACGTCATGAAAGTCGACAATGTAGAAGTCGTAGAGAACAAGGCCGGTACCGGTCGGAATCTCATTCTCGACTTCGCCACCACACAACCCACTGAGTCGATCAAAGGGGCGCAGGTTAACGTAGGGTTCCGCATCAGGAACTACTATCCGTTACAACCTAGCGAGAACAATCCTGATTCGGATCTGTGGAAACAACGGCTTGCACGCCTCCAAGACACCCTCTTGGCGACTAAGCAAGGCGAGCGCGGAGAGTTCAACCCTTACGACTTCAAGGAGCGTCAAGTCATTGCTGACATTGACATCGAGACTTCTGAGGAGTACGGTGATCAGAACCGCGTTAAGAAGATAGCCTCTTTTGACGAGGACTAAACGCAACAGACCTGGGCACGTCTTAAAAATGCCCATTTTATTATGGACAAAATTATTTACCCGAGAGAGTGCTCGTTAGTTCCCCTTGACATGATCTGCACTGAGGGTCGGTCGAGGAAAGATTTCGGAGATTTACAAGAGCTGGCTGAGTCTATCCAGAAGTACGGACTCTTCCAGCCTCCTTTCGTTACAGAGCAACGTCGGGATGCGGGCGGAACCAAAGTCACCCTAGTCGGCGGCGAGCGTCGGTTGCGTGCCATGCAACTGCTTGGTGTCGATCCTGTTCCGGTGCTGTTCCGAGAGGAGATGACCGAGGCGCAGTTACGTGAGGCTGAGTTCTTCGAGAACGAGCACCGTAAGGAATTCACCTGGCAGGAACGTGCCTGCAACATCTATTTGATCCACCGTCTACGTGTTGCCGAGGCCGCCACGGGTGGGCGCACCTGGTCATACCGTGATACGCGTGACCTTACGAGGAACTCTCTTGGACATATCTCGCACTCGATCCAGGCAGCCAAAGCTATTCTGTCCGGTGACGAGGAAGTAGTCAAGTGTCCTTCATTAAAGGACGCATACACCGGGGTACTACTCAAGAGGGCCGAAGCTGCCACCTTGCAGAAACTTTCTCAGTTCGGTATCGGTGAGAAGAAGACCATTGCTGTTGGTGGTGGTGAAGTTCCCGTGCCGACCCAAGACATTGACGACATCTTCGACGATGGCATGGAGATCGTCCCGAGCAGCGAATCACCACAGCCAGATGGGAAAGCTGCGGAACCGTCCTCGCCCATCGAGGTTATTGAGTTCCCACTATCGGAGTGGTTTCTTCATGGCGATAGCGTAAACGACATCATGCCTGGGCTACCTGACGGTTGCGTTGACCATGTGGTGACAGATCCCATGTATGCCGTGGAGGAAAAGAATCTCGAAGGTATAATGGACGTTGACACGATCAGTCACGACATGGCAACGGAGCTGGACACAGCCAAGAAGTTCCTGAAGGAATCCTACCGACTCCTAAAAGACAACGGCTACTGCATCTTCTGGTATGACATCAAGCACCAAGAGAAGCTGATGGAATGGGCGCAAGAAGTTGGATACAAGGTACAGGAGTGGCCGCTGGTCTGGCACAAGATGCACAAGTGCCGCAACAACGTTGCACAATACAACTGGACGAAGAATACTGAGTATGCTATGGTCTGCCGCAAGGGTAGCCCGACACTAACCACTCCTCAGATGAGCTGCATCTTCCAAGCCGACGGTAGTATCGAGCGTCAGCTCTACTCCAACCCCTATGCGAAGCCAGCCGCGTGCTGGGAGTTTATCCTATCTCCTATCGGACTCAAAGGCCAGACAATCCTCGATCCTTTTGCTGGACAGATGAGTTGTCCTCGTACTGTACTCAACATGGGAATGAAACCACTTGCTATCGAGTTAGAGGAGTTTCACTTCCAAGCTGGGATAGAGAATATCAAGCTGATGCTGAACGAGATGACGGGAGGCAGAGCCACGTTTAAATAGTAAGACCATGTTTTCTGATTCGCCACAGAAAAAAGTTAAGAACGTCATCTACAACGGTGATTTATTCCGTCTCGTATACGACGGTACCGATGTAAGCATCCGTGTATTTGAGCACGGACTAAACAAAGGTTATGAACTCGACCGTGACGAGATACCGAAAGAAATAGAAGAACTAATCAAAGAAGAATTTGGATAATGGATAAACCACTTTTTGATCTGAACGATGTTCAGGCTGAGCCTAGCGGAGTTAAAGTACTAAATGAACTACCTACCCACAAGAACCCGGAGTACTCGATGGCCATCATCGGGGAGGCACCGGCGGTGGAAGAGGTCAAGCTGCGCCGCCCCTTCGTTGGACCCTCTGGTAGAATCATCAGAGGACTCTTAGGTAACGCTGGTGTAGCAACAACCCACGTACTAATAGGGAATGTCTGTCAGTACCGTCCACCTCGGGACAACATCAGTGCTCTTGACTGGACCGGCCCCGAGATAACGGAGGGAATGGAACAACTCAAACACGACATAGAACACACCGACCCTAACCTGGTCGTGCTGCTCGGCAAGACTGCTATGCGAGCAGCGGGACGACTAGAGTCGGTGAATGACTGGCGAGGAACGCTCTTCAAATGTGTAGACGTTCACTCGCCTTTTTTCGGTCGTAAGTGTATGCCTACCTTCCACCCTGCCGCCGTGATGCGTCAGTGGAGTTGGATGCCCCTACTCCGATTCGACCTCCAACGTGCCAAGGAGGAAGCTACCACACGGGAGCTGAAGCTACCCGAACGTACGTTCGAGATAGACCTGTCACCGGACGAGATCATTGAACGCATCGAGAGCATCCCTGATGGCACCTACACCTCTATTGACCTGGAGGGCGGTATCCAAAGTGGGATCAAGTGTTACTCGATTTGTACTGATCCTTGCGCAGGTTTCATCGTTCCTTTCGGTAAGTTCTCTATCGATGATGAGGTCAGGATCATCGAGGCGTCGAAGAAGATGTTCGCTAACCCGAAGATCCCTAAGGTGCTGCAGAACTCCCTCTACGACAACTTCGTATTCTCCTGGCTCTGGCGCGCACCTCTACTGAACGTTGCGTGGGATACCATGTTGAGTGGGTGGGAAGTGTACCCCGAACTACCGAAGGGTCTGGCTACTCAAACCTCCATCTACACCAAGGAACCTTTCTACAAGTTCGAGCGTAAGATGGGTGACATGAGGATCTTCCACGAGTACTGCTGCAAAGACTCAGCGGTAACGGAGGAGATCCGACGGGAGCAGAACAAGTTCATCAAGGACGGGCAGCGTAAGCACTTCGAGTTCAACATGAAGTTGCTGCCGATCATGTTGTACATGGAATTGAAGGGCATGAGGTACGACAGCAAAAAGGCCACCGAGCTTCACGGTCGTACCCGGATCAAGTTGGACGAGATTCAACGCCGCCTCAATGCGCGTCGGTGCAAGGCTCTCAACGTCAACAGCCCCAAGCAGGTCTGCGAGTTTCTTTATGACGAGATGGGATTCCCTACCCAACATCCTAAGGAGGGAAACAAGTATAATCGAGGCAAGCGCACGTCGAACGTCGATGCTTTGCTGACCTTGATGAAACAATTCACCGATCCAATACTACATGACATACATACCTGGAGGAAAATTGATAAAATACGTTCCGCTCTTGAATATACAACTGACCACGACGGACGGATTAGATGTGCATACAACATTGTCGGCACCGACACTGGACGGCTTACATGTTATAGCTCGCCAACCGGTAGCGGTGCGAATCTACAGACGATCACGAAGAAGCTACGAGTGCTTTATCTACCGGACCCTGGTTACATCTTCGGACAATTTGACCTTTCAGGTGCAGACGGTTGGACCGTGGCAGCTCACTGCGCCAAACACGGCGACCCTACCATGCTCAATGATTATCTGGAGGGAGTTAAGCCCGCGAAGGTTGTTGCGCTTATGCACCTACATGGTAAAGAAGTTTCTACCTGGAGCAGAGAAAAAATCAGGGAAGAGGGTAAGGATATCGGAGACACACCGGAAACAGAGTGGCTTTACTTTGCGTGTAAAAGGGTTCAGCACGGATCTAACTATGGGCTTGGACCTCGGACTATGTCACTACAGATCCTCAAAGACTCCGACAAACTATTCGGGAAGCCCATCTACCTTACGCCAACACAGTGCACAGCCCTTCAAGATCTCTACCTCAGAGGAAGGTACCTCGGAGTGAATATGTGGCAGAACTGGATCAAGAAACAGATCATGGAGACACAGCAGTTGACCTGTGCATCTGGTCACATCCGCCGATTCTTTGGGCGCAAGACCGACAACAAAACATACCAGTCCGCCTTGTCCCACGAGCCACAAGCCAACACCACCTATGCCACCAATCTGGCGATGCTTAAGTTATGGGAAGACCCCGAGAACCGTCTACCCGATGGCAGCCTAGTCATCCAGCCGCTCCATCAGGTGCACGATGCTATCTGCGTCCAGTGGCCGGAAGGACACACGGACTGGGCCGTTAGGAAGGTGTATCAATACTTCAATAACACCTTAGAGATAGCAGGACAAGAAATCAAAATCCCGTTCGAGGGCGAGTGCGGTCGTTCTTGGGGAGAACTTAACAAACTACCATGATCTATAATACGATAAAATTAAAGTGGGAATCTGACAAGTCTGTCATTACTTGTAAGGCATTGATGGAAGAGAACAACTATCACATCGCAATTCAAGTTGGAAAGATTCCTTTAGCGAGTACATTGCATGTAGATTTATTCGAAGCAGATGCTTTACGTGAGATGCTAGAAGAAGTACACACAGCACACGTCAACCAGTCGCGTTCAACCAGTGAACAAGTCGAGAAACATGGACTGTCCAAAATGCAAGCAAAAAGGAAGTAAGGTACTGCAGACTTCCACCATTAGTAAAGGTGCCATGGTCAGAAGACGTAGACAATGTTACGAATGCAAGGCGCGTTGGACTACTATTGAAGCTGAGTCAGCTGCCGCCGAGCACGTAGTGAAGCAAGCCCACAAGATCATTCGTGCCTATAAGAAACTCAAACAAGCAATGGACGATGATCCCACGTAAAGCATATCAAGCTCTTCAAAGTTATCAGCACATAGATAACCACGCAGTACTTAGCCCGAGACAAATTGCTTACCTTTGCGTGTTTGCTTTAGGCCAAGCACTAGAAACAAAAGCAGTAAGTGAACGCTTCGGACGCAGTTACAGTGCAGCAAGTAACCACATATACGTCTTAAGGGAAGGTGGATATATTCAAAAAGCACGTATCAAAGGACATCAAATCACGAAGAAAGGTATTAACGTGATCCAAGAGCTGTTTCCCCACACATACGTAATTGAACAATGAAACCAATGAAAGCTCACAAGTACAAGCCGGGGAAGATTACATTCCCTTGCTATGTACAGCCTAAGCTCAATGGCATCCGTGCCTTATGGGTACCAGGCAAAGGATTGAATACGTACGAACAAAAGTCTTGGGACCCCAACGTCCTTCCACACATCCATGAAGCGCTCGAAAAAATCGAAAGGCCGCTCGACGGAGAACTCTACTGCCACGGACTCTCATTACAACAAATTAATGCAAGAGTGGCAGTTAACCGAGTATCTCCGCATCCAGATGTGGCAAAGGTATCATTTAATGTCTTTGATGCACCGTCCCCTGAATCTTTTCACGAAAGGTGGATGTTCTTACAAGGGTTGTCAGATTCCCTTGACTTCTGCATCACTGTCGTTCAAACGGTATTTGCTACGACCGAGATACAAGCCGACATGGCCTATAGACTTTTTAAGACGCAGCGGTACGAAGGGATGATCTACCGACAACTCGAGGCTCCGTATGGTTATCTCCGCGGACAGCACCCAGATGAGTCCTTGTGGTGCGGTAACAAGGAAAACCGGTGGAACTACATCCTGAAACGTAAGGACTGGCTCGATATGATCTGTACGATCAAGGAGCTGAAGGAAGGCAAGGGCCAGTTCGAAGGGAACCTTGGTTCGTTCATTATGGAGACTCCCGATGGTAAGGAGGTCGATGCTGGTTCTGGCTTGACTGTCCAACAACGCACAGCCTTCTGGGAATGTCCGGAACTTGTACTCGGCACACGTGTACGGATCAACTACGAGATGCTGTCCGATACAGGTGTCCCCCTCAAACCCACTATCGAGGAGGTGGACATCATTGAATGAGTTTCCTAGATAACTACGCTAACTACGCTTCTGGTAACGAAGCACCAACGATCTTCCACAAGTGGTCGGCTGTCTCCGTCTTGTCATCTACTATCTCCCGACGAGTTTGGCTCGATGCCGGTTTCTTTACCGTCTACACCAACATGTATATTGTGTTGGTAGGTGAGCCAGCAGGTGGTAAGACGACGGCGATGGACATTGCACGTCAGATGGTGCAACGCCTGGATATGCCGGTAGCTCCCTCCACTTCAACGAGGGAAGCGATCACCCAGTTAATGTCAGGAGAGAATGAGAACTCTCCCTGTACGATGACATTCACTTTCGACGGTG
>Ga0098058_1000515_pt1 | contig 12802 bp, 10 predicted proteins | sample 19_taG_FD_75061 | JGI IMG/M metagenome (GOLD analysis project Ga0098058, IMG submission 75061) | Marine viral communities from the Subarctic Pacific Ocean - 19_ETSP_OMZ_AT15317 metaG | ecosystem: Environmental > Aquatic > Marine > Oceanic | place: Pacific Ocean | collected 2015-01-19 | reverse complement strand
TTCTACGTCCTTCATTTGACTTTCAAAGTTTTCCTCTGCCATATGTAGGTGCTCAATATGTAATTTATTATCCCGAGCTAGTTTCTCTACATCCATAACAGTAGCAAATAACCATCCAACAATCCCCAACAAACCTGCAACAACAAGGGGAGTAAATGTTTTTACAAGGGTATGCTCCGCCATCGCTTGCATAGCATTGTTTTTATTAGTCATAATATAAGAACCTCTATTAGAAGTTTGAACTTAATAAATTATTTTTTTTCTCTGAATGCTTTGCACGTTCAAAATCCTCAATAGTTAGTTTCTTCTTCTTATCATGACCATTCTCCTTCTTCCATTTATCTAGAACCTCATCATCTTTAGGAACTAAGAAGTTTATTAGCTTTTTAAAATAATTCATGCTTATCTACCACCTTTTTTTAATTTATATCTTCCCTTGCTTGCTTCCATTTCTTCTTCATGTTCATGATCTTTCTTTTCACGGAACCAGTAGTCAGTAGACTTTGCAAGGACTGCAACGTATGCACCACAGAGGATATTAACCAAGTCACGGCTCGATTCTTTGACCTCCGAATAGAACAATAAATACAGTAGAACCAGAAACGTAATCGCATTGGCAATTGATATGGTAAATCTTGCCCAAAAGTTAAGAAGTTTCCTGTTCTCAAGCGCACTTCCTGCTCCTCCAAATAGTGATTTGTTTATTTTCATTCATTCTATGGTTTAGGAAACTTTGCTTTTACTGCTTCACAGGCATCCTTATGTGTTGTAGTGCCATCCCTCATGTCCTTCATCAACATATCTAGCTGATCTCCTACTGAGGGATAACCCCTCTGTCCCTGTCTTGATCTTTCCCAAGCAAGTGAATCGTATTCTGCTGTGAGTTCAACAACTTTAGCATCGACATCACTCTTACTTGGAGTAGATTCAGAAACACAACGGAAAGTATCCATATCTTCTGATGTAGTAAAACCAGAAGGACAAAAGTGACGAAGTGCGGCTGTTTTAATTCTAATTTCTGTTTCTGTTGGCATAATTAAGTTATTGCTGTAATGGTTAAATTAAGGAGGAGGAGTTATTGCTGTAATGGTTAAATTAGGAAATTCTCGTACAATCACCCAAGCAGGATTGGTTGCCGACATGTAGTTATATATATCTTGATCCGTTCCCGAGTTATAGTTTGTGTTTACACGAATATAGTAAGTGTCGTCAGCACCACATTCAAAATATCCTATTAGATTTATATAATGGTAATCACAAGCGGCTCCTACATCTGCCGCAATTAAGTATCTACCTGAGGAGGAATTTGCTATTAATGTTCCTGCACTTGTGAGAACACCCTCTGCGTGGGTAACATTATGAACAATCAGTGCGGATTGTATATCTCTTCTTGGGGTTGATGCAGTAGCACAGTTACGTGCATTATAAAAAACACTTATTTCATAAGCCTTACCATTTACTCCACTAAATGACACATTCGCAGAGTTCCATACACTACCAGCACCAGTATAATCTCCTGATGTTATTTTCCATACAAGAGTATTAGTGGCATGATTTGCAGGAAACGTAACTCCACTTCCTAAAGTTCCTGTAGCAACTGTACCAAGTGCATTCAAACCTGATCCTCCTGTTACTCCTACAGGTAAGACTCCAGAAGCTAAATTAGCAGGACTTACTGCATTCAAACCTGATCCACCAGTAACACCAACTGGTAAGACACCAGTAGTTATATCACTAGCATCTAATCCTGATCCTGCTTGTGCTCCTAAGTTGGCATTATCTCTTGCTCTGCTCATGTGTTACTCCTTTGGATTATCTGATTTAACTTTTGCTATTGCATCTTTCCAAGTTGTAGTGCCGTCTATCTGATCGTGATATTGCATGTCGAGTTGATCGCCTATGCTTGGATATTGTCTGTCACGTTGGTATTGGTTTGCATCGTATTCTGCTTGTAAACGAATTACTTCAGCATCTATTTCTTCATCTGAAGGAGGAGTTTGACCGTCAACGTAATATATTATTCCATCTGCTTTTTGATTGAGTGTTCCACCAACTAAAGATACTACTGCATCAAATCTTTCAATTTTTCCAATCATCTTTGTACCTCCGTAACTTGCATTGTACATATACTGTCTCCGTGTAACATATTCACACTTCCTGTTAAAACACTCATAAACAGTCTAAAAAATAACGTATCTCCCGATGCCCATGTTGATTTAGTTTGAGGCATTTGCATACCAGACTCCAAACCACAAAATACTTTTCCACCATATGGTTGATACACATCAGCAACTTGATTATCCCAATAGGTAAATCCATAAGCTCCATCACATATTGATTCGTTTGCTGTATAAGTGCTATTTGATACAGTCCTCATAGTAACATCTAAACCACCATTAGTGTCACTTCCTATATTACTCATACCTACAAACAAATCCCATATTAAATATGAATTGGTACTTGGTTCAGCAGTTTGATGAGAAATTTCTAATTGAGTATCTTGATAAGTATTATCTCCTGTCTGCGTAATTGCTGATCCATCTACCCTACTGAAAGTAGAGACTTTTATAACATGACCAGAAGGCCATGCCCCAACCACCCCACTTCTCATATTTGGGCTTGCGCCAATTATTCCACTCATGGTTTCTCCTATGAAAAATCTTGATCAATGTATGAACAATAAATATCTACATTACCAGTACTTGACCAAACATATAGAGTATCTGTATTTGTTATTACAATCTTTTCTGTAAACACATAAGTTCCTTTTGCTGAAATAGGAGCTTCATTTGTAAAGTAAATATTATCTGTTCCTGTATCTGGATCAACATATAAAGAAAATGTTTCTGCTGTTCCACCCAGTTCACAAAGTACTACTGAAAGTAATGTAAATATGTGATCGGTGACACCAGTAATTAGAGCCACATCTGCATTGCTGTTCGCATGAACAAATTTCCTTCTTAAAACTTCAGTTCCAGTACCTATTGTGCTTGGATTCCCTGCTGCCATAATTACCTCCTAATATCCTAAAAATAGTGCTTGATGTGTACTTGATTGCATAAATGCTCCTTTTTGTTTAACTTTACCTGTTGTTGATGTTTCAAAGTCTACTCCTGCGGCTAATGTAGTATCGGTACTGATCGTAATACTTGAACCGTCTGCAACGATTGAATCTAATGCTATTGAACCTACATTAGTGATATTATTATCTCCGAAACTTACGTTATTATTAAATGTTCCTCCAGCAGAAGCAGAAACCATATCTGCCGATGTGAAAGACTTATATGCAGTAACAACTAATTCATCTGAAACTGTTGCCCCTGCCCCTAAAACTACAGACGTACCATTTGTAGCCGTGTAATCCGATGCATCTAATCGAACACCATTAAGAAATACATTTATATTATTAGCAGTATAACTTAATGTTGCACCATTTGCATCTGATCCAGTAAAAGTTGTCTGACTACCTGTAGCAATATATTTATATATTAGTAGACTTGTACTTCCAGCAGAAGATGCGGCAATCCAGTTAGCACCATCATAAATCCGCATTTCATTATCGGTACTGTTGAAGAAGAGATTTCCAACTACTAAAGCATCTCCATCATTATTTGTTGAAGGCCCATCTATACCACTATCATATGCTCCGTAGACTCCAGAACCTACAAATGTAAGAGTTGTTCCACTATCTGCAGAAGTAAAAGGAGCAGAAACAGTTAAAGGTGTACTTACTGAACTTCCTATAATATTTGCACCTACTGGATGACCTGCAACTGCAGAAACTCCGACACCATCAACCTCGGTTAATTCCTGACCTACACTTATAGTTCCTGTGGTTCCTGTGAATGCAATTGAAGACGAATCTTTAGACCAACTTGCACCAGTTAAGGTTCCTGTGTCAGCCGTTGCTCCATCTGCCATTGAACCAAGGTATACATCTGAGAAGTTGTCATAAACTTGTGCTACTGCGGCGGCACTTGCTTTAGCGGCTATTGCTGAATTAGAAGCATCAGTTGAATAATGTAATGCTGATCTGTCTCCTGATCCTGCACCCGGTACTGCGGCATTATACGCAGTAGAAGACCAACCTTTTGCTGAACCACCATATGTACTTGTCCCTGCGGTAGTGGATTGTGCATATGCTTTAGAAGCATAATCTGTTCCTGCTACTGCCGTTCCTATTGCATGTGAACCTCCACCTAAAGACCATTGTTTAGAAGTTCCTCCTGTTGCAGTAACACCTTGTGAATATTCCTTTGCAGAGAATTCAGATGATGCTACTGCACTTCCTGTTGCTGTTGCCCATTCTTTAGCTGATCCCTCTGCAACTGTAGTTCCTGTTGCATGTTCCTGTGCAGAATAACTTGCGTTATCTACAGTAGCTCCTGTCCTTGTAGCCCAATCCTTAGCTGATCCTTCTCCAGCTACTCCTCTACCTACTTCACCTACTGCCCATTCCTTTGATGAGTAATCACCTGCCCCACCTCCTGTAACACCTGCCCCTGTCTGAGAGGCCCAATTCTTAGCAGAACCCCCTGTAGTTGCTTGTGTACCTTGAGCATACTCTTTTGCACTAAATGTTGTATTTACTACACCATCAGTTTTTTGCGCCCAATCCTTAGAAGAGCCACCTAGAGTGGCACCTGTCATAGATGCACCTTGTGCCCATGCTTTTGCAGAACGATCATTGGTTGTTGCACCATTTACTTTTGCAGTATCCTGTGCCCATCCTTTAGCTGATCCACCAGTTGTTAATGCATCTGAATTACCATCTCCCTGTGCGTATTCTTTAGCAGAAAAAGTTGTATCAATAGCAATATCGACAGTTTGCGCCCACTCTTTTGAAGAACCACCCTCTGCATCACCTTGTGCATAATCTTTTGCAGAATACTCTACAGGAGAGACATTAGATGCTACAGTTTCAGAATATGTTTGGACAATACCATCTTCAATAGCCCATGATTTAGCTTCCAATGTATAATCCTGTGCATTATCAACATTAATTGTTGTAACACCAAGATTACCTAAACTATCGAATTTAAGGGATTTGTTTGCTCGTCCTGCTGAAGTTGCAGTTAATGTAGCGGCGGCTTCTGTTGCATCACCAGCTACTAATAAATCGGAAAACTTTAAGTCTCTTGCAGTTGTATTCTTTAACTGCTGATTCATATTAACAATTAAATCTAATTGCGTTTCAACAGATTCTGCTTCAAACAGGGAGTTATTCTGTAGATCAGTATTTTGTTCAAATGGAACTTCTCTTAATAAAAGAACTTTATCAAGATCGGCAGGACGTTTACCAGATTCCCATGTTAATGTTGCAGTAGTACCTGATAAAGAGATTGTATAATCTGTAGTTATTGCTTTAAGGAGAGTTTTAGTCCATGTAAGAGTTCCACTTCCATTTGTTGTAAATGCTACTGCATCACCACCAGAACTAAGTGAAACTTGAAATGTATTAGTTGCTTTATTAACAACATAATATATTGTATTTGCGAGTAATCCTGTAGGTAGGCTGGTTGCGGCAGACAAAGTTAGTTCTTGACCATCTAAATGTCCATGTGCTGTATCTAATAGATTAACTGTACTTGAACTAACATCAGCAGTAAAAGTTCCTGTAGTAGTTACATAAACTTTAATATGAGTAGCATCCTTAACAGGTATGTCAGTACCGCTACTACGGAATACTTGAGTATTATCTGTACCAGATTGTGCGTATTCTAATCTATCTAAGTCTGTTGTAATCATCTGAATGGCCCTCCGTAACCCCAAATATTAGATGGTTCTAGCATAAATGCTTCGTCATTTGCTCTTGCCCTAGATTCTAATGTATTTAAGTAGCCGGGACTAAATGTTTCCATAACTCCGTAATGTACTCCATAATTTAAAGCACCTTCCATATAAAACAAATTAGCGTATGGAATATTATAACGCAAGTTTTTCCAAACATCACTTGCATCTTTATTTCCGGTTGCTAATCCTGTGAATAATTCACCATAGTCTTTAAATGTTGCATATCCTGCTCCTAGTGTAGCTTCATCCCACTTATGATAGTATCTTCCGTACTCTCCTGCAAGGAAATCTCCAAACATTCCAGCAAAGCCACTCTGGACTAACGCATCAGTTAATACGGCTGGATCATCCCATGCTGGTGGTTCTTTGCCTTTAAGCATGTTTTTAGCGGCAATTGAAGCATATCCTAGACCAACAGCAGGAAGTAAATGAAGAACACTCGGCATTCCTATTTCAACCATACGAGGATATGTATTCATTACTATACTCATTGTATGGGTTCTGAATTCCCAAAACAAGTGTGTTGCCGCATCTGGTATCGTGCCTCTATTAAAACTACCATACATCATTGCACGTTCTGCGCCTGTTGCTTCAGGGACACCATATTTAGATTCAAGTATAAAATACTTATCCAGCTTTCTTGCTAAAGATTCAGGGCCTTTTTTAGTTCGTATCCAATCTCCTGAAATATAATTTACTTTACTATCGCCATCTACTCTAAAGTCTTTTTCATTAAATGTACCAATTTCTTTTAATTTATTCCAATCTTTTTCGGAAATACCATACTCTTTCATTAATTTAGCAAATCGTGGTTCTAAATTAGCAAAGTTTTTGGACATTATTTGATTGGCAAAATGATTAGATGACATCATTGAGAAACCTTCTCTCATCCAGTTTGTCCATCCATGTGATCCATTATATGTTAAAAACTTATCTTGATGTTTTGATAACCATCCAGCTACGGGATCTGACATTACTGATCTTGCAGATGAGCCAAATACTCCATCAAACCCTACTCCCAACATTCTTAATATTTCTACTTTTTCTTTTTTAGGAATTTTTAAGAAAGCATTTCGGTATAAATGGTTTACTAAACCTAAGTATGCAGTTCCGGGTTTTATACCTTGATAATGTAAGTTTATTGCACCAGACCAAAGATCACCAAATGAACTAATCATCTGTTTGCCTAGTTTAGTTACAGTTTGAAATGCTTGCCAACCAACTGTAAATTTTGCCAATGAAGGATTACCAACTATAAATGATTCTCCTGAAATCTGATAAAGTGCTGATTTTAAACGCCATCTTTCAAAGTTAGTTAATTTAGTCTGTTGATATAATTCATCTATCATTAAGTCTATTTCTCTTTCTGGTAATACATTTTGGGTAGTCATTTTTGTTTTACCAGTTTTTACGTCAATTCCTTTTACTTGTTTTGAGAATCCATAACCTAATATTTCTCCTATTGCTAAATGGTTATCCATTTGATCCATATTAGCCAATATTGATTTACCTATATTGTAGTATCCATATTTATCATTGTATTGAATAATTGAATCAACATCTTTAAATACGAGTATTCTCTGTGCTTCCAAGTAATCTTTTAATGGAGTCTTTCTTTCAAATGTTTCTCCTAATGCTTTTCCTATTTTAGATACTCGGTCAGATTTTATATATTCTTTCCTTTGTTGGGTAATACTATCAAATATTTCACCTAATACATCCTCTAAGGCTTTATCATCTAGTTTCTTAGTAGATAAATTTGCTAGTGTTTTTTCATGATCCAACATTGCTAGAGTATCTGAAATCCATGTTTGACGATCTTGTGTTGTACCTTTACCTAACATACGCACAGGATCATGCCATGTTGCAGTTATATGATCATCACGCCAGAATATGCCAGCACCAAATGCATTCCCTTCGGTAACTTGCATCTTCTTCTCTTCAGTAAGTATTCTAGCCAGTTTAAAGGCTTCTTTATTTTGGGTTTTAGCAATACCAGTATAAGGATACATTTCTTTCAGTAAGTCTCTTACGAATGCTTCATCATTTAACAATCTTGACATGCCTCCATTTAAAAGATTCATTTCTTTTAATATCCTAGCATTTCTTGCATCTGATCGTGCTTGTGCATTAATCCATAATCCACTTTTACCAACTAATAAATTCCACAATGATTTAAAAGGTTTCTGGTTATTAAGCAATGATTCATTTAAAGAGTCTAAGGTTTCTCTTGTTCTTTCCTCAGATATTTTCCGGGAAGTCCTTATTCTCTCATTTGCATTAACCTTACTATGTACTTTCTTAGCAAAATCTTTTACAGATTCCATACCAGTTAGATTATCAATGATAGATTCTGCATCTCCATCTCTGAATCCAAAATCAGTTAATATTTTACGACATCTATTACTCATCCAAATAATCCTAAAGTACAAGATTTAGCTTTTCTTATTACATTTGATATTGCTTCAACAGTTTGTTTAACAATATTTACTTTATTTGTAGGTTCAACTTTTATTGTTTCATCTATTTTGTTATTAATAATTTGTTCATGATGAATAATCTCTTCAGTTCGTGTTATAGGAGGTTCAGGTTTTATAGTTGGAGAAGTTAAAGTGTTTATTGGATCATCTACACTTGTTATAAGAGCTTGTCCTCTGTTACTTACAGGAATACCATCAACGTTAAAGACTCCTGCTACAACTAAGTCATTACTAAAATCTGATTGACCTATTCTTTTTTGTAATCCACTCTTAGAACCAACACCTCCAAATAATAAACCAGCACCACTACCAATAAGACCAGCAATTGCTACATCCATTATAGCGGCTTTATAATTAACATCACCGCCCATTTGTGCAATTGAAGTGTATTTAGCTGTTTCAAATGCAGTTTGACTAATCATTGAATTAGCCGCCATTCCTAAAACTGGCATTTTATGTAAGAGTCTTGCAACCCTTGATACTTTGCCAAGTATTCCTACATATGGAATATAATTGATTGGATCAGGGATACCTCCAACAATTAAACCAGCTATTCTTGCAGGATTAAACGCACCTACATTTTGAGTATATTGACCATAAAATGCTTCTCTATCATGTCTCTCTGATAAAACTCTGGCTTGTACTTCTGTAATACCCTCATGCCATCCAAGTCCTTTTCTTGCATATGGAGATTCTTTATATTGTTCTTCTGTTAATGGATTTTGTGCATTAGATTCATCTATAGTTTCTGCATAATCAGCACCATGAATAAATGTATTATCATTAAATGCAAAACTAACAGACTCTTTAAATATTCGCCCTAATGACGGTACATTCTGTTGAAATGCTTGTCGTACCATTATATCTTGATATAAACCTCCACTCATATCATGATAATATTCTGGTCGTAACATATTAAGGAATCATTAATTTGTTTGAAAAAAACTGTAATCCTTTTTGCATAAAATCAGGCACATAATCGTTTTGAAACCAAAAATTCTGTCGACTGTTAAATTCTTCTAATATATCTCTAGCTTGTCTATAAGACAATGTTTCGACACCTAGTCTTTTAGCTTCTTCTTCCATTGCAGAATGTAACGGCTCTATAGCATGGTCTAATTCTAATTTACCTAAACTATCGAAGAATCTGAAAAAAGGAATTTCACTTACTTTATCTTGAAGTGTACCTTCATTTGCTTTTCTAGTACCTTCTGTTCTTAATTCTCTTACATATTCATGAAGTCTAGGAGTTAAGAATTTTGGGTTCATCAAGAATTTTGTTATGAATGGTGATGCAGATGCACCTACAAATTCTTGTTGACTTATAAATTTTGGTACTTGTTTACCATTCTTAGTTTCAAAAAACTTACCAATTAATTTTGATCGGTTAGTATTTCCATCATCAGGGACAAGATAAACTCCTATTTCATATCCATCTCCAACACTTATTAATCCTTTTCTGAGATTATCAGAATTTGCTTTAATTATATCTTCAGTTATTTCTATAGTTTGTTTATCTCTAAGTTTAGTAAAAAGGTCTGCATATACTTCTTTTGGTTGTCCGTTATCAATTCTTTCCCATATTCTACCTTCGCTATCTTCCCACCTTCTTACACCGGGAGGTAAGTCTGATAATAAACTTTTTCTAAATTTTTCTACTAATACCCCTCCAGTAATATTTTCATCTGTAGGCATTAATGTCCATGTTGCACCATTTTTATCCATTTGACTTAATATAAAGTCTTGACCATCTGGTGCATGTTTCTCTGGATCAAGACCATTAGCTTTAAAAGACTTTATACTAACAACTGCATTAAATACTCGACCTGTCTTCAATACAAAATTATCTGGAAATAGTTCTTTATGTATTGATGTCGCAATAGCTTTTGCATCCATTCCTTTATAATCAATATTATCTGCTCTTGCTCGTATCATTTTTTCTTCTAATACAGAGAGATCATCTACTTGAGCATGTGACTGCATCGTAGATTTCATACCATGATCTTGATGTCGTTCTTTAAGAATCTTTTTAATTTCTGCAAACTTTTCCTCATCGTCTGATTCAGGCGCATCTGTTGCACTAAATTTAGTTGTTGCTATTTCAAATAATTCTAATTGATTTTTGGTTTCTACCTCATCCCAAATATCTGTAAGAAATGCTAGTGCTGGTGTTCCACTCTTATTCCCTGTAACTCCAGAGCCTTTAATAGCTTGTCTAAATTGCATTTTTGCTAAATCTTGGGTATTTTTATCACCAAATAATTCTGACATAGCATAAATTTTTGAATATAGACCTAATCTTTTACCTAAGTCTTTACCTTGTTCAGTAAAGTAACCTACTTGTGCAAGAATATTTTCTGGTAATAATCTACCTCTATCTTCAACACCATATTTTTTTTGCCAATTATATAGTGCTTGGACATCTATTTGTTTACCTTCTTTTAGTGCCTGTTCAATATCCTGTCCAGTTTCTTTAAATGCAAGAGCCGCAGGATTTTTCATTAAATTAGTTCTACGAACTTCTATTGCTTTTACAATTATGGATTTGAGAGGGTCTGTCAAAGAGTTACTTGGATATAAACGATCTAATAGTTTTATATCGTTTTCTAATTCCTGAAGATTACGATTAACAATATTTTGTCCAATACTCATTATTCCATCTAGTTTATCTTCATGTTCATGTTCATCTAATAATTGACTTGATGTTCTATTTCCTAAAACTTGTCTGTATCTTTCCCAAAATTCAGGTCCTTCTTCTTCACCGGGTGCTATTAATTCTCCTCCTCCTCTTGGATTCCTAAATCCGTCTTCAAGTGCTGATTGAGCATTTTGGACATATTCATGAGTAATAGATAATAAATTTTGTGTATGTTGTTTAGGTTCAACAGGTTTCCCTACCATTGATTTTAAATGTGCTTTATGAACAGTAATTGCTTTGGATACAACACCAGCAATTGCATTTATTTTCTCAGGAGTTTTTCCTTCACCAAAGGCTATAATTAATTCAGGATCACTTCCTACTTTTGCTCCATCAATTTCTGGTTCTTCATTTTCATTTAATATTGTAAACCTTTTTAGAATTCCTGCAGAAGATTTTGGCCCCTGTGCCAGAATTGCTAATGTTTTTATATATGCGCTTTGATTAGAACTAAGATCAACTTTTTGAGCCTGACGGTCTTGTATAAGTGAAGTTGTAATAAGTTGTGAGATTAACCCTTCTTTTATTTTTCTAATTTCTTTATCATCATAATTTGGATATATTCTTTTGAGTGCGGCTTCTAATTCACTACCTGTTTTTGGTCTACGTTTTATATGACCATTTTTATCTTTTATTAATTTGCCATCCTTTGTTACTTTATTTGTCAATTGAATCAATAATTTTTTACCATCGTATTCATGATCTCTTAAAATTTCTTGCTCTAAGTTAGATACTTCTCTTCCTTCTTTCTTAGCTAGTTGTTCCCTTACCCATTGTAATGCTATGCCAGCTTTCATTTTTGGAATCTTCATTAAATCTTCTAATGCGGCATATTCACCTTTAAAATTATCGCCACTAAACTTATGTTTATATGTTTCAAATCTATCATCTAAATCTTGTAATTCCTGCTGATCTCTATTTTGTAGGAATGTTTGTTCATTTTTATTATTCCTGCCAGTAATATCTGTTTGGTAATAATTAGGTGACAAAACAAAGGTTTTATTCCCAAGTTTATATTTATATACTTCATCTTCTGCATTGGCAATTACAGTATTCTTTCTTATTTTCGGGTTAGCCATATCATGGTTGTACCATTCTTGAAGCATTGCTTGTACTGACTTATCTATTTCTGTTTCAATTTCATAAGCATCTAAAGTGCCACCTTGTTCAGAGCGTTCCATAATACCAGCTATCATCTTTGCTAAATGTCCTTTTGCAAATTTTAATCCAGTATTTGCTTCATACTTTGATGATGAAAATCCTGCTCTAATTTTTGATCTAAAATTTCTTTGTTCCCTAGTAAGATAGTTTAAATCTTGTTTTGTTTGTGCGGCATTCACTCCTTCAATAAGTTTTGAAAGTAATTCTGTATCCATTCTTACAAATGCTTCTTCTGTAAGAAAACTAACTTCTTCATTCAAATCATCTGGCAACATCATTGGAGAGATACGAACATCTAAATTCTCACCAAGATATAATTGTGTTTCACCAAGACCATCTATATCACCAATTTTATCAACAAGATCATTTAATACTAAATGTTCAGGCGCAGTTTTATCCAAATTCATACTTAATTTAGTCATAAGATTTCTGTGATGTTTCATCTTTCTCACAATTAAATCTTTAGCCTGTAACCTATTAGCAGTTTGTTGTGACTTTTCATTTGCCAATTGATTATCTTTAATACCTTGACCTAATGCCTTAAATACATTTGCAACACCAAACATCTGGTCAGGTACTTCTGAAGGTCGAGTAAAGTCAGTTCTTGCTGGTTGAACCTGATATATCTTACGATCAGAAGGATATGATTTTGGATTGCTGTATTGTGGTT
>Ga0098058_1000512_pt1 | contig 12868 bp, 19 predicted proteins | sample 19_taG_FD_75061 | JGI IMG/M metagenome (GOLD analysis project Ga0098058, IMG submission 75061) | Marine viral communities from the Subarctic Pacific Ocean - 19_ETSP_OMZ_AT15317 metaG | ecosystem: Environmental > Aquatic > Marine > Oceanic | place: Pacific Ocean | collected 2015-01-19 | reverse complement strand
TTTATCTCGTTCTTCATCTTCTGTGGTATGAGTTATTTTTTACTCTTCTTGGGGGGCTTTTTAATTGCGTTTTTTATCACTGACAGTCGAGCCTGCTCGCACTCCCACACCTCTCTTAGGGTAAATGTGGGAGGGTAGGTTGCGTACAGGTACTGCAGGTAGTGCTTACGACCACTCATTTGCGACGGGTTTTCTTTTTTGCCTTGTCCCATGTTGCTCCTAATTTGTTTTATCTTCTTTTTCTTGTGGGTCGGGGGTTTTCTCGAGAAGACCCACACCGCCACAAACTGTACAGACATCTGCGGTTTCTTTTAGGCTACTACCGTAGCCGTTGCACTGCGTACAAACACGTAACCCATATTCCTCAGGGTTAAGAAGCATCTTTATAGGTAGCTCGGACCAGTGGACCATCATGAGTCCTCCTTTATTTATTGTAATTATATTCATACATAATTCTTATACCTAAGAGCGGCAGGTTTCTTGCCGGGATAAAAGCCCATTTAAAATTTATTACAGTATTCCTCACCCGTTTATTACAAGTGTATATTTACATGTAAGGGGGGAATTCGTGTCTGTAACTCAAGATGAAGAAGACAAAGTATTTTCAACCAAAGTGTGGAAGAAGGGTGAGAACCCGCGCTTGTTCGCAAAGGGAACCCCCATAATCTTTATGCGGGATCTAGACGTTGTTGACTCTTACATTGAGGGAACTCCTACAAAACCAATACTACGTGGCGCTACCGGAACAGTTGTAAGCGTGTTCCCCTGTTGCGTTATTACTGTTGATGAGGGAGACAAGAATCCGCACAGGCTTAATGAGATAGTGGTTCGTTTCCAAGAATTAAATGAGGGGATAGCCCCTGTTCGCGAAGACGGGAGGCCCGCTCTGCGAGTAATAACCAGCCCAGAATGAAGACATGTCATGGTTTTTATTTATTGCGAAAGATGGAGATTCCGGCGTAGGCCGCTGCGAGTTCTCTCCGGGTATCCTGGACGTAAAGAAAGGGGTCCTGTTCGTTGTACCGGGCGATTGGCTTTACCAATTTCACAGAAATCCGAGGGCCCACTCTGCAGGGCATTTGAGGTCCCTAATTTTGAGGTACTTTGATGGGAAATAAATCTGTACTGATACCAATACTATAAATACTATAAATACTATAAATACTAACCATACTGGAATTATCGATGATAAAAAATATAATACTAAAAATCTTCAGCGTTACTAAAAAGCTTGGCGCTTTTTCTTTGGGTATGTTTATCGGTGTTTGTTATGGGTCTGTCGTTGCAACACTGACAACCTTTTTTACCCTGCACGCGCTCTACTAGGCAGGAAGCCGCCCCCGTTACCCCGGTATCCGTAGGAGCGCGGAGGGAACATAAAAACCCCCGCTGGACTCAACCAGGGTCCAATACGGTAAAAGGGGTCATGGGAGGCGGCTTCAAGATTAAAGTTCTCGTATTACTCTCGTAACGTCTTTGAACTTAACACGGCAGGACGGGTCTGTTTTCCATAAGGGCTCGGTCACAAAGGTTGCTTTGCTTATCTCTGCAATATACCTCGTGTGCTCCCCGTTATTTAATTTCCAGAATGATACGATATCCCCTACTTGAGCATCTTTAATGTCCCCGAGGACATCTCTATCGGCGGTGCTCACGTCATAAACTGTATCGTACCCACCTTTTTCAATGGTGATCAGGACTCTTCGTAAGATATTCTTGAACCAAGACTCGAAGTGAGCATCGTTCCATTTTCTTATCCTGTGGGACTTAACGAATTTCTCTTCGAAGTCCTCATCCAGTTCTATTTCAATAATACACTTATTTTCACTATCGATGACATCAGTGATAGTCATACGCCATTTTTGCTCGGTGATATGCGCCTCCACTAGACGAGTAAAAAAGAGGGGCCGAAGCCCCTGTTACAGCGTTGCTCCACCGAAAGGGGGGATCTACTTAATCCCACACCTTCCGGCGGAAGCGCCGTTTATACCAGAGAACCAACCTGAGTTTCAATCAACTTGATCCAACTTTCTTCTCCATCGCTGTCCACGAAGCTTTTAATAGCTTCAAATACGGAGTCACTAAAGCCTCCAATATTCAAGACGTCCTTGTCCGTGGCCACCTGTGTGGTGGAGTACGGTTGGATGTCAATGCACACCAACTTCGCGGTTGGGTTTCTGGCTTTGTATGCCCCCCATTCCTGGGTTGGGCTGGTGCCCGAGTTGTAGTAACTGCGGTGGCCATCGCGCCCCCCGCAGAACCAACTTTCGTTGTCACTCACAAGGATCACTAGCTCCCCGGTTTGGCCTATAGAATTCAGATGCGCCATAGCACACCCAATATCTGTACCACCCCCGCCAAGCCCAGCCAGCTTCTGAGCATTCGCCATAACTGATGCTCCTGCCTGCAGTATCGCCCCATGGACCCTCGTGTCAAACGGGACAACTTCGCAGTTGCCCTGGTTCTTTTTCAAGAACGCTGAAGCGACCAAGGCCGCCACGTCTACACAGGTTGTGGCCGATGTGGATCCTCTGCGGTTCCCCGTGATGGCTTGGCTCATGGACCCACTGGTGTCAACCAGCACTGCCATTCGCCCACTCATCTCAGGAACATTGTAGCAAGCTGTGTCCAGCGCATTTTCCAATGCCACCTTCACCACTTGAGGCACCCCACCATCGACAGACTTAAAAGCCTGCAGAAGTTGGTATGGGAAGCAGCCGCTGTTGCGAACCCTAACAGGGTCAGCAAGCTTTTCGGCCAGCCTTTCGGCTGTGAAGTCTCCCATTGGCCCCTCAAAGACACCATGACGGGCGAACGTGTTAAGGTTCATCCGTTGGGCGGTCCAGCCCGAGTTCAGAGCGATAGTCCGCCAGTCTTGGGTAGACAACTCCAGGTTGGTCAACAACCTGTGCGGCAGCTTCAGCACATCATCAGTGATGGCCCCTCCCTGCGTGGCCAGGATGTACTCCCGCACCCCGTGGGTGAGAAGTTCAATATTGTACTCCCTGCCACACAGGTAGCCGAACATTGCGGCCTGTGCTGGGTACAGTGGTTTCGGATGAGTCATCTTTATGATGTCCCCCAGGGTTGGCGACCCTCCCACTGAACATTTCAGTAGAGTCAGGGGGTCCCGTTGCTGGAACCACTGTTGGATCTCCTTCTTGGGGCGATACCCAAAGGACCTACGACCCAACACCCCAGACCGGATGATCTGGACGAAGTTCCGCAGCATTTTAGGGCTGCCTCCCACCACTGTCGCGAACAGCATTGGGAACAAGGTGACGTCTTTCGACGCCACGATAGCCAGCAACAACGCTGGCATATCTTTCATCTTCCCTTGCTGGTGTGCGTAGACCGCACACTGCGCAATAAAGTGCGGGGGCACTCGCTCACAAAGCTCAAGTACCTTGACAAACCCCTCGGCCCCACCTTCGTAGAAGGTGTCGCTGAGCGTCCCCGTGCAGGCAAGCTGCGCCAGTGCTTCCACGCTCGACAGAGCGTACGCCGCTCCGCCTGCCTCGTTCAGCACGAGGGGTTCTGGAAGCGGGTTCGGTAATGGGACCTGCTGTTGAGTTTGGGTGTTAAAGATTTCACGGTTCATTTCTTCCTCCTACGGAATTGACTAATGTTCAAAAGGTATAAAATAGGAAAAAAATTTGGGCCCTTTAGAGACGGCCCAGGTCTTGAATCCCATCCCATGGGAAAAGCGTTGGGAAGGGGGGAGCTATATTATGCTTTGGGTGCTCCCCCCTAGCCCGATAAAAAAGCATCAATCTTGGAGTGGTTGTTCTTATCAGGGAATAGCCAGCCCCAAGACCGATACTGGTAGATGCGTGGCCCGCCGAGACGCCCCTAACCAGATAACCATCTAGAATGGGTTAGGGCGCGTCTCAGCCAATGTCTCTTTGCAGAGAAAGCCGACTCCCCTGGCAGGGAGAAAAAGGGTGGCTCCGACGAATAAGTGCAGTAGTCATGGCGCAGCAATTAAGCCACGCTACATTAATTTTGGTATGTAGACCACAACGGCATTCGGAGCCGGGAAGAAACTACCCCCGTTAGGAGGAAGCAAAGGTCGAATAGCTAGCAAGGATTTAGCAAAGACATGTTTGTTCGATGTAGTCCTCACCGGCATCTAGCTATTCTTCCATTCTTCTTATCCCATAAATAACAGGCAGTTTTGCACAGCGCAATCACACCGATGAATAAAATCCTGTCGGCCACATGCTCTGTTCTGCTGTCTGTTTTATTGCTTTCTTCAAGAGCATCTCTTCCTCTGACGTTGCAGACGTTCTTCGTGCTGCTGTTGCGAGAGAAAGACTTAAGAGATCTCCGCTTGGATTATTTTTTATTAGCTCTCTTATAAATTCAATCAAAAACTCGGGACGTAATTGGCCCGATCTTGCAGGCTCTCCCGCCTCCAACTGTTGAGTGGGCTGCAACAACCCCCTCCTATGTACAATTTCCCCTTTAGCCATTCTTTCCTCCGTGGGCCCGCTTCAAGTATTAGCCCGCATAAATGACGAGTTCCATCCCAGGTAAGTTCTGGGCAAGGACCACTCGTTAGCCCTGGGTTTTTCTTTAGGGACTCCGTGCATGGAGCCTTCCAACAACAATATCCCGATCCTACGCAAGGCTTCATCAGCCTATCTCTATCGGGGAAATGATGTATGCGACCATCAGCGCGACTACTGTTATTAGCAGTAATGCGACTTCTTCACATTCGGTATCCATAATTATAGCTCCTAAAAAAAGAGGGGCCGCTTTCGCCAGCCCCCCTCTTGTGTTTGACCTTCCTGCATCTACCCTTTCGGATGTCGGCTGTCCGGTTTTTATGCGCTCCCGCGTGACTCCCGTTGCGGAGGATCATCTGAAGCGCGACGACGCTCCTCCTTTTCCTGGTTTTCTTTTTTCTTACCATTCACTAAACTCCTTCTGGGAGATCCAACGCCTTACTGTCTCGCCGCTGTGCGGACAGTAATATTTAATCTGTACTCGGTGCCCACGCACCGCACACACTTCCCAGATCTTCTCTCCTGCTCTGTGCCTTGCACCGAGCCTCGCCGCTTTTACTGGCGCATTTTCTACTCTTCCTAAATATGGCATTTCGCCCTCCTTCTCCCCTCAAACAAGGGTGATTAATATTACTATTTATAATTCGCTGGCTTTAACCACACGTCAAGTGACCACTTTAATCCGTTAGAATGATGGGAGAGGGGCTAAGGCTTTACTTATTCCAGAACCGTTGCCGCTCTAGAACGACAGCCAAGGCGCTCGGCCCGTTGAGAGCCGCTGGATACCCGGGCTTCCCCCCTCCCAAAATGATTTTGCTCTACCTCTCCCTTGGGAGGTTTGGCTCTTTGAATAGAGCGGCAAGTGCCCACTCCAAGCCATTGTGTACTCGGTTCTCTACATCGATTGCTTCTCCCTCGGTAAGATTGATCTTCTCAGGGAAGTCCACCGTCGCGGCTACGCGCTTGGGTGAGATCTCGATGTGGTAATTGCTGCCAGGGGTCAGACAGACCCTAGGCTCTGGGTGGTGCTCCCTTTCATACTCAAGGATTTTCTTAACTAGATCCGCGCAGGTAAGAGCTTCGAAGTCGGCCTGAACACGGGGTGGGGCGTCTTCATTCATCTTCTGGGCTCGGAAAGACTTCTTACTGTTAGGCTTACTAAGAGGATCAATGCAGCATTCACGATTACATCCCTTTGTGCGGGTTGTTAATTCGGCTACGACCCAACCTTTATAGGAGTTCTGTGCCCACCACTCGTTATTGGTAGGGAGCGTGTACACCGCAGGCCATGCGCTATCAATTTTCGTATAGTCTCCGTGCTGGTACTCGCGCATATTCCATCCATCCCATCTCCTTTTTCTTAGACCGACCTCATCACTATCACCTCGCATGTCCCAGCAGCACCACGCGTGTATCCTATTAGCGAACCTCGGACTGTCCACAAAAGTGACCCCAGTAGTACCGCACCACCGAAGGTAACCCTTTTCGTCCAGGTCTCGTATTATCTTAGAGACTATGGGGTACTTCGAGATGTCACTGAGGTAACTATCAACAATCAGTTTCTGCGTGATAACGCGATCTGGCCATCTTAGGCCCGCTGCTTTCGCTGCTTGTAATACGACTACCTCACCTGCGTTCAAGTCTTCCGGGAAATCTCCCGTAAAGATATTCTCATTTTGCCTGTTCATTTTGACCTCCGTCACTCCTGTCTTTCTGCTTGAGTCGGCGTCGCGCTCGGCGGCGTAGCTTCTTGCGCTCGTCCCCAGGTTTGGGTCCGCAGCAAGAACACTTCATGCCACCGTGGCCAACCTCACGTGCTTGAGCACGCTTGAACTTGTCCATGGGATTCTCCTGTGTTTATATTAGGAAGTATAAGGGTTTCCTACATTATTCTTATGCCATTTCTGGGTATTTGTTTTGCGGCAATACCAGAGGATAGGAAAAATAAAATAGTAAGCTTCTACTAAGGGCTATCGCCTTGGTATTATTACTTATGCGCTGCTTAGTCTTACAACTACTAATGGGTGCCCTAGTGTTTGGGGTCGGCGGCTGCGCTTCTTCAAAATCAAAGTTGCAGATAGAGCCTCTTGTCTCGTATGCTTGTCAGTGGTTTAGTGTTGAAGTAAGCCAAGGCATCTCTGTTATTAGGAACGAGAACCCGAAGGATGTGTCTGTTATCGAATTAACTGAGAACAGCGCGGGCTTCCGCGTTAAACATGAAAGAACTTTAGAATGCCAAGCCCTCGACCTACCTAAAGAGTTAGAAAGAAAGCCACCCCGGTTCCTCTACACCCCACCTGTTAATCACACCCCTAAGCGAAACAAAATCAATGGTACGCACATTACTAGTACCAAGTGAGCGCTAGTACTTAATGACCTTTTGGCGAGTTACCGTATTTAATCTGGACCTTAACGAAGAACAAACCTTCGTGGTGCAGGCGTCCAGCAGCTATGAAGAGGCTTACTTGCTTGACGTATTAGCGAAAATACACCCTGAGTACGAGACTATAAGGATGAGTAAGATACCTCGCCCACGGTGGATAAAAAGAATACAGGGCGAAGCGTAGTAAAAAAGTACGACGGCTAGGGGCTGTCGTACTGTGGGAGATCAATCCGTTAAGGATGTTTCTTGATCTCAAAGTATGCTGGGATGGTCGCATTGGTGACCCGGTCCACGGACTTCGGCATCCACCATAGCCACTTGCCGTTGTTCAAGTGACTCACCATCGCCTTTTGCCCGGTCATCTGGGCCGACTTGGTCGGCATCCACACCGCCCATACGAAGTACCCTTCCGGGTTGTGTGGGCTTTCATCAATCGCGGGGGCGAAGTCAATCGCCAAGAATAGATCCTCTTCGTCGAGGAAAACCCCACCGAAGTGGGAGAGAGAGGTGGCTGCGCTTGCAGGGGGTTGAGACATGGGACTGCTCCGAATAAGAGGTTAGTTTCTTCCATGTTTCTTATGCCAAGAAGCGCAGCCGGTTTTGCGTATTACCGAGTGATACAAATAAGGTTTATATTACCTAAACCTGAAGGAGGTTATGGTTTTGTCGATACGTGCTAGGCCATTGCGGAAGCCAAGGCTTTTAGCCAGACTGTTCGCTAGATGGTCTAGTAGTTCGTGATGGACATCTTTGTCCTGTCGTATCCAGAAGTACTTGTTCGGAACTTCTATCCGCAAACCCCCGAAAGGATTTGTGGATATATTTTCCGAAGAAGTTCTTACACTGGCCGTGACGTAGTATGATACTCGGTAAAGCATTATAAATCCCAGGGGGCCGCCCGGGTACATAAGAGCCCATGTTACTAAGAAACACAACAGCATCGCTGCTGTCATTATCAGAAATTAATCCGGATAGGATATTTTGTCTTTCGCGTTAGTTCTTCGGCCCATGCTGCTGCTAATTGCGATGCAATTTGAACAGCAATAGGTACGACGATGCCCGCAAAGATTAACTTTCCTGTTTGTCCCCAGTCCATAGTAGACTCCTTATTTTAAGTGAGGTTTCCCTCTTGTGTTGTACATTTCAAGTCCTAAGTATTAGAACTCATGATGCTTATACCGAATAATAGTAATATACTGCGGTGGGAGGTCTTAGGTGCTGCATAAGCTATACAAGACGAAACTAGCAAAGATGCTTGGTCATGTGGAACAGAGAGCCCAACAACGCTCAACAATTACCGATAAAGAAATCAAGGCCCTTCGTAAATCTTTATTGAAGATGCGACTACGTAAGGGAATGACGTATCATTATACATGGCCGGGTCGTGGACACGCCATTATCGGTGATGTGGGGAAGAAGATGCCTAGACATGTAGTAAAAACAATCTACAAGCCTTCGGACAATCCTCCTGGCAGACGTATTACTAAATTAGCTGGTGGTGGCGCTAGGGCGTTGAAGAGTTTTTCTCGTGTCATCGAAAGAATGGCTACGCCTCTTGCCAAGGAACACAACAGACCCTTCAAGGATGTGTACAAAGAGTTGTTTACACGAAGTGCTCAAAGCGGGCTACACCATACTATCCCGAGCGGCGTGAAACCTTCGACGGCAACGAACACATCCGCAGCGCGAAGCGGGGGCAATGTGAGGCATCTTACTACGGGAGGGCTCTGGCCGAAGCGTAGCTATCTTCCAGATGGCTCTCCCGAGCCGGTAGTGCAAACAATTCCCTTTAAGGACATTCGGAAAATGCGGGGTAAGTTTGGCGTAGATATTATGGCAGCAGAGTATCCTTTGGGCCAAACCGGTAACGCCATGACGTATAGTGGGAAGATCCCTACTAAAAGTATAATTACTCGCCCATACAACCAAGCCGCCAAGAAAGCTGGGAGCCTCCCCAAGAACTTGCAGTATCCGGGCTGGACTCCAGATGGATATCCAAACTACTCTAACCCTCTAGGTTTTCCTCGGGGGGACGCACAGCTTCAAGCACCTTATCTACAAACCCCGAAACAGCAATTCCTGCGTCACCCGCTCCCATACGCTGAGAGGGACACAATTCGGGCAGCAAGTGGCCAGTTTGACGTGGCCTGGGGGGACGGGGCTTGGGGTAAAGGTCCGCGAAACCTATACAAGCCCCCACCTCTGCCGACTCCGATGTCTCAATGGACTCCCGCACAACGAGCGGCTCGGCTAACACAACTAAAATCTATTAGAGAGCAACGAAGGACAACCCCATGAACGCTTTAGAGAAATATGTTTCTAAACAAGCACTAATAGAAAAGTTGGCGGCCCCTTCGTGGATTAAGAGGGACATGCGAAAGTTTCCTTTGGGGTGGGGGGAGTACACTGAAGCCGAGAACAAGCGGATAGATAAATTTCTTGCTGGAAGGGACAGCGCCAGGAATATTGCCATATCCCAGAAGGAAGTTGCCCGGGGCGGGGTAAAAGGTCGCCTCGCTAGGCTTGCGGTCGAAGTACAGAAGACCGATGCCAGGGGAGGAGTGGCCAAGCGTGTTGCGAACAGGCTGAGGAGAGAAGGGGTTCTCCCCTTAGTGGGGGAGAAGCATGCACCGGCGGTCAAGAAATACGTAAGGGCGGCTAAGGAAATACCTAATGCCACTGGGAACACCCTTAAGAAAATAGTCGCGAAGGACCGGCGACGGCAGCTACTGGCCGCCAGGAAGGTCCTCAAGAAAATAATCACGAAGGGGAGAGCTTGATGAAATTCACTTTGGATATCAAGACGATATTAACTGTTGGCGGCATCATCGCATTACTTGGCGGCTTTTACTACTCCACACAATATCGCCTAACATCGCTTGAAGACAAGATTGAGTCTGTTGACAGGAAGATGGATATCCAAACTGGTGAACTCACCCAGATTAAGAAACAGCTTAGAAAAAAGGCTAACTGATGTCAGTTATTCGCCCCAGCACATTCCCAAAGCTTTCCAGCATATCTATGACAAGGAAGCAGTTGTATCGTGCTTTTAAGCAAATAGCCCCAGAGGGGAGCGGAGCTTCGTTGTGGAAGGATGATAGCCTCCCAGAGTTAAAGCGCGCCTACCGTAGACATCTACAAGTATCGGAGGCACCAACAATTCCCCTTGCTACTCGATTAGAATCCTATAAATACTGGAAGAGAACAGGGAAAGTCCCGGCCTTGGTAGAGAGAGGCGGCAAGTGGGACCTTGACACAACGAAGCACCGCTTAGCTGACTATGTTCGCTCTAATGAACCTATTACTCTATACAGTGGTGGCTCTGTTAAAGATCTTCACAAGGCTGTAAAAGACCCAAAAGCATTTACCAATACCCGATCTGTTTTGCCGGGGAGCGCCAGAGCGCAGTCGCGTACACTGTGGGCCACCCCACAAAAAGACTCTGCTGAGACGTATGCCCGCGCGGGGAGGACGTTGGGGGATTGGGCTGCAGACTCACCGCCCGCTGTGGCGCGAGTTACCCTCCCTAAAAAATATGTATCTACCAGAGGTAGTGGGGAAGAAGTCCAAATAAGCCCAGAACACCTCAAAAAAGCCCTAATACAAATAATGAAGGTGTCTAACTAATGCCAATTACCAGTACTGAGATTAGCAATATTATTCAGTCCCAAGTAGGGATGTTTAGTGCGTCTGCTGCATATGCCCAAGCAGTCTCCGCTCAGTATGGGTACCAAAGTTTTGGTGGCATGGGTGTCAACGACCCACGTGGCTCCGTCCAAGGTGCTCAAGCTGGTTTACAAGCTGGTGCCATCGGCTCACAAATGGCTCGAGCCCCCGGATACGGTGCACACGCAGTGAGCGCTATGGCTATGTTTGGATTCGGCCCCCGTCTCCTTGATCCATTTACTAGTACATTTAATGCAGCCTCCCAAGGATTTGCACGACAAGGTATGGGCGGTGCTCTCGGTATGGGAGCAGCGGCTGCCGGTGTCTATATGGGTATCGGCCAAGCAGGTGCCTACGCTACTGAGCATATGGTGGCTGGTGCACAAAATCGCGGCATGCTTAATTCCCAAATGTCTCAAATGTTCCCCGGTATGGGAGCAAGAGGCATGGGCGTTATGGCTGGCCAAGTCGAAGCCCAAGCACGCATGGGTATGGGTAACCTACGTGAAGTCACCGCTGTTATGCAACAAGGTGTACATAGCGGAGCGGTTGACACCCAAACCCTTACTCAATTCTCCCAGTCCTTTAGTAAATTAATGAGTAATGTCCGTCAGGTAGCCACAGTAATGAACACATCATTACAACAGGCACAACAAGCTATGCACTCCGTTAGTGGTATGGGAGTGTCCGGAGATCAAGCAGCCGGGTTCCTAGGCACCATGAAGAGCATAGGACAAGCCGCACGCATATCCCCACAAGGAATGCTTGGACTAGCAGGGGCAGGAGCAGAGTTCGGTAGGTCTACAGGCATAGACCCCATGCAAGCAGCCACAGGAGCCATGGTTTCTGCCGGTGTCTATGGATATACAGAACGTAATAATCTCATTAAAGGTATATCTGGTGACGCACAAGGTAGATATACACAAGCGGCTACAAGATTCCTCGGGTCGAAACAAGGCAGGACAGTATTAGGGGCGATGATGACCTCTGAGGGCCAATTTGACACTGGGATGGCCTCCCAAATGGCTGCTGGAGCCTTGAGTTGGCAGGAAATTCAGTCGGCGTACAATAAGAATATCTCCGGTGGCCGACAACGAGACATGCTCTCTGCTCGTGGTGGTGAGATCGCAGGGCAGTTTATCTCCGAATTTGGGCCACAAGCTATTTCCGGAGCGCTCAAAGGAGCAGCAGACCAGAGTCAAACGCCCGAGACATTACGCCGTGCTCTTACGGGGCTTAATCGAAACGACCTCCAAGCCATGGACATGCTCGCGTCTAATACGGGGCAGATCCGAACTCGGATGCTTTCCGAAGCACGTGCCGGTTTCCAAGAGGGTCAAGGTCAAGTTGGTATTAGCCAAATTGTTAACATGGCTATCGACAAACTCACGAAGCCCATCCGCACTAAGTTTCAGAAGCTTGGCGCTAATATGGCCCAGTACACTCAAGAGGCAATCGAAGACGTCACTAATCGATTTGTTGTTGGTGGCTCTTCCCCTGGCGGCATCACATCTATGGAGAAGCAAGAGTGGCGCGCAGGTATGTCCAACTTAACTCAGACGGGCAATAAATTTGCTATGGATAGCTGGGTTAATCGAATGAACATGCCGGGGGGTCGGACCACTGGTTTTGATTGGGGCGGAGCTTCTTCCCCGCAGACTATGTGGGGCGGGTTTGCTAGTCGAGTAACTCCTTCCGCTCTTCAGATAGGTGGTATGTCCCCAGGCACAACACTTGGGGAATTACCCGGTTATGGGCTTGGGCTCTCACAGTATGAGCCCGCCCAAACAGCTTTTGCTGGTGCCTCTTGGATGCGCGGCTTTAGTGGTGGACGAAATGTCTTTGGTGCTACTGGCGCTGGGATGAGTAGAGTAGGCCAACATATTACTGGTGCTGGCGCTAACCAATTAGGTGGCGCACTCACTGGGATTTTCCCCGCCAATCAATTACCTCAGGGTGCTCCCTTCCGCGCTCTCCGTGGTGGGGCAACAGGATTTATGGGCATGGGTGGCCACGGAGTATTCGGAGGCGCTGGTCGGTTTACTGGTGGAAGCTTGCGCCTAGGTGGCATGGGCTTACGGGGATTTGGTAGAGTCGCTGGCGCAGTTGCTACCCCCATGATGGCCTGGGATATGGTCACTAATACTGGGCCAGCTTCTGCGAGAGCGATGGGTCTTGCGCCACAGGTCGGCGGTATTACTGGTGATAATGCAAGATTAGCAAGTAATCTAGCGCAATTAGGTATTTTACCCCCTGGCTCTGTTGAGGAGCGAGACTCTACTGCCGCGATGGAAGGCGACATACCTAT
>Ga0098058_1000506_pt1 | contig 12954 bp, 15 predicted proteins | sample 19_taG_FD_75061 | JGI IMG/M metagenome (GOLD analysis project Ga0098058, IMG submission 75061) | Marine viral communities from the Subarctic Pacific Ocean - 19_ETSP_OMZ_AT15317 metaG | ecosystem: Environmental > Aquatic > Marine > Oceanic | place: Pacific Ocean | collected 2015-01-19 | reverse complement strand
TGCTCGATCTTCTCATCTGTTACCAGTAGAAGCGGGTTATCGTAAGTTGCGGCGCGTCGTCTCTCATCGGTGATGAAAGCCGTTGCAGCATAGCCAGAGTCCATCCTGAAGCCTTCTACGAGGTCTAGGCTGGTTTGATGTGAGCGCGCCTCCTCGACCGTAATGGCGCCGTCCTTGCCTGCTGCGCTGACGGCTCGGCCAATAAGATTACCAATCGCCTTGTCGTTGTTGGCTGAAATAGTGGCTACATGTGCGATATCCTCTTCGCAACTAATCGGCTGTGCCGCCTCTTTTAAGTTATCAATGACAACCTCAACTGCCTTCTCGATGCCGCGCTGGAGTTCAATGGGAGGAACGCCCGAAGAGATATACTTCTGCGCTTTAGTGAGTATTGCGCGTGATAATACCGTGGCCGTGGTCGTTCCATCGCCAGCATCTAAGTTTGTTTGCATTGCCGCCTGCTTGATAATCTGCGCGCCAGCGTTCTCAATTGGATCTTCAAGGTCCACGAACTCTGCGACTGTAACCCCATCTTTCGTGATGATGGGTCGCTTGTTCTTTTCCTGTAAAATAACGTTTCTCCCTCTTGGGCCAAGAGTGGAAGCCACATTGTCTGCTAGGATATTGATTCCGTTAAGAATCTTTTGGTTCATGTCCGAACCAGAACCGTAATGTTTAGTCAATTAACACCTCGTATGTTTAACTACTATTATATTATAACAACATTTGAACCAAATGTCAAGTGTTATTTTATTCTTTCTCTACCATTTCGCCAGTTTTCTTGTCAATGTTTTGGGCCTCGGCTCTGGCGCCGGTTTGTGGGTCAGTTATCAATCTCTCGTCTTCAAGGCCGTGAGACACATATTGATTGATGTTGTCTGTTAGTCCGCGAAGGCTTGCGAAGATATCCAAGATTGAAGTATTCAATTCATTGATACACCTTTCGAGAACTTGTTGGATATTATCTCTCCCGATATGGATGGTTCCCACGTTATAACTCCCATAAGAAAACAGATTCTCTCCACCAACATCCGCGATGAGAGCGTTGAGCTTGGCCTCGGTTAATTCAAATTGGTCTTTGCGGAAAATTACACCCCGGAGATGATTTAGGGCTATTCGATATACTTCTCCATCAATCTTATATAGCTCCTTTAGTCTGGCATTGGTTTTTTCCGGATTTTGGTATTTGAGAAGCTTGGTTTTGGCGCCCATTGCCTGCCCTTTCATGGCTACGCCGGCTTCGCTGGACCACCGCTCGTGAACAGATTGAAGAACTGACATTATAGCGGCGGGGAAATCTGCGTATTGTTCAACAAAGAGCTTGTAAGTGATGGAAGCCTTGGGCTTCGCCGGTTTCGACCCGGGGGTTAGCGGTGACCGTGGCTTCTTGGCATGTAAGCCGCTTCCATGGCGATATTTCCCGGTTTCTCGGTCAACAACAAAGGCATAAAATTTCTCTCTAACATCTTCCAGCTCTTTCGCGAGGCCGGATTTAGCGAACTCTTCTTCGAAGATGATATCATATCGATCCATCGCTTTTGGAATATCCGTCTCGGTGGGCGACGGGGTTCTTATCTTTTCTATAAAGTCTTTATCTCTCGACATCTCGACAATATTTGGATCCCAGAAAATTAATGGCAATTCTAAAATATTCCTATGTTTTCCGGCACTTACCTGATAAATAATATCTCCTACATTTTCAAGCGTAAAGTTAAAAGACTTAAAGTGTAGCTCCCCGGAATAGGACATGGGGTCCGTCTTATCCCCGTTCATTTCTTTTGTAACTGCAATATATTCCATTACCGGATTTTTTCCTGTTAAGTCACTGATAAGTTGCCTGAAAGAACCCCCCACTTTGAGGTTGCCGTGAGCGTAAGCCTTGAGAGAAATTTTTCTAGTGCCTTTGAAAATAGTAAAATCGGCAATTGTGTCGCCACCTCCAGGACCAGACGCTGGAATTTGCTGGCCCGTTTCTGCGTCGAGCAAGATAGCCAACCAAGGCTCAAAAAGGAAACCGGCGGATGAAGCGTTAAACCCGGTGAAGATGGAGGTTAATGTTTTATAAGCAACCAAATACGAAAGGTATTTACTTATCTTATCGCTTTGACTTTCAAAATTTTCAGGCGCCATGTCGCCGCTATAAAATTGGTTCATTGCCTCGATCTTTCCGCGTAGGCTATCTCCGCCTATGTTGCCCAGATATTGGGCAAGTTGCTGCCTTGGGTCGGATGAGGGGCGGCTACCTCCGTCTTTTGGCGTGCTTAGTCTTGCCCACCCCAATTCAGAAAATTGCGGCATCGGGATGAGGCTCATCTCGTAAGTCATCTTTTCCCTAGATTTGGCTGTTGGTATGGCCTCCTCCTTCAAGACAGGCCGGAAATCGCCGATAACGTCCCCGACCATTTCAAGTAATGTCTCAAACGAAAATACTTCTTTCTTTTTCTTTTGGTAATGCTTTTCAATCAACAAATCTAATTCATTCATAACAATAATTAGTCCTCAAAAACTTATTCAGCCTAAACAATAATATCTGCGATTCCATATTTTACTGCCTCTTCTGCTGAAAGGTAAACATTTACATTTTTGTTCATCATTCTTTTTAGTTGGGACTTTGTTAAGTTTGTTTCGGCCGCAAGGCCATCGATGTACATTTCCTGCATTTTCTTTATTTCGGCCATTTCCGTTTTTAGGTTGGAGATGTTTCCGGCAGATGTGGAAGCTACGCCATGTAACATTACACGGCAGTATTTACCGATCTTTCTTTTCCCCTTTGTACCAGCGGCCAACAGGAGAACTCCTGCTGACATGACCTTGCCAAGGCCAAAAGTCTCTATATCCATTCCGGCGCGCAAGTGGCGAATAGCGTCGTATATGGCAAACATGTCCGTGGCATCGCCGCCCTCTGTAGAAACAATGAACTCCACAGGCTCTACTTCTTTTGCAAGACCCTTTGCAAGGTCCAGATAATCAACGGGCCTCTTCTTTAGTTTTGTAGCGTTAAGTGAATACAGGCCATAAATTACTTCTTCTGCTTTTGCGGAGTTTACTTCTCCGAATAGCCCGATTGTTCGAAGCTTGTCGTCTTCCTCGGCATGTTGCCTTAGTAATTCTTCTTCCACGGCTTCTGCTGTAATTTTATTTTCTTCTTCACTGTCCATTCTTTCTCCTACGAGGATTATTTATATATTCCAAGCCTAGCTTATATGGTTTTTTCCTTGATGAGATCGAAGAAATCTCAACTAAATTATACGGAAAAGCGCGCCCCCAAGTCATCCATTCTTTCTCGCTCTCGAATGCTTTTTTGAAAATATACATTGTTTCTTTAGTCTTGGGATTGAAGCCATCTCCGCAGAGATTCCAATCACTCATATCTTTAAGTAATTTGTTTTCTTTTCTTTTTCCCCTTATCCTATCAACCTGAACCATGTAAATAATTTCGCTGTCAGCGATCTTAAGATGCTTCCACCCTGTTGCACTCATTGTCTCCTCCTGTTTCATTTATTATAGCACCCTTTAGTCTAAATTGCAAATGTTTTTTCTTTGTTTTTCAAAATAATTCATTGCTTCGCTCCAATTGCGATAATGAACGATTCTTTTATAACTAGAGGGATATCTTTCTATAAGCCGATTTATTGCTTCGCGCTTCCAAGTAGATAGATTATGGGCATCTTCATTTCTGGTTAGTTTAATTACATTTTCTGAGTGTCGCAGCTTTTCGATTATCTTCTGTTTTGTTGTTTTGATATTTACTGCGTCCTCCAGGGATAGGGCGAGGAGTTGTAGGCACATATACTCTGCTTGCCTAAACATGAGCAGTCCTCGCCCTGTGTCGAGAAGGGTTGTCAAACCTCTATAAATTGAGATCCCGCAGATCGCGCCCATCACAAAAATTAATACACTTTCCATCATTTTCTCCAAACAAAAGAATGCCCCAGCACTCCTCTTGGGATTACTAGGGCACTAAATTATAAATCTTATTATTATCGTTTGCGCGCTTGCGCTTTCGCGATTCTGAGGAGGCGATTTTTAACTCTCTTTGTAACTTCTTTAATAACTTTTTCGTCACTGAGTACTTCAACTTTTACTCCACGGCTCTTTGCGCGCTTTGTTTGTTTTGTTCGTTTTGTTCGTTTTGTTCGTTTTGTTCGTCGGCGGGATTCATTTTGCGGGTTCTTTTTCCCATCATAGTCTTTATCCTCGCAATCTCCGCCTTCTGCACAGTCGCCAGTGGAAGCGCCATCTTTTTCCGAAAGAATAGAGTTAATCATCTCTTCAAGAGTTTCCTCTTCTTCGCCCATATCCATGTCAGGGTCTTCGTCGCCACCAAGGTCTTCATCGTCCATATCCATGTCCATGTCCAACTCAAGGTCTTCTTCACCGCCAAGTTCCATGTCTTCGGCGCCTTCGCCCTCAACGTCCATATCGACGCCTTGTTCGGAGGCCCATTCTTTGACTTTGTCGAGGAGGCTCATGACAAGATCATCGGCTCCACCTTCGGGTGCAGGCTCTTCGAGTTCGACTTCATCTTCGACTTCATCTTCGACTTCATCTTCGACCTCAAGCCCTTCGTCACCTACAGGCTCTTCAGCCCCAAGCTCCTCTTCGGCGCCGAACTCTTCCTCTTCTTCTCTCATATAAACTGGATCACCAAATTCATTTAAGAAGTTGGATGTTGCTGCTGGCTTAATTCCAGCTAGACCACCAAAGCGGCGGATAGTTGATTCTTTTAAAAGCTTTTTCTTGCTCATTTTGTTTCTCCTAATTTTCCACAAAGAATGGTCAATTTTCATTTATAAATAGTCATGAAGAATGTAAAACAGCCACATTATTTATAAATCTGGATGCTCTTTTTCTAATAAATCGAAGATATTTTCTATTTCTTCGTCCTTTAAGCCAAATTTCTTTTTGTTTTCTTTTCCTCTCTCTTCTCTTCCTTTAACTATCTTTGATTGCTTTTTACTTTGGAGTCCCGAACTCTCCTTTAATCTCTCGACGAAGTCAACGATGGCGTGTTCCCTGCCTAAATATCCTGTCAGGATTGCTCTAAAGAACTTTGTTTTAGTTAGTCCATCATGTTTTAGACGGATCATTAAATCCGCATTTCTTTTGTCTGTATCCATAAAAGATATTCGCTTGTCTCTCTTTCCGTAGTCAGGCACCTACTTCCTCCCCAAGATATGAGTCCCGCTCTCGGACTGGCCTGCGGGGGTCTGCATGAGAAACTCTGCGCGGGAGTGAAACTCTACAAGGTTTCTTGCTCCCGAATAAGAAAAGCCGCTGCGGATTCCATTATCCAAATCAATAAGAATGTCTTCTACGTCTCCGCGATATGGAACCGTCGTCGAAATTCCTTCATTTGAACTATGCCTTCCGCGCCAATCGTGCTGCGCTTCCTTGCTGGCCATCCCCCGATATGCTTTATACCTCTTTCCTGTTGGGGAACGAAGAGTGGGGCCGGGTGTTTGCTCTGTCCCAGACAGTACCGAACCCAGCATCGCGAAGTCGGCGCCGGCGGCCAAAGACTTGACGATGTCTCCACTTGTGCGGATTCCCCCATCTGCAATTATCTTGACATCACCGGCAAGCTCAGAAGAGGCGCAGTCAAGAACAGACTGAAAGGTGGGAACCCCGTGGCCTGTCTGAATTCTAGTAGAACAGATAGAGCCTCCGCCAATGCCGACTTTGACGGAGTCGGCTCCCCAGTGAGCCAAGTCTTCAAAAGCCCCCTTGGTTGCTACGTTCCCAGCCATGATATGGATGTAAGGGTATTTCTCTCTGATAGTTTCGATCGCCTCCTTCATCATGATGTGATGGCCGTGGGCAATATCAAGGCAAAGTATATCTGCTCCCTTGAGGACTAGCAACTCTGCTCTGTCAAGATAGTCTCCCCCCACTCCGATTGCTGCGGCTGGGTGGGCGACCCCGCTTTCTCTGCATTTCCACACGGCCCAAGCCTGCTCGTCCGGAGAGCTATACCTATGTATAATCCCGAGTCCACCTACAGTGTGCATGGCCATAGCCATGGCATCTTCGGTTACGGTATCCATTGGAGAAGATATAACCGGAAGACTAAACTTTCTCGCTTCGTCTAACGAACTTCCTATATTAACTTCCGACCTTGATCGAATATCAGAATAGTGCGGAGATAACAGAACGTCGTCATAGGATAGACTCTTATTAATTTTCACAGTTTATCTCCAAGCTCCCGGGCGATTGGTAAGGTCTTATTGTCGGTCGAGCCGAGCGCTCCGTCTCCTCGGGCGCTCATCGTAATCGGGTACCAGTTATAAAGATTGTCCTGCGATGTCTCTAGCGCTCGAAAGTGCACTACCGGAACCATTACGACTTGGGCTATCTTCATGCCCCGCTCAATGAATTGAGTTTCTAGGCCCACATTATGCAGATTGACAAAGACTTCCCCGTCATAACCGGAGTCAATGACACAGGCTCCGACGAGCAAGCTGCGCCTTGAGGCGTTCCCGCTGCGGTTCTTGACCTCAAGCATATAGCCGTGGGGAACCCCAAACTTCAAACCTGTCGAGAACAACTTGCTCTCGCCCGGCTCAAGGTAAACGCCTTTTAACTCTCCGTCATCCGGACTGAAATGAACATCCAGTCCTGCGTCCGAGGGGTTGGCTCGGCTTGGGGGAGTTACATCCCCCCGTGTTCTAAAATATTCTAAAATCATGGCGCTACATCCCAAAAGTGATTTTTAATGCTTTCCAGCTTGTTTTCCAGCTGTTGCACTTTTTCCCGTAATTGTTCGTTTTCTCTTTTCATGTGGCTTTTTCCTTTGGTATGTGCGATATGATCCATGATGGTATCCCGATCAAAATAATATCGCCCCCCGATTCTCACAGAGGGTAAATCACGTCTTCGCCCTATCCCCCTGACTCGCTCAATTGAGACGCCCAGCATATCAGCCAGTTGTCTTGTATTCAATAAGTTCATTATATCTTCCCCGCAACTTTAGCGAGTGATTCATAAACTTGTGTAAATTCATCGAAGTCAAAATCTTTTGTGCTCATCATGCGATAGGCTTTGACCGTCATAGAGATCTCATCTCCGGTTAGCCAACCCTGTTCTTTAAAATCTTTCTTAAGTTCGCGCTTCTGCTCTTTATAAGGCTCCATGGCATCTTCGAGGGTTTTTAGGCTCCGAACATACTCAAGCATCTTTTGTTCTTTGGTTGTTGCAGTTTCATCCTCCACTTCTGCGTGAATTTCAACTACGTTTTCAAAAATTTCATAACCACTCATCATGATTGGTGTTCTCCTGTTTTGTTTCTAATACTAATATAACACTTGTTTGCAATGTTGTCAAGGATTATTTTTAAAACCATTGACTTTTTATTGTCATGCTCAAGTGACCTCTTTAAATTTAAAGTTCTCCAAACCAAAGTACTCATTCAATTCATAATTTATTTCCTGAATAGACAATGCCCGGACATATGAAACATTGTTATAGTACTTTGAATAATCAATCTTTTTGAGGGCATCTTTGACATCCTGTCGATCAATCTTTAAATACATGGTTGTTGTCTTTGCGTCGGCCCTGGGGGTGTTAATTTCAGTGCACTGGCCGCACGAATTGCCGAAGACTACCATTTGAAAATTGGCGCCCGTCACATAATCTGGGCGGCGGACCACTTCTTTTGTATAATATTCTACCTCCACTTCAACAAAATCTTCGCCACTCTTTTCGTATAACAATCTCTTTGTCTTCTTATAGGTCTTCACTTTCTTCATCGTCGGAATGATCTTCTGGATTAAACCATGGTCTGGAATTTGTATTCTTTCCCTCTTTGTTTTCCTGCGCTCCCAAATTTGAAATACGGTGTTAAGTACATCTTTTTTCTTCGGCTCTTCACTGTCTGGCAGATAGAAACAATTCTGCGGCAAGTCTATCGATGAAATTAAATGAAAATTTTCATCCAAAGAGTTTATGGTTGACCACTTTAGCCAAGCTCGCGGAACAAGATAGCAAATATAATCATGATTTTGGGCGGCAGTATTGAAGAATTTTTTGGCGAGAGAAGAGGCTCGGCCGAAGGGCGGGTTAGTGATAGAGATAAGGCCTGTGTGCTTAGAGATGGGCATGCCTCCCAGTACGGGATCGTCCGTTAGATAGTTTGCCTCGGTGATGCCCGGGTGAAAAGGCTGGATGTCGCAAGAGAGTATGTTGCTGCCCGGGATTCCAACTCTTTGGAAACCTTTCAAAAATTCTCCTGTTCCGCCACAAGGCTCCAGAATGGTTCTGCCTGTTAGGTTCACATGCTTTTGAACCTCCGAAATGCAGAGGTCGACCACATCTTGCCTAGTGTAATATTGTTCTTTTCCCGAAGTTCGGGTGTTTGCATAGGATTGCTTTTCCTTGTGCCCCGCTTTAACATTATTGTTCAAATTCTCTCCACCTTGCCAAACAATTTCAGCATGTCTACTTTTTTAATATAACACATTTTCTACTTCATGTCAAGCTAAAATTCGGAAACTTCTTCGAAGACTTCTGGTAGAGAAGCCCCATTTCTCATTGTGCTCTAGCTTTGCCATGTATGGCTTGTTCACATGGATCCGATCATAGTCTTTCACTCCCCAAACGCGGATGCGTGTTAGAGTATTCGTATCGTCGATGACCTCGATGACCCAATATGTCTTGCCGTTCTTTGTTTTCTTTGGTACAACTTTGCGCGGAATGAACCAGACAACCTCGCAGACCTCCGGGTCGTAGTTCGCAATCGGAGGGATAAAGGCTGCGTTCAACTGTTCATAAATTTCTGGCTTCATCACTCTGCTGAACGGGAATACGCCGGTTAGCTCAACGAGGTATCCGATCTTCTCTTCGTCAGTGAAGTCTCCCTCTGGTGCATATAACGCTATGTTCTCTATGAGATTCTTTTCTTTCCTCGGACGATCAACACATATCGCAGACCAGAAGTGTTTGCCTCCCGTGAACCGATCATCTATTAACCCATTGAGGGTTCCAGATAGACAGAGAACGTCGAGGCTCTTCTTGTTAAGTTTAGAGTATGTTATTCCCTCGTTGAATAGAAACTCTTCGACATTGGCGAATGGCCGGTTGGCCAAGATCTGATCAATTGCGGCATCACCCAGGCCCTTGATTGAAGATAGGGGTTGGATCAATGTTTTTCCATCCTCGGAGATCTCCCAGACACGGCCGGATGAGTTGATATCAAGACTCCGGATTCCAAGACCAAAGGATTTAGCTACGTTGATCGCCTTCTCCTTGCGTGTCTCTGGCTCCTTGTCTAGGAAGGCGGCTAACCACTCGACCTGATAGTAGTTCAAAAGCCAAGCACACTGGAAGGAGATGATGCAGTATGAGACTGCGTGAGATTTATTGAAACCATAGCCGGAGAAATACTCGAATGTCTCCCACAATCTTTCACCGGTCTTCTGCTGCATTCCCTTTTCGGTGCAACCTTCGACAAACCGTGAACGCAGGGCGTTCTTAACCTTGGCTTCCTTGCCGGTCCCCTTCTTGGTCAAGACCTTGCGAAGTTCGTTACCCTCGTCGAGGGAAATATCCTTGCCAAGTCGATGAGCCAATTCAGCAATTTGCTCCTGGAAGATGAGGAACCCGAAGGTCTCCTCGGTCACTGAGCGGTGTTCGTCATTGATGAATGTGAGCCGGTGTGGATTTTGTTTGGCATCAACATAGTCGTTGTGGACGTTGGCGCCCAGAGGTCCAGGGCGATAGATGGAAGTAATAGCAGCAAGGTCAATCAAGTTTGTTGGCCTTGCAAGTCGGCAGAAGTTCTGCGCTCCAGCCTCCGTGAACTGGAAAACACCAGCCCACTTACCTTTATGAAAGATGTTTTCATAAACCTTTTGATCGCTGAAGTCCATCACATCTGGATGCAGGCTCTTATCATAAAAGGCTTTGATGTCTTCGAAGGTTGGGTTCTCAATATTATGATGGCGGCGCAAGATATGATAGATTGCGCCCTCGATCATCTTCAAGGTCGATAGGCCAAGAACATCAAACTTGATAAATCCCATTGGTTCAAGGTGGCGGACATTCTGTCCCTCCGACCACGGAGTTTGGCGAACACCGCCAGAGTTAATAAGTGGCATCCTGCTATTCAAATCTTCACCGACGACAACTCCGCCAGCATGGCGAGAGCAAGAGCGAACCTGGCCATAAAGCGCCTCAACGTGAGTCTTGACATGCGGATAGCGAGCCAAGAACCTCTTTAATGTATCGCTGAACTCCATCACCTCATCAAAGGTCGGAGAGTAAATCCCGGTCTTGATGCCATGTTTGAGTTTGGCTGGACCCATTGCCTCGTAAAGCATAACCGAAGTCACATCATTAACTTCTCGAAACTCAATACCATAGAACTTGGAGATATCCTTAATGAGGCTTTTAAGCTGGAGTGTATTCCAGTTTGAGATGGGCGCAACCTTGTCTGCTCCCCAGTCTTCGATGAGCATTTCCTTGAGGCCCATGCTGTCCGAGACATCGTAGTCAATGTCTGGATAGTCAGTTGCGTCGGCGCGCATAAAGCGGGAGAATTGAAGGCCATATTTAAGGGGATCAACCTGCGTGATGTTCAGGGCGTAGGCTACAAGCGAACCTGCGGCAGAGCCACGGCCCGGGCCTGCAAGCATAACCTCGTTGGCTTTCTGGCTGATCTGGTTCATGGTCAAGAAGTATTTTGAGAAGCCTCGGTCTGAGATGACCCCTAGCTCCATTCGCAAGCGGTCAGTGTATTCCTCGTTGGCGCGTAGGCCCAGACGACGCAAACCTTCGATACAGAATTTCTCCAATGCCGAGTCTGCTGTCTCGCCAGCAGGAATCACAAAGTCCGGAAGGCGCACTGTATTGTCTGGAAGGAAGTCAGTGATACGCTCATGGGCGATTTGATATGTATTTGTAATTGATTTCATCACCAAGTCATCGTCATAGTCAACGCCGCAAGATTCTGAATATTTCTTGTATGCCTCCCACATTTGGTTCCCGTTACGAGGGTAAAGTTCATAGCCAATCTCCTCTACGCCTTCGGGAAGTTCGGAGGTTTCGTAACCGGGCCGGGGCTTGCCTAGCCAGCCAAGCTTCTTATATAGCTCTCGGTCTTTCCATGCATCCGGATTGGGATAGTGCGAGTCTGATGTTGAAATAAGCTCAATGCCAAACTCCTCGTGCATTTTGATGATGTACTTGTTGAGTTCGTGTTGTTCCGGAATATTGTTCCATTGAAGTTCTCCATACCAACGATCGCCGAAGATATCCATCATCTGCCTTGTTGTCTCGCGCATGGCGTTGAGGACCGCTAATTCGCCTTCCTCACGGTTTTCCCAGTAATTACCAGCGTATACCCCGCCGAGACACGCAGAGGCGCCTATGACGCCCTTAGCGTACTTTCTAAGCGTCTTATAGTCAACGCGAGGATACCGGTAATAGTTGTTCGGACCAAAAGATTCAGAGATCATTGCAAAGAGATTGTTCAATCCCTCTTGGTCTTGCGCCAGTAGAATGAGATGGCGTCGACGATTGAGGATATTTCGTGTCTGCTTCTTCGATGCATCTTCGTCTTCGACCGTTGTTGCGGTCACATCTTTGCTTAATGTCCTGCGCCTCTTCTTGTCTTCCTTGGCGGCTTCGTAGTCGGCGCGCCAGTCATCGAGGGAGGGGAGGAAGTATGCCTCAATGCCGAAGACGGGCTTAAAATTCTTCCCCTCCTCCCTCATTTTCTTGGCGTGCATAACTTGGTGGGGCAGGCCATTCATATTTCCGTGGTCGGTTAAAGCTAGAGCATCCATGCCGTTTTCAAAGGCAAAGTCCATATGTTCTTGCGGATAGCCAAGCGCATCAAAGATGCTTCCGGCGACCGAGTGAGCGTGTAATCCGACGAACGGAATCTTATTCATGTGTGTTCTCCAATTGTATAAATATTATAGCACATGACTTGCGCCATGTCAATGATTAAATTATTTTATTTTGCCGCGCTCATCAATTTAAAGGTATAAAAGGCATCATCGTAAGTTTTTTGTTGCCCATTAACTGAGATTATATACATCCTTCTGCCAAAGGTGTTGGGAATATCGTAATCTTCCAAGATTATGCCGCTTCCGACCATCTTGGCGCCGGGGTTACGGCGATCGTGCTCGTTGTCATATATCAAAACGTAATCGCCCCTAGTCATTATAGCCCCATAGCGATAGTGACGAGTGCAGTTACCAGCCCAATAGCAGGAATTCCGATAAAGACTAATGCAAAAGGCATAAGCGGGTGGTCAAGATTCATTGTTGTCTCCGGTTTATAAAATTAAAGTTAGTGATGCCAGCAAATTGTTTGTGGCATGAGCTATCATAGGTGCCCAGATGTTGTTGGTCCTCTTTCTGAGATATCCAAATAAAACTCCCAGCGGGAATACAGCGATAATGTGAATGATATCCGCGTGTGCTGCGGCGAAGAGAACCGAGGTAACTGCCCAAGCAATATTGGTTGAGGTCATCTTTTCAACGGCGCGCCAGAGAATGCCCCTAAAGATTACTTCTTCGACTACGGGTGCGATGATGCAGACAGCGATGATAAACGATGTCAAGACTAAACCGTTTCCGGTGGAGATGGCTTCGTTTACAGCTTCTAAGCCGGCAGGGACTTTGGAGGGGAACAGGTCGACCAAGAAGTTCAAAAACAACGTGGCACAGGTTCCAACTGCCGCAGCCAAAAGAACAGACAAAAACAAATCAATAAGCCTGGGTTTCCTTATGGCGAAGACACTGACAATTGTTTCTTTTATCCACCGCAATATTTTATTCATCATCAACTCCTATTTCGTTCCACTCATGATACTTCATAAAGATTGGGTGAGGTCTTTGAACCAACTTTCGATCTTCTGATCCCAAGTAGTCGCAGTATCCATCCCAAGACCCTATGTTGTGATACCATGGGACTTCAACTTTGTTTTCTATATCTATTATAACAGGT
>Ga0098058_1000501_pt1 | contig 13068 bp, 19 predicted proteins | sample 19_taG_FD_75061 | JGI IMG/M metagenome (GOLD analysis project Ga0098058, IMG submission 75061) | Marine viral communities from the Subarctic Pacific Ocean - 19_ETSP_OMZ_AT15317 metaG | ecosystem: Environmental > Aquatic > Marine > Oceanic | place: Pacific Ocean | collected 2015-01-19 | reverse complement strand
CCGTAGCTCAGCGGATAGTAGCAGTTGCCTTCTCCAGAACACGTTAGTGCATAGCAGGTGTTCCAGAGAAGCAACAGGTCGCAGGTTCGAATCCTGCCGGGCATGCTTTGAAAGGAATAAAGATGTCTAAAAAACAAGTAGCAGAACGTATGATGAACGCAGTTATTGAAGGATGGTCTTTTAGTAATCCTCGTTTTACTGAAAGAAAAACCGGAAGACATTCCATGTTGGTCAGTGAGCCGGGTTCTGAATTTTGGACTGGACACAAGGTAAACTTTCAGAACGGAGATAAAGAGTCAGGCTATGGCTGGATTAACAGGCTTCTTGATGAAGCAGAAGTACCAAAGTGATTTGGATTTATATTATTGCCGGATTTTGTTGGTATTAGCTGCAATTCTTGCCATGAAGTATGATGCCTGCTTTGGCCAAATTCCGACTTGGAGACAAGGCTATCTATTTAGATTTACAATAGCCTTGTTCGCATGGCCACTTTTGGCCATTTGTATGATTTTGGTTTCACACAATACTATTGACGCTGTTAATGGCGACAGGGATTCATCTTATTAGTTGACAATATGAAAGACGTTCCACATGAAGATTGATTACCAGATATTGTATGATGAAGCCGTTAGGGTTCTTATGGATCGTGGAATCAGGGAATCACATGCTGTTGATGTCGCTGAGGTTCTTCTATATGCCGACTTGGCAGGAAGAAAGACTCATGGTCTTGCTAGGTTTGGATATTATCTGAAAAGAATTGATGATGAACTCATAGATATTACATCATATCCTGATATAATGAAATTTGGAGATAACAATGTCGCAATCGACGGAAAAAACGGCTTGGGGCAAACTCTGGGCATTCTTGCAATGGATTACGCAACCGAACGTGCTGCTAAAAATAATGTTGGCATCGTTTGTGTTAAAAATTCTTCTCATTTTGGGACTGCTGGTTACTATAGCCTCATGGCAGTGAAGAAGGGTCTTGTTGGAATCACATTCACAAATGCTCGCCCCGCTGTTGCAGCCAGAGGTGGCATTATCCCTACACTTGGAACCAATCCATACTCGATAGGCTTTCCAAGCGATACAGAATATCCGTTTTTAATTGATTGTGCTACGTCTGAAATTCAGAGGGGTGATGTTGAGCAGCGAGGCAATGGTCTTATCAATAAAAATTACTATACTGCGGATAAAACGTATGTAGCCTCAAATCTATTGGAGAAATTAAAAAAAGGCCAAGCTGCCCTTAATCCCATTGGCAGGCATAAAGGCTTTGGCCTTTCCTTGGCTATCGAATTGTTCTGCTCGGCTTTTGTTAGTGGTTCATTTCTTGATGATTTAAATGGACATTACGAGGGTTTACCCGGAAAAGAATACAATATTGGTCACTTCTTTATGGCAATAAATCCAGAAATGTTTACTCCGCTTGATACATTTAAAGCAAATGTTGGCAAAGCGTTGAGGGAAATCAAACAGCAGGATGGCGTTCGTGTTCCCGGTGAGCAGTCACACTATCTGGCAATAGAACAAAAAGATAATGGCGTTGAGCTAAAAGAGTCCGTAATAGATGAGCTAAAAAGGATGGGAATGAAGATATGAACTTGCCAGAACAAAAATTATCAGTGGCTATATGATAGATATTAATGAAAATTTGGCAAAACTTAAAGCCGATGGCTGGACCGCCTACCCCGGAGAGTATGATTCACAACACCAGCACTTATGCTGTAATGGTGCATAAGACGTTGACAAGAGAACACGAAAGGGACTACGATGAATAATTATCCAGTATGTGCAGAACAACATTTTATCATGACGGGTGCCCACTATGAGTTTAAATCAGAAATTAACAAACATCTAAGCAATGGATGGTTAATTTTTCCTGATAGTGTACAAATTATAGATGGAAGTTATTGTGCTGTTCTATACAAGCCACTGAACAAAACTTATGATAGAGAATATAACAACAAATGAAGCGGCAAATATTTGATAAGTCATCATCTGGATAATATAATAGATCATGAAACTTACACCATACCAGCGAAATCAGTTGGTTCCAATAAGGATAGTGGTTTTCTTGGGAGTGTTTTTCATTACGTTTCTGACAGGTACGATTTGTCGTGATTACGTGCTTGATTTTCACGGAGATAAATTTAGTCCCAGTTTAAGTTTTGTATTTTTCGTTACAGTTTTTGGAGCATTGAAATTATTTATGTGGATAGCATGTATGATGCTAAATAGCTGGACGAGAATGGATTTGTATACCAAAAAGATTTGTTATCAGTGCGGATATGATGTCAGATATAGCAATGGCGAATGTCCAGAATGTGGTTTAAAATGGAACAAAAACTAATAACCCGAGCGGTTAAAAAAATAACGGCCTTCAATGACGAAGTGGATAAGCTTATAAATCAAGGATGGTTTGTATATCCTGAAAGTCTAAATGTAACAGAGGGAGAAGATTTTTTTACTTGTGCGTGCGTTCTATATAGGAGCAATAAAGAATACGATAGAAATTACGGCGACTGTAATAAAAAGCCCCAATAAATATTTGGCCGAGAGGCCCATAGTGCGTGCGGGGTAATAGCATGGTTGGTGTCCATCATCTGGAGCGGAGCGTATGCTCCTCTAAGACAGGTGTAACGAGGTTCGATTCCTCCGGTCGTCATTAAGGAAAAAAGATGAACATACATTATTGTTAACTACTGAATCACAATCCACGATACAATACGGTCAAAAGTATTATTGGTGCAAAAAGTGTTATGAGAAGGTCAGGAAAGAATATTAGAAGATTATTCATAATTTATTTGAATTATGAATAAATGCCCCTAGAATACTGGAAAGACATCCTGCAAGACCCTGACATTCTCATCACTTTGATGATGGTAATACTGGCGGGTTTTATGCTGATGTACATTATACTAGGAAATAATAATGACAGACAATCGTAACATCTCAAACTATTACAAGTATAAAAAAGGAAATCCGTAGCATCTTTTGTATTAGATGTTATGAATTACTTTTTAATATATGCAAATATCGTTTTAAAAGCCAAGAATCGCAATAAATCAAAAGAATATGAGGGGCATCATTCAGTCCCTAAACATTGGTTTAATGAAAATAAAACTAAAAAAGATTATGACTACTCCATAGTTTATTTGACTCCAAGAGAACATTTTTTAGTACATAAACTTTTATGTAAAATTTTTCCAAATAGTCCCAAAGCTAAAATGGCCTTGTGTAGAATGATGAATACGGGACCAAAAAGAAAAAAATACAATGTTTCCGCTAAGGAGTATGAAAACATGCGAAGACTTTGGAAAGAAACAGTTATAGCTTTTCGAACTAATCCAGAGCTTGATGCCAAGAGACGCAAAATTGCTTCTAAGAAAATGAAAGAATTGTGGAAGACAAAAGAATTCCGTGAAAAGTTTTCAGAGATGAGACAAGATGCTAAAAGAGATCAAAAAAGAAAAGATGCTTCAGCTAAAGCTGTAACAAAGAAACATTTGTCAGGTGAGATGGATCATGTTTATGAGGGTAATAAAAATCTCGACCACATGACAGAAGAACAAAAATGCAACATGCAAAATGGTTTAAAAAAATGGCGTAAAACAAATAAATTTAAACAGCATATGGAGTCTATGTGGAAAAAGACTAAGGGCATGACTCCTGTAGTATATGAAGATGGTCGTGTTGAAAATGTAACTAAAGAAGTATATAATAGTGGCAAAAATACGCTGTTTTACCACCCTGCTTCTAAAAAAGGTAAGCAGATTCTAAAGGCGAATAAAAATGACGGAGACAAGAAATATAATTAACCATTATGCCTATTGGGAAACCGATGCTATCAAGGCCGATCTTGATACAAAGCGTCATAACTTCTCAGTTCTTTGCACTAATATACAAGGCGATCTGAACTTGGGCCAGATCATACGCTGTGGCAATGCTTTTCTTGCTAAGGAAATTATCATTTACGGCAAGAAGAAGTGGGATCGCCGTGCCGCTGTCGGCACACAGCATTACACCAATTTCAGGCATGTTCGCGTTGACGACGATCTGGCCAGTATCGTTTCTGAGTTTGATTCGGTCATTGGTGTCGATAATATTGATGGGGCCTTGCCGATTAATTCCCACAACTGGGACGCGGACAAGAATACATTAATTTGTTTTGGTGAAGAAAATTCAGGTCTTCCGCAGGAGTTAATAGCCTTGTGCGATGATATCGTATATATTCGTCAGCACGGTTCTGTCCGTAGTTTAAATGTTGGTGCGGCCAGTGCTATAGTAATGTATGAAATAACAAGGAGATTGTGATGTTTTGGTATGGTATGTTAGCAGGAATTATTCTCGTATGCGTCATAGGCGGCATTTGGGTATGCCGTGCCGTTTGTGATATCGTTAACAGTTGTAAGTAATTATGAATGAACGGGAGTACATCGTGGAATTAACAGAGATGAACACGAAAGAATGGACTGACTCTCCAAAAGAATTCAAGCAACTTGTTGCTCTGTATTCTAACAATCAGCTTACAGATACTCAAATGAGAGTAAGAGCAAATAATTGTGGAATGGATGAGTGCGATGTCCATGCGGCAATAAGACTGGCCGATAGATCACAAAAAATGCAAACATATATGACTTGGGCCATAGTTGGTGGAATTGTATTTATACTGTTTGTTCTTTTATTGATTTTCGGGTAAAGTTAAGATAGGTAAGCTATAATAGGATAAGAAGATGGAAATCATTGAAGCAAAAGAAAATAAATACCTGTGGGAAATTCTTGTTCCTACAAATATCATGAGAACCATCGAGGATACTGTCCAAAACTGGCCTGTTAGTACCAAATATCACAGAGTATGGGACAACAGGGTTTTGGAAGTGACAGGTAGCGAGGGCCTGACAAGGCCCCCTGCTGCGAGTGGACAATGGGAAAATCCCAACGGTAAACTGTTTAAGGAAAAAATGCTTCCTGTAAGATTTATGGCAACAGAAGAGGCTGCTCTTGAAGTAATGAAACTTACCAAGAAATATTACAATCAGGAAAAAGTCATGTGTTATGTAATCAGCAAAACAGTTTACGTTATTTAGGAGCTAAATATGGCTACTTATATGTATGAGGCTTTAGATCAAAGCGGCTGTCCCCAAAGGGGAGCCGTTAATGCTTCAAGCTCAGACGATGCCATCTCACGAATCAGAGACAAGGAACTGTTTCCTACCTCTGTGAGAATTAGCAAAAATAAAAGAGACTTGGAAACAGTCATAGATGAAGGTTGCAAAGTAAACCCTGTAGTTTTTGAATTAAAAAGCAATAACTGGTATTGGTTCGCTTTGGGAGTCGCCTTCGTCGCTGGTTTGTTCTTTTTAATTGGTATTTGTGTCGGAAGTGGATGGGGTCCAACTTGATTTTTGAGAAGTCGTTGTATATAATACTCAAACGGAGAACACACAATGATTTACAAGAAATTCAAAATCACAGTTAAAGACAAAGTCGTCAACGACGGGGAAGAATGCATTGAAGATGTTGTATTCATTTCGACTCTGACGAAAGCTAAGGCAGAGCGTATTGCAATTCTTATCGTAGCAGACGCCTACAAAGCAAAAACAAGTGATCTTAAAATTGAAAATGTTGAGCCTTTAAAGAAGGGCGAGACTCTCAATCATAAAGAATTCGATGCCGTAGCCGGAATCCGTAAAGATGAATTCGGTCCAGACAGGAAAGAATGATGATTTTTAATGGAAATAAACTAGAGATTCAAAGCGGCGAAGAAAAGACAGGTTACATTTACCGCCGCGATTTTATGTGCTACGATGGATTCGTTATCATTAAAAGGTTTGATCTGGAAAAGACAACTGGAAATAACGAGCCAATGATCGCAGTTAAAGCTGGAGATTTGAGAGTAGTCGGTAAATCTTCTGAGCAAAATACCGTTCGCATCCTACAATTTATTACCTTGGAAGATGCCGAGGATTTTATTAAAGGACGAATGGAATTATGAAATATGCCATAGCTATTATTGTGATAGTATTTGCAGGGTGTGGATACTTGCTGTATCAGGTTAAGAATGCCAATACCTTGCTTATAGATTCCAATGTTAGCTTATCCGCACAGAACATAGCTCTACAAGAACAGGTTAACTCTCTGGTTGAGGCCCTTGATATATCGCAAGGCAACACCAAAAATAGTCTTGAAACAATAAATGACATGATGAGTACATTTAATATGATTTCTCTGGTTGATGCTCTTAAGCAGCAGAACGACATAAGGAACAAGATGATTCAGGAATTATCAAACAGAGGAATGACTCAGGAAGAATTTGATAAAACTTTTGGTGAAGACTTGAAAAAGCTTAAAAAGCTGATTAAAATATCCCATGATAGCTTAGGGAAAATAGAAAAGGAAAACAAAGATGCAAAATCGACAGTGGCCGAGTGATAAAATTCAAAGAATTAAATTCATCCGCGAAGTAACAGGTATGGGTCTAAAAGAGGCCAAGGAAGCTGTAGAGGCCGCTGATGGTGATCTTAAAATGTCTTTGTCTATTTTATCCAAGAAGCATCCTCATTGGCCATTCAATCATAATGTAAAAAGGCGACAGTGTTATGCCTCTTTTTACAAAGAGTTGACAGGTAAGGAACTCGAGAATCCAGTTCGTGAAAAGCCTGAAAGAGCCACTATTAATGATTTTCGTAAAGACTTACAAAAGACGTATGTATTGTGTATCAACAAAGTGCCTGTTTTTCATTCCAAGCGAATCGAATTGCTTGAACGAAAGGCGAAAAGGTATCACAACAAGAAAACAAAGGTACAGATTATACCCGTAGATGAAGCGACCTAGCTATGAAAAGTTATCCATCATTACGACACGCAAAGCAAGGCTACTTAGGTGAGCCTTGTTTCGCTTTTGAGAAGTTCGACGGATCAAACATCCGTTACGAATGGAACAAGAAGCGAGGCTGGTATAAGTTCGGCACTCGTAAGTGCATGCTGGATACAGGACATAAGTATTTAGGCACAGCCATACCTATCTTTTTAGAGAAGTATGGAGAAGATTTAGCCAAGGTATTTACAGATACAAAAGACTTTAGAGGAATCAAGACCTTTACTGTGTTCTGTGAGTTCTTCGGCCCCAAATCTTTTGCAGGATTGCATCAACCCGAAGATAAGATGGATACTGTGCTGTTCGATGTAAACCCATTACAGAAGAATTTCCTGTCTCCTAAAGATTTCCTGAAGCACTTTGGTCATCTGCATATTCCTGATGTTGTCTATGAAGGCAATTATAATAAGCAGCTTATCGAAGATGTACGCACAGGCAAATATGATGTTGATGAAGGTGTAGTTTGTAAGGGCAAATACTTCACTAAGGTATGGATGACTAAAGTTAAAACACAGGCATGGCTGGAAAGGGTACGAAAAGAGTTCGGAACTGGCCGTGTAGAAGAGGAATTGACATGAAGATACTAATTACCAGTGGTGGAACAAAGATTCCCATTATGGTGTCACGGAAGCCTCTAGGTCGTGGAAGCAAGGCAGAGAAGAATTACACATGATTGATCCCACTCCGTATCTGGTTACCGCCATAGGAGCACCAGAAAAGCTTCTTACTTGGGATAATGTAGAAAAACCAGCTACATGCTAAATTTTTGTCCAGATGAGTGGACAAGACAAGATAGGCTGACTATAATAATTACATAAGCGGGACAACAAACCGCAAATTGAAAAGTAAATATCGAATATGAGCCTTTGTCATCGGCTCACAAAATTACTTTGCCACCCTATTTGGTCGGGCGGGTAGCTCCTTCGGGAGATAGATGAAAACCTGTTTCAGAAGGGGTTCGGTCATGAATCCCGACACTGAGCATGGCAGGGCTGAGTTATGGGAGTAGTAACCCAAAGGTTAGTCAGTAGCTTGTAAGTGTGAGATTGTGTACTACCACAAGAATGCTACTTATGGGAATAACGGATTTGGGCGTTTATCGAGATTACGGCCAGAGACTAAATACATAGAAACATGTATACTATGATAAATCGTCTCGGAAAGCTCGTTTGAGTAAAATGTCACTGTATGGTTTAGAAGTGCCTACAGGTTATGGGGAAACCCATGATGCTGCCCGAAAGGGGCCGGAAGGACTATCTACCGAGGGTAGGAGAGTCGGCAGTTTACCTTCCTTGGAGCCTGCAACTCTAAGTGGGAAGACTAGAATTGGCCATACAGGATTGCGTGCTGTTGCGTGTGGATGAAACCACGACGACAGGGGTGAAACGAATGAAGCTGTTTTACGACAGCGTGTCCAGCTTGGTTGCGGCCAAGAGCATTCGTTAAGAGTATAGAACTTGGGCTAAAACTCTTTTTATGTAGATAGTTGCAAAACAGGCAACCTTAAAGTGCGAGTCTTTAAATCTACTTTAGTGTAAATGGATAATTGTTTTATCTAAGATGACACGGCTAAAGCCTCTTTTACCAAACGATCTCTTCCAGTAGCAATCCGCTACTCAGAAAAGTCTGAAGGTGCAAGTCCTTCCGTTTGGATTCATAGGTCACCCGTGGGGTGTAGAGTAGGTGATTAAAACTTGACATTCGAATGCCCATTAGTCAGGTTGTGAATGGGACAAGCCACCCCAAATTTACGAATGACCGTCCATGCGGGCCCTTCACGAGCCCTCATAAGGCATCTAAAGGTGAAAGTCCTTTCATTCGTGTTAGGTCCTAAGACATGCCCAAGCCTATGGGGTAATGAGTTAATGTAAAAATAGTAAACCTGAGATATCAGGAGTTAGCGACCTATAAAGCGTGGATAAGACGGCGAAAGTCATTTTATCCATTTTGGGCGAGTAGCTCAGTCGGTAGAGTATCTGGACTGAATTCAGGCAAAGGGTACCTTTAATTTTCCTGAAAACATACAGAAGGTCGTAGGTTCGAACCCTACCTCGCCCATTTTCCTAGTTTATTAAAACTAGGTGGCGGATTTTGGTGAGTTTATCATCATTATTCCAACTTAGGTTTGCCAGTCATTGACTTGACAATTAGCGTCTTTATTTGATAAGATGAAGAAACGGTAATAGCAACGCCTGAGTCGAAGACAGGTAGTTTAACTGGTAGAGCATTTTGACGGCAAAAGGAGTCAATGACATCTGAGTAGCTATCAGGAAAATACAGGTTCGAATCCTGTTTTGTCTTTTGGAGTGATTGAGTCCATAAGCCCAAATCCCTACATGGTTAAAGGCGTATGGTACAATAGTCAGTGGCTACCTTGATTAATAGCCAGTCGCCTTGTGCGACTATAAGATGACCTCTGCTCAGTGAGGGCAAACCTGCGAGTGAGTGGTAAAGCTCACAAACATTCCAATTTCCCATCTTCGGATGGGTTTTTTTATGGCTTGATTTCCTGTGTTATGAGTATATAATAGACTATGAATTTACCAATAGCACACTCTGCTGACCCTAATAGGGGAGTATCGGATCAACCATACCCTTTGCACATTAAGGGAATGTTGGATAGGTTTGATGAGGTTTTAAGTTATATTAAGCCTCATGTTTCAGAAAATATGTATCACTGTATCGTTTCTGTTATTATTCCAGCAATTTATTATCACGATATTGGCAAGTTGCATCCTCAAGCTCAAAAAAGAATGAAGGGCGAAATTCAGGATAAAATGATCAATCATGTTGATCCGGGCGTGGCGATTCTTTTTGACCTTTACGAGAAAACTGGACATCGTTATTACAAGTGGGCCGCTATTGTTGTATATTCACATCACATTGGATTACCAAATATTAATGAAATAACAAATACTGATGGCACTATAAATGTAGATACATTACGAGACAATAGTTGTTCGTCCAAATACAACATTACGCCTCATAGAAGTGTTAAAGAAATTTTTGATGATATGCTTGATTATTTAAAAATGCAATCAAAAAAATCTAATGAGGCTTATAATTTAGACTTGGATTTTTCTGATAGTAAGCTTTTTAAAGATAGCTGTGACAAAACCGACCTCGACGGCGTTGAATCTTCTGAGTTTTTCAGACTTCTTATGTCAATTTTGACACATACTGATCATTCAGATACTACAATATGGTATAAGGGCCCACACATATCGAGTAGATACAAGTCTAACTTAGATAAAAGAGTTAATAAAGCTCTTGAACTCATCAAATCGCTATCAGAAGATGCTCAGTCCAAAAATATCCACCCAGATACTATTGCTAAAAGAAAAATGTTATTAAAGGCTTGTCTGGAATTCGAATTTAATAGTCGATTTACTTCTATTGATGCCACTGTGGGTACGGGAAAGACACTCTCTGGTATTGTTGCGGCCCTACGGGCCGCACAACACTTTGGTTGTGATAAGATCGTATATGGCCTTCCATTTATTTCTATTATTCAGCAGAACGTTGAAGTGATGCGTGATGTCCTAGTCCTTGATGGGGAAAACAGAAAATATTGTGTTACAGAAATTAATTGCCAAAATGAATATCTTATTGCTAAAAACGGTTCAAATAAAGAAGATTTCTCTTTTCATTTGAAACATTTTTCTAAGAGCTTTAGTGGCTTTGGAAATGTATGTACTTCAGTTAATGTTTTTGAGAGCTTGGCCTCTAATAATCCTACTAGGTTGAAGAAGTTTCATACGATGGCTGGTAGTGTGTTTATTCTTGATGAATATCATTCTATGATGCCAGCCGAATTTTGGGATATTACTCTTCGATGGATAAAGTGGATGGCAGAGAATATGAATTGTGTGTTTATTTTCATGTCTGGCAGTCCAGTGGATTTTGATCAAATTGATTTCTTTAGTGAATACGATGGCATTGAAATTGATAGGATATTAAGTGACGAACAAAGAGAATATTTTTATGAGTTGGAAAAGAAAAGAATTCAATATGAAAAGATAGATGGCAAATTAAACGAGGGTCAAATTGAAAGCAGAATTCTGTCAGAGTATAACTCAAATAAATCTGTAATTGCAGTATTTAATACAAAAAAGAATGCGGCAATTGTTGCCAGAGAACTGAATGGAAGACTTCCGTCTGGAAAAGTGTTCTGTCTTAGCAATGCGTTGCGTGCAAGTGATAAAAAGAAAGTAATTAAATCTATAGAGGAAGCTCTAGATGCCGGAGAAAAGGTTATTTGCATTGCAACTTCATGTATCGAGGCTGGCGTAGACCTGTCTTTTGGTGTTGGATTTAGAGAGGTTGCAAAGTTTTCTAGCATTATTCAAACCGGCGGTCGCGTCAATAGAAATCAGGAGCAGGATAATCCTGCTACAATGTATGTTTTTGATCTTAATAAAAATCGTGATTCTGCCTATTCTAATAACCCACTTCTAAAAGAAGATGTTGATATTACTTATGATATTTTAGAGGAGCTTGAATTAGCTGCTGATTATTCATCTGAGGCGTTCAACAGGGAGCTAGAAAGGCTCAATCCCAAGCGTAGAAGAAAAATCAGAAATATTAAACGTAACGATGAAATACAAAACTTGTATTATGTGAAAAAAGACTATAGACTTATTAATGACATGTCTGTTTCTGTGATCGTTGATGATTATATTATTGCAGATTTAGAAGCAGGAAATCTTGACAATTTATTTGGTCTTGATAGGTACGCAGTAAATATATACAATCAGGGAAGATATGAAGATTTTATAGAAAGTGTTGAAATTAATGGAGATACAGTCTATTACTGGACTGGTCGTTACGATGACTTCCTTGGAATATTTGCAGAAACCGATCTCTTCAGTTGATTTTTTTTTGAAAGCAGACTACAATTAAACATATCTCACATACTAGTTGTATGTGAGTGTAGAACATGAGTGTAAATGTTTAATTGTTTTAGACATTATTGACACTATGTGAGTGTTCTTTTAAAAATGGAATCTCATAACAAAGGAGACTAATAATGTCTAATTCGTCATTTTTAAAAACCCTTAAATCAGCCAAGGCTAGTGCCAAGGGTTTAAGCAAGGGCTCTGTTCGCTCAACTAAAATCAAAGTATCTGATCCAACCAGTGAGATGCAATTACATCTTGCAAATTACTATGGATGGCTTCTTCATGATATGAAGATGCTTGAACGATTCGCATTCATTGCTCGTTGCGAGGATGCAACAATTGATGGTGAAGATTATCTGTCAGGTTATTGGAAAAAAGCCCAAAAGAAATTACTTGGTAAGGTGTTAAAATATGATCTTACAGAATATATGAAAAGCGTTTTTAAGGACAAAGAATTCAAAAAGAAAAGCATGGGAACTGGATTTAATTCAGAGTCACTTATCTTTCTTTGTCAAGAGGCTTATAAAGCTATGACTGCGAGCAGTAGTCGTGGTACAGCTAGTCCGTTTTATGGTGCATATAAAAAAGATAACAAGTATGATTTTAAAAATGCTGGCGTTTATTTTGTCGATTTTCTGGCAAAAAATGGCCACTTTAATCTTATCGCAGAAAATCGATCTAAGAACACAGATGTCAAATATATGTCTTTAGAACTCGTTTCTTTGGGTCTTAAATCTAATGATGCAAAGCATGAAGAATATATAAAACATACTAAAGAGCTTGAAGAAAATATCAAGAAAAACAGTAGCGGTTTAGAATCGGCAATAAAGATGATCGCTGACTGGAACGCTAAGTATGAGATGTTTGAACACAAGACTTCTGACGGAACACTTCATGAGTGGAATGCCGATGCAGTTGGACGATTTATTAAAAGAGTCGTCAAGCCAATCCTTTCAAAAGAAGGTACTAAGTTTTTAGATCGATATGACGAAAAAATGGGGCCGGGTTATGACTACAATGCTGTGAAAGAGCTTTGCGAAGACCCGATACTGTCTGCTTTCAAAAAGAAAAATAGAAAATCTCTAGTTGGTATTGACGCATTCGAAACTTGGTCTATGATCCAAGAACATAAAACTCGAAATGCATCTTGTAATTATAAGTCTGTTACGTTTAGCAATGTTTCCTTTATGCTTGGTGATAACTTTGTTAAATTTTCTCTCAAAGCAAGCAATGGCAAATTTATTTTTGAAGATATCAAGATGGGCGAAGCCATCAACAAAATTAACT
>Ga0098058_1000500_pt1 | contig 13070 bp, 16 predicted proteins | sample 19_taG_FD_75061 | JGI IMG/M metagenome (GOLD analysis project Ga0098058, IMG submission 75061) | Marine viral communities from the Subarctic Pacific Ocean - 19_ETSP_OMZ_AT15317 metaG | ecosystem: Environmental > Aquatic > Marine > Oceanic | place: Pacific Ocean | collected 2015-01-19 | reverse complement strand
GCATTGTTTTAAATGTCAGACTTCGCCTTACATCTACCACTAAATGGTGTAAGTTTTGGTCAGGTGAGCACTGCCCTTCTGCGTGAATTTCACCAGAGGGGCGTGCAGCCTTGCCTGTTCACCATAGGTCAATCAGATCTTTCTGCACAACAAACCACTCCCGACTTCAGTAAATGGATCGAGTCGGGGATCAAGAAAGCTTTTGAGCATTATGACAGAAATACCCCAATTTTCAAGCTGTGGCACTTAAACCACGAAAGCCTCACATCCTACGCTAAAGAGCAAAGCTTATTTACTTTTTATGAGCTTGATTATCCTACTTCGATAGAGGTAAATATAGCTAAGAATCAGAAAAACCTTCTGGTTAGCTCCCAATACACAAAGAAAATTTTTGAGGATTACGGTGTAGAAAACTGTAAATATATCCCCTTGGGATTCGATAAATATAATTTCCATCTTAAAGACCAAGATTACCTAAAGGGAAAAATCGTTTTTAACCTCACAGGAAAGCTGGAAAAAAGAAAACACCACAAGAAAATAATTAGAGCGTGGTTGAAAAAATACGGAAACCAGACCGACTACGTTCTACAATGCGCTATTGGTAACCCATTCATAAAAGAAGAAGATTTTAAAGTGAGAATAGCAGATATTCTCGAGGGAAAAAATTATTTTAATGTAAACTTTCTGGGGATAATGCAGAAGAATAGTCTTTATAACGACTTTCTTAACTCTGGAAACATTATTATTGGGATGTCGGGTGCGGAGGGATGGGGGTTACCCGAATTCCAATCAATAGCCTTGGGCAAACACGGAGTTATATTAAATGAGACGGCTTACAAAGAGTGGGCAAACGAAAAGAATTGTACCCTAGTGGAGTCTAATGGAAAAGAGGAAGCGGCGGACGGAATGTTCTTTAAAAAAGGAGGACCTTTTAATCAGGGGAATATTTACACCTTTGATGAAGAGGCTTTCATTGAGGGCTGTGAAAAAGCCATCGAACGATATCGACAAAACCCGGTAAACACCGAGGGACTAAAACTGCAGGAAGATTTTACTTATTCGAAAACGGTTGATGCCATAACGGAGGCCATGAATGCCTGAGTATCTATATAAAAACCCAGACACAGGTGAACAAGTGAGTGTGTGGCAAAGCATTCACGAAGAGCACTCCTACGAAATTGAGGGAGTTGCCTATGATCGTGTGTATACCGTTCCTCAAGCTTCAATGGACACCAAAATTGACCCTTACTCGCAAAAAGAATTCAAGGAAAAAACGAAAGGATCTACGGTAGGTGACTTATGGGACCAGTCGAAAGAGCTTTCCAAAAAAAGAGAGGAAAAAGAAGGGCGAGATCCGGTGAAAACACAATTCTTTAAAGACTACGCCGCAAAAGGAAAAGGAACCAAGCACCCCCAAGACCCCACAAAAAATTGAATGACAAAATTATATTAATAAGTGATTCTTTTATTGATGATTTTGTAGGAGGAGCAGCTTTAAACGACGAAGAGATATACAAACTCTTATCCGAACGCTTTGACGTAACAAAAATAAAAAGTCGCTACCTGTACGAGGGATTCATTCTCGAGAACCTCAGTTCTTTCTTTATTATTTCCAACTTCTTCGGGGTAAACCCTGCGATTCGGGATCTCATACAAAGTAAGTGCAAATACATATTGTACTGCCATGATTACAAATTCGTAGCCCACACCAACCCTGCGGCCTATGTCAACTTTACGGTCCCTCCCAATGAATTAATTAACGTAAGCTTTCACAAGGATGCCAGCAGAATAATTTGCCAGACACAGTTCCAAAAAGGCATTTATGACCTCAATCTTAAATGCCCAGAGAAAACAGTAAACTTTTCGGGAAATTTATATTCGGAAGAACAATTAATACTACTCGACAGATTAAGAGACGGGAAAAAGAATTCCAAATGCGCCATCATCGATTCCAAGTATCCCCAAAAAGGAGTGAAAGAATCTGTCCAATATTGCGAAGAAAATAAACTGGAGTACGACATAATAGGAGATCCGGACTATTCCAAATTCTTGGAAACACTTTCCCGCTACTCAACCTTGGTTTTTCATCCCGCAACCCCTGAAACCTTCTGTAGGATAGCTATCGAAGCCAAAATAATGGGACTGGAAGTAATAACCAACAATTTAATTGGGGCTTCCTACGAAGACTGGTATGACCTAAATGGAAAAGAATTGAGAGGCTACATGAAAAACAAGCGAGAAACTTTTGCCGATTTCATAAGCGAAATAAGAAGAGATGGAACCTAAAATTTCAATCATAACCTCTCTTTACAGAGGAAAAGACTTCATCAAGGGCTTTCTTGAGGACATAATTAACCAAACCATCTTCAAAGAAAAATGTGAGCTGATTATAATCGACGCCAATTCCCCAGATAATGAAAAAGATATTATTCTAGAGTATCAAAAAGAATACCCGAACATCGTCTACGCAAGACTAGAAAAAGATCCGGGGATCTATGCTTGCTGGAACACCGCGATAGAAATGTCGCGAGGAGAATTTATAACCAACGCTAATGTAGACGACCGTAAAAATAAAAAGTCTCTAGAAATACACCTGAAAGTTATGGAGGACAACCCGCAAGCCGATGTCATCTATGCGGACATTTTGGTCACTCACGCGCCCAACGAAACTTTTGAAAAAAATACAACGCAAGGCGTATACCCTTCCCCCCCAGAGGCTTCCTTAGATGCCATATTAAACCGAGGTGCTCCACATAATAACCCACTATGGAGAAAGTCGCTTCATGAAAGAAGCGGGCTGTTTAGCCACAAGTATAAGTCGGCCGGGGATTTAGACATGTGGCTGAGATTTTTAGAGAATGGAGCCAACTTTGGCAAAATTAAGGCCCCCTTAGGACTATACTACATGAACCCAACGGGAATGTCTACCAACACGGACACTAATAGCTGGAAGACGAAAGAAGAAAACGAGGTTAGGGAAAAATTCCTTTCGCGACAACAACCTCCTAAAAAAATCATAGCTTTTTCTTTATGGGGGGACAGCCCCAAATATACCATCGGGGCTATAAAAAACGCCAAGCTAGCTAAAGAGATTTACCCCGACTGGACATGTCGTTTTTACTTAGGGACAAGCGTCCCTGCCGAAATTATCTCCGAGTTAAAAGAACTTGATAATACAGAAGTTATAGAAATGGAGGAAGAGGGCAATTGGGCTGGAATGTTTTGGAGATTTATGGCGGCAAATGAGGAAGACGTGATAATGGTTTCCCGGGATGTTGACTGCAGGCTAAGTCGTAGGGAAAAAGCAGCGGTAGACGAGTGGCTGCAAGGAGACAAGCCATTTCACATCATGCGCGATCATCCTTACCAAAAAACCGAGATATTGGGGGGCATGTGGGGGTGCCGCAAGGGGGTCCTAAAAGGCGTCAACAAAATGATGGAGGATTATACAAAGGGAGATTTTTGGCAAGTAGATCAAAATTTCTTGCGCGAAAAGATATATCCATTAATAAAAGATAAAGCTTGCATTCACGATGAATTTTTTGAGAACAGACCTTTTCCCACCGACCGCGAAGGTGAACAGTACGTGGGGGAAGCCTTTGATTCAAATGAAAAAGCTATAGGATACCGTGGTGCTATCCTTTTTGACCACAAAACAAAGGAAGCGAAAATATCAATAAACCCAAACTATAAATGAAAACTTTTTTAATCACAGGGGGAAGGGGATTTATAGGCAGTTATTTTGTCGAACTCTGCCTCAAAAACGGCCACCGGGTTATCGACATCGACAAAATGACGTACGCCGCTAACCATACGCTTCCTTGGGACAGTGACGAACATTATACTTTAATAAAGGAAGATATAAAAAACTTAGACCATCTCCCCCTATGTGACATTATAGTTAACTTTGCAGCGGAGAGTCATGTTGACAACGCTATCGAGGCTCCGGACATCTTCGTGGAAAGCAACGTGAAGGGAACTTTGAACCTACTGAACCTTCTCCGCGGGAAGCCTTATGACAGGCCTCTTTTTGTGCATGTAAGTACGGATGAAGTTTATGGAGATTACGATTCAGAAGTATTAGGCAGAACTGAAGATGATGTATTAACACCAAGTAATCCTTATGCGGCCAGTAAAGCGGCGGCCGATATGTTAGTTCTAGCTTGGGGAAGAACGTATGGTATAGATTATCAAATAACGAGAAGTAGCAATAATTATGGACCCCGACAATATCCTGAAAAACTTATACCGCGGATAATAAAATCCATCAACGAAAAGTCTAAGATACCTATTCACGGAGACGGCTTATATTATAGGGACTGGCTATACGTAGAAGATAACGCAGCGGCTATCTACAAAGTCTGCTTTAGCGAGCGTATTAATAATATTTGGAATATCTCAGCTTATCATCATCTTAATAATATAGAAGTGGTTAAAGAAGTCTGTGGATGGTTTGGCATATCTGACCATGAAAACTATTTACAGTTTATAGAAAACCGCCTTGGTCAAGATCTACGTTACAAGATTTCTTCTGAAAAAATAAGAGGTACTTTAGACTGGGAGCCATCAAAAGCCGGACAGCTTTTTAATTTTACAAATGAATAAATTTTTTTGCACTATAGTTGATAAGAAATATTTACCTTTCGGCAGAGCTCTTTTAGACTCCCTAAGATCTACTACCTCTTCTGGATTTACCCTATTTTTCTTATGCCTTGATGACGAATCTTTTGATGCGTTAGAAAATGAAGCTTCAGTTCAAAGGATAAAACTTTCTGAAGTAGAAGATTTCAACCCACTCTCTGTCGACTACAAAAAAAAGAAACCGTATAACGAATACTGCTGGTCCCTCGCTTCAACCTTCTCTCGTCATCTTTTAGAGAAAGAAGAAACATCGCATATTCTTTATATTGATTCTGATATTCTTTTTTATCAAGACGTTCAAATAGTATATGATGAAATAAAAGACTCTAGTATAGGAATAATACGTCACCGTCACAATACCTCCCTTTCTCCCGATGGAGAGTTTAACGTAGGCATAGTTTACTTTAACAATGATGAAGACGGTAAGTCCTGCGCTAAATGGTGGAATGAGACGATGTTATTAGAAAAGAGGCCCGACTTAGCTACTATCGGTGACCAAAAATATCTTGAAGAATTTCCTAAAATGTATGGCGACTCCGTAGCTATCCTAGACAAAACGTTTGCTCATGGAGCCCCTTGGAACTTTAGGCTTTATTGTTATGACACTTACCCTTCTAAAGGCACTATTATATGGGGCGATAAAGAACAGCCTTTAGTTTTTAATCATTTCTCCCGTTTATCAATCGACGAAAAAACAGGTGACGTAAGCCCTACGTCAGGATGGTATGCGGACCATACTTTTAACTTCGAAATATTTAAGATGCCCGTTGTTAGGCATTTTTACATGGACTATCTCTCTAAAATTAAACCTTATTATAAAAAATGAAGATTGCTTTTGCTATGATCGTTTTTGAGGGAGATTTTGTCCTTCGTCAATGCTTAAAACAAATCTACCCTTTCGCCTCACAAATTTTAATTGCGGAAGGGCCGGTCAAATATTGGCAAGACCAAGGGAGAACAACATCTACTGACGAGACTAATTCTATTCTAGAAAACTTTCCTGATCCCGATAACAAGATTATAGTGACTCACGGTCAATACTCAGGAAAAGATGAGCAGTGCAATGCTTACATGCAGCACTTAGCTCCCGATACAGATTTTTTATGGATGGTTGATAGCGATGAGATTTACAAAACTAGCGATATCGAATCCACCCTTAATTTCCTTAAAGAAGCGCAGCCCACAAGTGTCGGAGTAAGAAGCTGCTCTTTTTTTGGGGGTTTTGATGACTACTTAACGGGATTTGAACTTAATAAAGATAATTTCTTAAGAATTTTTAAAGTTACGCCGGGAAGTACATGGGTTACTCATCGGCCTCCCACCATGAGACACCTTAATTCCATAGAAGAAAAGCACATTAATAGCGAATTCTTTTTTGCCTTAACTGGAACGCAAATGTACCACTACTCCTACACATTCCCTATTCAGGTTTATAATAAAATACAATACTATAAAGCCAAAGTAAGTAGAGGGAATTGTATTGACGATTACTTTAAAAAAATTTATTTACCATGGATAACTGCTAAAACTTCAGAAGAAAGAATGTCTGTTGAGAAAATTTATCACGGAGTTCACGAGTTTAAACCTGAAATAAGAGGCGAATGTTTCACAAAACCTTTCGAGGATAGTCATCCGGAAGCTATCCAGAAATCTCTTGAATCTCTGAAAGATAGAATAAGTCAGGAAACTAATGAAGTCCTCAAAATATGAAGGAAGTTACTCTAACATTTTGAACTATAACTCAAAAATCAGGGACGTTAAGACGGGAAATAATGTTAAAATTATTGAGCCTAGTAACATATACGAATGTGAATTAGGCAATAACGTATTTATTGGACCTTTTGTCGAAATACAAAAAAATGTCAATGTAGGGGACAGCACAAGAATCCAATCGCACTCTTTTATTTGTGAGGGCGTCAGCGTAGGCCGGGACTGCTTCGTTGGCCATGGCGTAATGTTTATAAATGACGTTTTTTCGGATTCTTTTTCAGTAAAAGAATGGAAAATTAAAAAAACCATTGTGGGCAAAAATGTTCGAATAGGCTCCAACTCGACTATTCTACCTGTCGTGATTGGCGATAACGCCATAATTGGAGCTGGAGCAGTGGTAACAAAAAATGTTCCAGCTAATTCAACAGTTTACGGAAATCCAGCTAAGATCAAATGAAATTAGGGGTAATAGGATTAGGGTATTGGGGCAAGATTCTCTACAAAACGCTTGCGAAAATAGATGCTGAAATAGTTACTTGCGACCCAATTAACAAAGAAGCGGATTTTTCTAGGTATGAAGATCTTGATAAATGCGATAAAGTTTTTGTCGTTACTCCCGTGAGTTCTCATAGCGAGGTATGTAGATATTTTATATCAAAAGGCATAGACATTTTCTGCGAGAAGCCTTTAGTAATGTCTTCCATAGAAGCTATTGATTTATATAATTTAGCCCGTGTTAATTCTTGCAATCTTTTTGTAGATTGGGTTTTTACCTACAATAACCAAGTAAATTTAATAAAACAGCTAATTCATTCAGATATCGCTACATATGGAGCCCTTAAAAGTATCAGTATGAACCGTCAAAATTTTGGACCAGTTAGGGATGATGTCACAGCTAAATACGACTTAGCTTCTCACGACATTAGTATCGCTATCCACCTACTAAACAGTACTCCAGATAAAATAAATTGGATTGGGTACAAAAGAAATAAATATTCTAATACCAATGACAGCTGCCACGGACTAATGCAATTTAAAGATGTTACAGTGCAGGTTAATGCGAGTTGGCACTACGGCAAAAAAGATAGGTTATGTATTTTTGAATTTGAAAAAGGATTTCTTATTTGGGAAGATGACAAATCTAGATTAGAGTTCAATGATATTAATCTTTTTGAAGAAGGTCTTTCTCCGTTAGAGAATTCAGTTAACTCTTTTTTAAAGGGGGAGAACAATATGGAACTGACCCTTAAAACTTTACAGGTATTAGAACATGAAAATTCTTTTTAATGACTTACCCTCTCAATGGAGGGAAATAAAAGACAAATGCTCCCCTGCTATAGAGCAGCTTTTAGAATCCGGAGCGTATATTGGAGGGCAGGCTTTAGAGGGTTTTGAAAAGTCCTTTAGCGCCTACACTGGGAAAAAATACGCAGCAGGCATATCCAATGGCACCGACGCTTTAAAATTAGCAGTGCAAGCTTTTGAATTTTACGACACCACCACTAATGTAATAATTCCCGCCAACACCTATATAGCTGATGCATTAGCTGTTGCCCACCAGCCAAAAGGTAATTTTAAAATTACGCTTATTGATTGTGATGAGTTTTTTCAATTAGATTTAAAAGCTACCGAGGAACACTTAATTTCTTCTAGAGCAAGATATGATAATTGCATCATTATGCCAGTCCACCTTTATGGACATCCAGTAAATATGCAAATAGTTAAATCATTAGCGGAGAAGTATGATTGCCGCATAGTGGAAGACGCCTCTCAAGCTCACGGAGCCCGTGCCCAAGATAAAATGGTAGGCACTCATGGAGATATATGCGCATACTCCCTTTATCCGGGAAAAAGTCTAGGAGCCATGGGGGATGCTGGAATAATAACCACCGACAACAGCGACCTTTACAGAAAGATTTGCGAACTAAGGAACTACGGTTCGCACAAGAAATATTACAATAATGACATCGGATGGAACAATCGTTTAGATCCACTACAAGCCGTGTTCCTTAACCACAAACTTCCACACCTAGATAAGTGGAACATCAAAAAAGGAGAGATAGCTAAAAAATACTCAACTCAAATCACATCTCCTTTTATTACTACACCCCTTAACGACACACATGTCACCCGTAACGTTTATCATATCTACCCTATCCTTACCGAACGTAGAGACCAACTACAAAGCCACCTTGCAGACCGGGAAATTCCCGCTATAATACATTACCCAATACCTATACAAAAAAGCGACCCCTTTAAAGACCTTAACGATTTTCCCAACCCCTCCACTTGCGAGAAGGCTCAAAAGCTATTAAGCTTACCTATGCACCCTTACTTAACAGACGAAGAAATAGAATACATAACCACCGCCCTTAACACCTTTGAGTGAATGCAGCCCGTTAAATTTGACATTATTAAACGTGATAAAATAAAGGCTCTCTTATCAGAGATAATGGAGGCGCAAGATTTTGAAAAATTTAACAATCATTTGGTAGAGTACGAAAGGGTTCGCCCCAACTGCTTAACGAATTTAGATATTTTCTGCGAAGGGGAAAGGGCAATGTCTCAAACCTATACAAAGTTTGAACTTTTTAAAAGAGAGACGATGGTTCCTGACGTATTAGTCTCTCCTTTTTATTTAGAGCTCTTTGAATTTAGTGGATGTGGAAATTATATAGTAGATTATGTTAAAGCTTTGGCTTTTATTTACATTAACCAGACTTTAGTTTTTCAGTGGAATCATGACAACGATTTCAGCAACTACTCTAAAGAAATCCAAAACCTTCCCAACATTAAAGTAATAAACTTTGGGAACACTACACATCATGCCTCTTGTGACATAATCGTTCCTTTTTGGAATGTTGTAACAGCCCCTAAGGCCGAGAAAAAAAAGCTATTTTGCAGTTTTGTAGGAAGCGTAAACAATAGGACCCGACACGCTTTAGCCTCGTCTATCATTAATCTTAACAATAGCAACCTTGTTTACATAGAAAGGCTACCAGAAGAAGAGTACCGTTCATTCCTTAGCTCCTGTCACTTTTCCCTTTGCCCATTAGGAGGGCCGGGCGGAAGCGGCTTTAGTTATAGGTTTTTTGAGTGCCTCCATTTGAATACCGTACCAGTTTTAATGGTTAATAAATTAATCTTTCCCTATCCAGATATTGACTGGAACAATATGTGCCTAACACTTCCCGAAGACTATTATGAGCCAGTAGGAATTATAAACATATTAAAATCTATTCAATTTAGAGAGTCGTTTATGCTTGAATATATAAAATCTCATCGTTTAAGATTTACTTTGGGGGGAGTGCAAGAAGAAGTCTATAATAATTTAACATGATAAAAGACAATATGGCTTTATTCAAAGAGGAGCTTGATGAATTTCACGAGCTATATGCTAATCGCCCTATTGCAAACAATGAAGGAGGGATGAAATCTCCTCACTTATTCGCTACTTTTCACACTTTACGCAAACTACAACCCTTGTTAATCATAGAAAGCGGAGTATGGAAAGGCCAAGGTACATGGCTAATGAAAAAGGCTCTCCCTGAGGTTAATATTCTTTCCTTTGATGTAGACTTTGGCAATTTAGCCTATAAAGACCCAGAGGTGAACTACGTTCAAAACGATATAAAAAACGTTCCTTGGGATAAAATGTACGAAGACAATCCTAAGATCACCCCCGAAAACACTCTACTCTTTTTGGATGATCACCAAAACTTCGTTGAACGACTAGTTTTCCTTAAAAACTCACCGTTTAAACATATTATGTTTGAGGATAATTACCCGTCCAACCAAGGAGATTGTTTATCCCCGAAGAAAATAAGAGCTGGTGGGTCTTATGTTTTAGACCAAAACGGAGATAAAAGCTTCCACTCGATTAAACCTGAAGAAAAAATGCTTTTCGACTCAGCCGTTGGGGAGTACATTGAATTTCCCCCTATATTCAGCAAAGACAAAACTAGATGGGGAGACCCTTGGAGCGACTACGAGACTCCAGAAGCTATTTGTGAAGAAGTTGACAATTACCCACTTTTTAAAACTGATTCAGAGATAAATAGTTATACTTGGATCTGCTACATGAAGCTTAAATGAATAACGTTCCAATAGTTTTTATACATTTTAATCGCCCCTCTAACACTGCGGAGCCTTTTCGCAATGGCATCTTTAAGGCTGCAAACAAGCAGGCTTTACAAGAGGGTAACGAAGTCCATCTTATTTCTAATGAAGACTTTGAAATGGATGACCCTAACTTTTTTTATAGCCACTTAAAAGAGCACTGGTCCAAAAGAATAAATAATTTTCAAGATATATATGAAAATCTAAGCACTAATGATCCTTCAATAGAGTTAATATGTTTCCTACGATGGTTCATTCTTTTAAATTTTATGGAGAAAAACGATATTCCTATTGTTTTTCATTCAGATACTGACGTGATGATTTACGCCGATGTTACCGAAGACTATTGTCGAAAATACAATCAATTCGACATGACATTAATCCATCGGACGTGCGGGTCTTCTTCTTTTATAACCCTCAAAGCATTGAAGAATTTTTGTGATTATCTTTTTAAAGTTTACGAAAATAAAGATTCCTATGAGTTCACTAAAATGAAAAACGTTTATCTCACCCGTTTAAATTTTGGGCTTCATGGCGGAGTTTGCGATATGACGTTGTTAGAAAATTTTCATTATCAATCTGATGATGGAGGAGGACCATGTAGAATTGGAGAAATGATGCATGTATCAGCCGGGAGCGCCTACGATCATAACTTTAATGTTAGCGATGGAGTCTACAATCATAACGGAGACCATAAAGATGTTAAATTTTACGGAGGAAAGCCTTATTGCTATCATCAAACTTTAGGTGGATTAGTTCTTTTTAATTGCTTACACCTTCAAGGAGGGGGTAAAAAATTCCTTAATAAACTAATAAAACAACAAGAAGATTCTTATGAAGAAAAGCCCCCAGCCAACAGCTTGGTATAATCCAGAAATTGCTTCAGATATGGTAAAAGGAGCTCTTTGCCAACTTGAAGGGTGGCAGAAACTAGAGAATTCCGATCACTTTCCGGTTCTTGAAGCTCTTCTGAAGATGATTCCTTCGGAATTGAAAAAGCTAGCAGATACAGGATGCGGAGCAGGGGAAATTTCTCGGGTCTTTCCTAGTTACAACTATACAGGATTTGATCTACCCCATATAATAGAAGAAGTCGCTCTAAAAGTTAATCCGGATTCTCGATATAAAAAAATAGATATACAAGAAGTGAATTTTGGTATATTCTCTTCTTTTAACATAGTGCTTTGTAATAGCTTTATTTCAGAGCTGGAAAACGGAGAAGACGTATTGAATTCTTTTTTTAAATCTGCTCCAGATTATATCATACTTCATCGCCAAGAGATGACCAAAGCGGGAACTCATTCTAAAGATTACGAGACCTACGGGAACTTAACTACCTTAAAGTGCATTCTTGCGGAAGATTCGATTAAGGAGTCTTGTGATCTCTACGGTTTTTCATGCCTTAAAGCTTTTCGGTTGGGCCCCGATTTATACAGTTTTCTTTTTAAAAAAAATGAAGCCACTACAAGTTAACAATTCCCCCCGAGGACAGCTTTCTACTGAAGAATTTTGCAATTTCCCTTTTGAACCCAAAAGGTTTTTTGTTACCAGTAAAATACCCCAAGGAGAAACGCGGGGAAAACACGCACACAGAAGAGAAAGTCAGGTACTGATATGCCTAAGCGGTCAAATACGATTAATAAACGAAAGCCAATCCGGAGTGAGTCAACAGACGCTACGACCTAATGAATGCTTTTTTCTCGATAAACTGGTTTGGTCCGAACAGGTTTACGAGAAGGAGGGGACGGTTTTATTATGTTTCTGTTCGGAAAATTTTGACAAGGATGAATATATTAGAAATAAAGAGGAGTTTTACCGCATAATAAATAAAAAGTGAACAAAAAAGAAGAAATCATAAAACGGATTGAAGAACATTGGGATGAAAAGCATTTTTCTACTATTCAACGGGATTATTTTATTGATCTGTTTTTAAATTTAAAGCCTAAACATTTGCTAGAGACAGGTTTTGCTACAGGAACAAGCTCTCTGACAACTTGTTATGCTTCCCAAATTTCAAATGCACCCGAAGACTCACCCCTGAAATCGATTTCGGTTACCATTTTCTCAGGAGACGAAGAAAGAGGTGCGAAAACTAGAGCCCATCTAGAGGATAACTTTAATTTCAAGCTCATTCAGAGCAGAAGTAAGGAAGTATTTAATTCTGACTTTTTTAAAAGAGAGTACCCCGATGGAATAGACTTTTTCTTTGTGGACGGGGGGCATTCTTTTTCTGAGTGCCTCTTCGATCTCACCGAAGCATTTCCGTATATGGCAAAAAACGGTGTCATAGCTGTAGACGATTACCATTCCAAGACGTGCCCTTTTCCCGACATTGACAGAGCGGTAGATGGATTTTACGAAGAAAACCGTACGGAGCTGGAGAAGAATTTTGTCCAGCATCCAGATGGGAAAGGGACTTGTTTTTTAAAGAAAAAATGAAAATATTCATAGCAGGACATAACGGGCTTGTTGGTTCCGCCATCAAGAGAAGACTAGAAAAGGAAGACGTTTCTCTCCTTTTTGCAGACAGGAACAGCTTGGACTTAATGGATCAAAAAATGACTGATTTGTTTTTCGAAGCCAATAAACCAGATGCAGTT
>Ga0098058_1000498_pt1 | contig 13084 bp, 28 predicted proteins | sample 19_taG_FD_75061 | JGI IMG/M metagenome (GOLD analysis project Ga0098058, IMG submission 75061) | Marine viral communities from the Subarctic Pacific Ocean - 19_ETSP_OMZ_AT15317 metaG | ecosystem: Environmental > Aquatic > Marine > Oceanic | place: Pacific Ocean | collected 2015-01-19 | reverse complement strand
GCCTTGAGAAAATGGAGCAACGCTACTCGCCCGAGACTGTCCTGAAGCGTGAGCGATGGGCTCAGTCCTACAAGGCTGACCACCGTGAGACTGCTCTCATCGCCGCCAAGTACTATCGCACAACTCAATACTTCAGCGACCTGTCCAGCAACATCTTGATTGATGAAGACTTCGTTCCGACCGAGCGTCAGTTCGAAGCCCTCACCAAAAACAAGTATGCTAAGAAAGCTATTGCTACTGCGACTGAGCCGCCTGCCTTTCCGGTTGGCTCGCTCTGCCTCGTTCGGGCAAACTACAACTTGGTTAACCAGCGCAATCTTCACAACCAGTTTGGACTCGTGATGGAAAACCATCCTACCGGGCTCTACGCTTCTTCAACCCTCCTCGTAAATGGGGAGAAGGTCAGGTTGCAAGACCGCTGCTTGAAGGCGACGGAACGAAAGAAAAAGAAATAGAAAGGGCACAGATTATGTCTCAAGATGATAGTAGAGAAAAAGCGGTGATTGAGGAGTTTGAACTCCTCCCCTTTAAGGGGGATCAAGAAAGTCGGGATGCTCGATACGTTCCTGATGCAATTATCGTAGTAGACGGAGAAGAGGTGACTGTAGAATTGAAGTCAAAGCCCGAGCTTCGGACTGCAAAACGAAAAAAAGATGGCACCCCCTATTATCCTCGTAAATCAGATGTTAGTACCGCCCGAGGCTTTGGAGCCAAAAAGGTGGAGGATTGGCGTCGGGAAACTAAGATTTTCATCTTTAGCGAGTATGAAGGAACAAAGTTTGACCCCAACAACCCCAACTTTATCGGTCACTATGCTATTACCTTTGAGGATCTTTTCCCACATATTGAGCAAAAGGTATTGAAACCATATAACGAGGGGCGAGTTGCTCGCCATAACTCGGATGGATACATCGGCGTGGTTGATTACTATAATATTATCCGCCCTGCTTTGGAGGGTCAAGGGGTGCTCACGGAGGCTCAACTAAAGGCGCTAGACCACACAATCGAAGTAGGTACGTCACTAAATGACCCCAAGTTTTCTTGGAAGTATATTGAAAAACACGGCACCCGGATTGTAACTCGGCAGGATCTTGAGGATTTTTGCCGGAAAAAAGAAAAGCAAAAAATAGTTTAAAAAATACTTATTATTGTTATAACATGGTTACACCACAGTTGATGGTGATTTTTATCAAAAGGAGAAAACAACATGGCAACGAAAAATGAAAATCTTACTGCATCGGTCACTCTTGAAGTGAGCTTAGATCGAATGCCCGATATAGTCAAGTCCCTTCTGACGGAGGAGGGAAATCAACTCGTAAGAATAGTGCAAAAGTATAACGAACACATTATTATTCCGCTTACAGAAGCCGAGGATGATCCTGTTGACATTCCACTCACTATCGAGAATATTGACGATCTTAGGCAGATAATGGCCAAGGTGGATATGCAACTCGCTCAGTATAGCAGCTTGCTCAGGGGATATTTTCAACAAACTAATGAATTGTTGATGCCTACGCCCCAGCCAGCCCCCGCTGATTCTGCGGAAATCCAGCAGCAAATGGATCAAGCCGCAAACTTTAATGAATTTGTTGAGAAAATCAACGACGACGAAACAGAAGAAGATGAAGAACCAGCAGGGTGATTTAGTTTATCTTCCTGCTTCCATTATGCTTATAAAACGTGAGGAAGCCGGAGCAAAAACCGTTACTCAATGGGTAAATATTGAGGAGCCTTCGGTAGTTTTGGTTACTAGACCGAATACGGGAGATCCTGATGATCCCTATGTTGGGGTACACTACGAAGGAAGCAATTGGCTAGCTAGGGCAGTTGATTGTTTGGAGGTTTTGACGAGTCATGAGTAAATTAGTAAAATTTTATGAGGTTTACAATACCACAACGCCAGGTACAACTTCTGGCTCTATTTACGAGACTTTTATCCAGAAGCATGCCTTGCGAGAGATTTGGGTGAACACAGAACAAATTATTTCTGTGGTTGATTGTGATATGACACAGGAAGTCTTGGATAGCCTGCCAGAAGATTTACTTACTGCGGCTGGTTTTTCTTCCATCTCAGTTGCTGACAGTAGCCGCTTGGGCTCTATGATCCAAGTAGTTGGCGGCGCGAAATATGTCGCCGAGCAAGTTAACGGACTCGGTTGACTTAGGTTTACCCTGTGAAATTCTCACCTCCGACAACTTGGGCAAATCTTCGCAGCTATTACTCATGCTATAGGGAATCGCGTTGTGGCGAGAATCCATTTTATGAGCCATTTACCCACAGAAGGTATAACCCTAGTAGGATTGACGACACAAAAAGAGTTCGGTTGGTTTTTTTAGACCGGCTTCTTGAAGAATACCCTCAGTATAAAACCTTGCCAAGAAAAGGGAGACCCATCTGGTGTGAGAATCTTTCTTATGAGGGCGTGGTTGGCAACCGGAGATATTTTGGATTTAATATAAAGGGCGGCAAAAAGCGGTTCATTGTTCCTGATTGTTATTGTTTTCTTCTTCCGGCTAGAGTATATGTTTATCCAAATTTTCCAACTCGGCTCAACTCTAAAAGCATTTGTAGCCGAATAGGCTCGGTCTTTGCTTATCCCCCGGCTTTAAGGATGATGTATCGAAATCGTTCCCAAGAGGATGAAAATTACGATGAGTTTACCGGCAGGCTGTCTCTAGATTCTCCGATCCGCCCCGGTGCCTTAATTCGACCGAGGATTGGATTGTATCGACCAACTTGGAGCAAAGAAGAAGATCCCCCGATGGACGATCCTCATCCTTACGGGCTGGTGATTTGTCGAGAAAAAGGTAAATATTACGAGTTATACGGTAGAGAACTATTTACAGTAGCATTCGGTGAAGATATGGTGTCCAACATTCACCCGATAGAAATGGAGGTTGTTATTAATGACGAGCGGAAGAAAGTTTAAACTTTATACAACTACAACTTGTCCTTATTGCCACGCTGCGATCAGACTTATCTCAGAAAACAATATGGGTTTTGAGTGCCATGCTCTAGATACCCAACCTGAGTTGTTGCAAGAGGTAAAGAATAAATATAAATGGCAAACTGTCCCAATGATATTTGAAATAACTGACGGGCAAGAAAAATTCATAGGTGGGTTTACTGACCTACAAGGTTATCTTAAAAACGGAAAACAGGTGCTCCATGGATGATCGAATGGGTATTAGTATCGGTGCTGGCTTACAATTTCCCAGCATACTTCAACAACGAACAGCAAGTTAATGCTGCTATCATTATTGATAAGTCACTTCAAATAAACGAAGATCCTCATTATATGGTGGCACTAGCCTGGACAGAATCTAGGCTAAAGGGTAGCAGAGTTTCAAGAACAAATGACTATGGAATTTTTCAGATCAACTGGAGGTTTTGGGGAAGGAAGTGGGACTACCCAAACCGACAAAAGTTTTTGGTTGATATGTCGAGCCCTGCTCATGCAACCGTCGCCGCTGCCGTAGTCTTAAAAGAAATGAGAAAATACAAGACTTGTCGGGGGCTTAATCTCGCAGCTTGTTATAACGGTGGACCTGCCTGGCAAAAGTCAAAGAACAAAGAAAAGATAATCACATATGCGAATAAGGTTAGCCGGATGCGTAATATTTTTAAGAGAAAGTATCCCGATTGGTTGAAAAAATGAATGATCAGTTTGTTATGTCATTACCGGCATATTTGGCAGGTCTTGAAATCTTACGCGGTAATTCGGAACACTTGGTGTATGTTCTAAGGGAACACGCAAAGAATTTAAACACTGAGGCATTGACTGATGTTTGTTACGCTCTCATAACCGTAGACCAGTATCTTGGTTTTTTAACCGACGAAATGTCTTCAGCCGAAGTAGATCAAAAAAGTAACATTAAACTTTCACAGGGGCAAGCTTTGATGGTTCAAACTCACCAAACCGCGATGAATGAGGCGTTAGAAATTCTTAAGGTCCACAACATTCATATGGAGGTACACTAGGTGGATATGTCATCACCTGTCGCATTCTACAACATAATGATGGGCTTTTTTGCTCTTTGTATGTTGTTTGATATTTTTTTCGGGGCAGTGACGGGCATTACTTTCGCCTGGCCTGTTTGTTTTATATATTATTACTATAGGCGTCGGGAGGTTAAGGCGCTCCTAGAGGAAGATCCGCAAGAGCCGGAGGCTGAAGAATGATAGGGGAGGCTTTGGGTAGGCTTACGGTCAGCGCACTGGGCGTAGCTATTCTTATTGTAATTTCGGCGTCCTTGCTTAAAAAAACCAAGAAACCCTTGCCGGCGAAAAAATAACCAACTAATTAACCATGAGCCGACTTTTTAATAAACAATAGGGGAAAATAAAATGGCCAGCACGATATCATCAGCAACTCTTAAAGTTACAGTAAGAGAAGAGATCGAACTAAACGGGGTTCAACAGGGCTCTACAAATACAAAAAGTATCGCTAGCGTTAACGAGGTAGCTAAAAGAATAGTGACTGCAACAACAACTGAAGCTGGACTTCTTGGGTTTTTATCCGCCCTGAGTAATGTTGGGGTAACAGCAAACAAAGTTGGATATTTGGCAGGAATACTTGACGACGGCGATGTTCGATACATAAGAATCACGAACTTGGACGACACAAATTATATCACACTGACGTTTCGAGATGAGGACAATACAGAATTTAGGATAAAGGTGGACGCAGGACACTCCTTCATATATTCTGGAGACAACAGCGGTGGGGTTGTAGACACGATGAAAGCAAGTGGATCTGCCCTGGCTTCTGGTCTCTCCGACTTGGTTGACATTACGGTTGATGCGGATACCGCGTCTTGTGATGTGGAGGTATTTGTGGCATCCGTATAGGATTTTCCTTTACATTTCCGGCAAACTGGTGTAACATAGAAGATGAAATAAAAGCCTTAAAGAAAGGGCGGCGTGATGAGCGAATCCGAAGAAAGGGAGGCTATCTATTCTCTGTTTGATGCAGAGGGAGATAGAACATATTTTGAGTTCTCCAACTTACTAAAGAAAGTGGGCTCCTCAATATCAGAACAAGACTATGATATTTGGAAAAGATTTTTCTACCCAATTGCCAAGTCAAACCCCTGTTTATATAGTGGAATTGTCTTGGAGGGCAAGGGATTAGCGTGGGTCGCTGAATCTTTATGCAAAGCAAGGTCAAAAGGAGGCCTCTCATGAAAGACGAAACATCTTGGTTTAAATTATTCTGTAAGCAAAATAGACTTCGATTGTCTATGAGCGAAGATAACTGGCCAATCGCCAAATCGATTGGAAAATGGTCAGAAGATCAACTTTTTGAAGGCTTCGGGGAGGGTATCGTAGGCGTCCACGTCAGAAGAGAGTCCAAGATGCAATATACTCACCTCAAGAAGAGGCTGATTAAAAAGTTTGGGTGTGAACTGCATCAAGACGGAGAGACAGAAGGAACGTTTACGATTAACGCCTGGTCAGCAATCCCCGTAGCCAAACATCTTAAAATAATCAAAGGCAGAGCCAAGGTTGAAAACCCCGAATGGCTACACAAGGACGCTTAAAATGGAACTCAACGAAGAACACATTAGTTACAAAAAGAAAACCTGGGCACCGGGCGAAGTTAAAACCCGCTTAGAGGAATATCTTGCCGGCGACGGGGATGCAGAGCTTTTAACTCATTTCATGGTCGCCAGTAAGTTTTGGTATGACCAGCTTCAAATGGCGAAGATGATGTACCCAGTATTTTTTGTACTGGGCTTTTGTTGTTCTACAATTCTTTCACATTACTTTTTTTAGGGGAACACAATGACCACAAAGATGACTTCGTTTTATAATGAGAATCTATCTGATATTATAAAAGAGAGGGTGGGATTTCCTGGGAGATATTTTGAGCTATCATATGACCAGCGTCAGTTTGTAGAAGATCTTTTTGATGCTGCAAAAGAAAAGCATCACCAGTCTGAAGACTTGAGCGAGTCAATGCTCAGTCTTGATGAGCATGCCGGCGACTTACACGCCGTCACTTTGGATTTGAAAGTGACACTTGAAAACCTAAGAAGCTCGCTAGACAAATTGAGATAATGATCCCCGGCGATTTAGTTCGGTTTAAAAAGTTTGAGACAGATGATGAGTGGAAGGTTGGACTTCTTGTAGAGTATCAACCTTGGGCGAAAATAGCTGAGGTATTACACGAAGGTGAATCTTTGAGGTTGCACGCACGATATGTTCAAATATATAAGAAAGGGAAAAAGGGCAAGCGAGAAAAAAGATAGCTAGGGCTGAATGCCATGGCAACTACAGAACCTATTTTTTATTTCTTCTTTCTCTTCTTCGGAACCCGCTTCAGCCCATAGCCACCCAATCGTATTTTTTCTTCCCTGTAGCCAGATTTTTAACTCATCTATTTGTTTCTGTAGGAATTTGCTTCTTTCTTTTTCAAGCCCTGGGGGTATTGGAATGTCTAATTCGTCGGCTACCTCCAGAAGATCTCCGAAGTCTCCGCTTTGATAAGCCTTTGTCGCTCGTCTGAAATGGTCAACATAGGCTTCACCAACTTTGTCTGGATGTGTTTTGTCTACTACTTTTCGATATAGCTTACGAATTCTTTTATCGACCGGCGCTCTATTCTTAGTTTCTTTTTTAGCCTCGCCCTCGTCTTCGCCAAATAGCTTTTCAAACAATTCTTTTATTTCATCCGGAACGTCTTCCATCCATATGTTTTCTCCCTTGGCGGAAAGTAGACTTTGGTTCTTGGGTTTGGGAGTTTTATACGGCGGACTCTTCCACCCTTTCCTTTCCCATTTTTGTCGCTCCCATTCTGGCACGCCCTCCCAGGGATCTTCTTCCGCCTCTGGTTTCGGCTCCGGTCTGTGCCCTAGAACTTTCTCACACAAGTCTAAGTACCACTTGAACTTTCGGAGTTCTGACTCCGACTCCACCATCGCCGCATCTACGTCCTCTTTTTCGGCTAGAAGAAAACGATATTCTAGTCGCAGCTTTTTATTTTTCAACTTTGCTCGGCTCATAGAGTAAATAGTTTTTTTATTTTCTTTACAAAGGTGCGTTTTGCTGATATATTCTAACTTAGAAATAGAAGAAAAGAGGTAACAGACTGTTGCTTAGTTTTGTGTTTACATATTTGTTATTCATGGCTCCCCTAGATGCCATAGAGTGTCCAAGGTGGATAGGAGATGGTGACGTTGTTGCTCCGCCTGGAGTTGGGCTATCTTTGGCGCAAAAAAAGGTCAACAGGTTACGATGTTACTGGCAGGTCGTTATGCCGGCTGAATGGCGCTGTGTGCGCCAAAGACCCTTGGCACAATGCCAAGAAAGAACAGCCCAATGGCTAACTAGCAACTTCCAGTGGGTGAATTTGGTCCAGGCTTGTGAAGATATTAGGAACGAGAGAAATGCTAACGCAAGAACATTGATGATCAACATTAGGGAGGTTCGATGAATATTAAGACTGATGAGGTTGTTTATTACACAGTACATGCCCCTGGTGGTATTTTGCTGGCAAACTTTCGAAACAAGGGCAGCGCAGAGAGTTACGCCACTACCGAACGAGAGAGAAGAGTGGCTGAACTTATGGAGAATCGAGCAGAGATGACACAGAGCGAGTACAGGGGCGCTATGAATTACGCAACTTACGGAATAACTGTTCGCAACGCATCGTTGGTTTTTGAGGATGCTCTCACTCCACAGGCAGCCTTTTCTTTTCAAGATTAGTGGACTTCTTATATGAAAAGGCGCAAGGGAATGACCCTAATGATAACAATGGCGATGGTTACTTTGATCACTATGCTTGTGATGGGGCTACACGCATCCACTAGAGATGAGATGGCCATCGCCGGCAACCACCGCCGCCACCTTGCAGCAACAACCGCCGCCGATTCGGGAATACACCACTTCAATTCTTTGAACCTACACCACCACAACATTGTGGATATGGGCGGCGACGGCAAAGAGGTTGAGGTTATCCCGCTAACTAGGATTGGTTCAACGTGGTATAGAGTGCGCGCAATTGCGGCAGACGAAAACAGATTTTCAGTTATCAGCGAGGGCTTCATGAAAAAAGCAGACCGCATCATTTCTTATTCAGAACTCGCCGCCACATACGAAACACTTTATAATGATTAGAAATTCGACGCCAATTTTTTTTCAAGATATATACTTTAAGAGGTAAAATATGCACTTTGAGAAAAAGATAGATCCTTTGCTCACTAAAGCAGAACTCCGCTTCCCCCCGGTTATCGTTCGCGTGAACAAGTTTAATGAGGAATCCGCCCAGAAGTTTTCTCAGGAAATGTCTACTGCCCAGAACACCGGTCAGCCCATTATCCCCGTTGTGATCGATAGCTACGGTGGACAAGTTTATTCTCTCCTTTCAATGATATCGGAGATCAAAAACTCCGCTCTCCCCGTTGCGACCATTATCGAAGGTAAGGCTATGTCGTGCGGGGCTGTCCTATTTACTTTTGGGTCAGAGGGGTATCGCTTTATGGCAACTGATGCTACTATTATGATCCACGATGTTAGCTCGGGCGGGCGAGGCAAGATCGAGGAGCTTAAAGCCGATGTGGCTGAAGCCGACCGCCTGGATAGTAAAATCTATACGATGATGGCGCAGAACTGCGGCAAGAAGGACGATTACTTCAAAAAGATCGTTCACAAACGAGGGCATGCTGATTGGTTCCTAGATGCCGAAGAGTGCAAGAAGCATAAGATCTGTAACCACATCCGCATCCCCAAGCTCGTTGCAGCCGCTTCAGTGGAAATCTCTCTTGAGTAGACCAATGGCAGACGACGAACCAAAGAAAAAGATCACACGCAAAGATCGAATTCGGGCGAAGAAAAAAAGCTTCAAACTCTCCAAGAAACAAGTGGAGATGATTCGTTCCCAAAAAGGCAAGATGAGCATCCGTCAGATCTGTGAATGGTATAAGAAGAAGCACCACCATATTCACACAGTCTCTCCGGGTATGGTTCACGGCATCCTCGCTGGCAAATACCACAAGCCGCCTGAAGAAGATGACAAAGTTTCAATTTATGATTTAATTAACTCGGACTTAAGCGAAGAAGAGCTTGAGAACCTTGACCCGAAAAAAGTTCGTTACGACTGACAACAGGAGGCTTAGTGTCCACGGCAACCCAGCAAAAGATTCGAATTGCATTTTACCGTGGCCCACGAACCTTACGGACTTGGATTGTCACAGTCTGGACAGGCAGCCACTACACACACGTTGAACTTGTTCTCCCATCGGGTGAATGCGTCGGGATCTCTCCGGAGGAATCCTCTAGGGTGAGGATGAAACGCTGTGATTTTTCCGAAGAAGATTATTGGGACTTTATAGATCTTGTTATTACACGAGAGCAACTTTTAAAAATTGTTAACTTTTTTACCGCCACCCATGGGCAAAGATATGATTGGCTTGGGATGATTATTTCTCACCTGACCCCGTTCTATGTGAAGCACGATAGGAAATGGTATTGCTCTCAATGGATTGCTTGCGCTCTCACGATTTCCGATGTTTTTTCGTTTATGTATAACAAAATCAATCCCGGCAAACTATATGACATATTGAGTGTGAAAATTAATAACGGACTAATCGCCGGAAGGATTACGAGGGAACACCCAGATGGAACTAATAGCGACCCACATTTGCCTGGCTAAAGATATTGGCGTACATAACAATTTGTTTGGTGGCGTGATGCTAGCCTGGCTTGATGAAGCCGGCGCTGCTCTGGCGGCACAGATCACAAACACGCCAAGAGTTGTGACAGTCAAATTGGACGAAGTGGAATTTGTTAAGCCGGTAAAAGTCGGTAACTTGATAAAAATATATGGCGAGGTAAAAGAGTTTGGTACCACGTCGGTGACACTTAGGCTTGTGGCAAAGAAAGAATCCCCCTACACACGGACACAGAAAGTCGTGTGCTCAACAAGTATTAAGTTTGTTCGGATCGATGGAGATGGTGAAACTGTCCCGATCAGCGAGCGGGTAAAAAAAGAACACGCAGAACAAAATAAAACTTGACTTCTCTCTAGAATTTGATATAGTAAGAACATAGGAAAGGGATTCTTATGACTGCTACGGCAATGTTTGTCGGCAAACTGCTGTTTGGCGCTTTACTTACGCTGGTACTCACCTTCGGAGTGGCAATGATTATTGCCTCTGCATTTTTTGGTGTGCCGGCGAAAAAAGAGCTTAACAACTTCAACGAAATGTGCGAAGATAGCGTTGGAGATAATCAATGAGCCAAGATTTCAATACTTTATTGCTTTACGGGCTAGTCCTCGGGGGCAGTTCAATCTTACTTTTATTCTACACGATCAAAAAGGTTCGTGAAAGAAACCAAGAGTACCTAAAACAAAGAAAGCGGCGCAGAAAAAACCGCCGAAAGGGAAAAAAATGACACCTGAACAATTATTCGAACACCACTACGTTGGCATGCACAAGGTAGCCAGGGAGCAAGGATGGGGCGACCCAACAAGTTATGCGCGCTCCCGTGAAATCTTTGCTGCGATTAAACTTGGCCATACGGTCTCTATAACTTATTCCGGAGCAGATGCCTATAACGCGCAAGGTCAACCGGTTGAGTACAAGTCAACAGTTGGACCACGGTGTCAAGGCAGCTATACCGGTATCTCTGTTAAACCCACCTGGGAAGAGCAGGAGGTCTACTTGAGAGAAGTAAAGATTGGCAAGTATCCCGAGCACTATTACAATCGTTTTGACGACGAGGGGTTGGCAGAAAGCTGGGTGATGGACGGACAAATTGTCTTGGACATTCTAATGCCTAAGCTTAAGAATCAGTTTTATTCGCCCAAAAAGAAAGCCGACCCACGCTTGGGCGCAAGTATTACAAACACAGAAATTAGAAAGTACGGTAAACAAGTATTTTCACGAGACTCATAAAATAAAAAGGAAAAGAAATTTATGATTAACAGAGCTTATGACCCCAAAGAGGACAAGAAAAGCCTAAGCCGTCTTGCCCGGTTGTATAAAAAAACGAAACTAGATCCATCCTTCCAGCGCCTTGGCGGGGTTGAGAATGGGTCGGGCTGGACGCTTGCTCATTCGAATGAATATTTAGCAGACCTATTTGACGGGTTTGTTAGCAATACAATTATCTTGCTTTGCGTTGCAGATTGTTTGAAATATGCAAAAGAAGAAAAAGATGAAGAGTCGATTAAGTATTTTAGCGACGTGCTATCCGAAGGTTATCATTATGTGAGTGTTGATGGGAACAACAGCACTAGCACCATCAATGGCTTTGTCGATGGGCACCCGAAGCTAAAGATAAATAGCAAAAAGCTTAAAGATTTTGACGAAGAGGAGATGGAAGAGTGGCTTCATGACGAAAGACTTAACGTAGCAATCCTCCGGAGGATCAGTATTCGCGAGGCTTGTGATCAATTCCGAAAAGTTAACAAACAAACTAAACTTAATGACCAAGAGCATCGACAGGCGCGCTGGTCGAACTTGTCAAGGTTTGTCCGAGAAATCGCAAACGACACCCATGATTCCGAAATCAAAATGGAGATTTAATAAAATGATTCGTGATATGTTCAAAAACTTTGTCTACAAAGATGCAACTAGGTTGGATCAAAGAGGGCATGAAGAAATGGTCGCTCAACTTTGCTTAAGGCTTGAGACCGACCCTCCTAGTCTAAAGAAAAGCGGCTTGGATGAATTCTATGAGAATACTTTTTACTTAAGTGACAAAACCAAAAGTAAGGTACGTCATATTCTTACCGTTTCGGCAAAAATGTCAAAAACTAAGAAAATATCGAAGCGATGGCACAAAGGTAAGCTAAATAATTTATGGGAACTGATTAATCTTATTGAGTATGAGAACAACTATAAAATTTTGGAATTTCGGGCTATGCTTGACTGGTTTCTCGATAAAGATATTGAATTTGGTGTAATTGCGAAGGGGATAACAGAAGAAGACCAAGAGGAAAAATCTTATACCTATTGGACAAAGTTTTTCAATAAGCGTGTGCATGGTCGTAAAATTCGTTGTCTTTTCGAGGATGTTTTTCTTACTGAGGCTAAAAGTCTTCTCGCCCAAGGCGTGATAGCGAAGAAACGCACTTGGAAAGATTATTTCACTTTTGACCAAAAAATGGAACTGTATATTAGCCAGGGGAAAATGACCCGTGATGGTGTGCCGATCTCTGCTCTGGACCTTTATGCCGGCGAGTATGATGCCGGACACCTTAAGTCCTTTAAGAATGACGGCACCACCGAAATTTTCAATGGAGAGTTACAAGAGAAATCTGTCAATCGCTCCAATCGGGAAAAAGATTTTAACCCACATTTTGATTTTCAAAAAGAAGAAAAAGAAAATGTCGTTTAAGGTCCGTCGCCAAGAGGGGCTAGAATTTCTTTCTGAATTGCCGGACGAGTCTGTGGATCTTGTTTTAACTGATCCTCCTTACATTACTTCCAGAGATTCTGGTATGGACAAGTGGGTTGACCATGTGTCCAAGCAGGACGCCTCCGGCTCCGTCGATATCAAGACAAATCAAGAGTGGGAGGAGTTTAGCGAAAAGATGGATTGGGAAAAGTTCATCGCCGCCGGAAAAAAGTCTATGAATTTGGCAGCACTCAAGAAAAACTACTTGAAGTATGGCAGCATTTACGGTAAGAAGTATGCTGTTCGGACAGACTACGGCGAGTGGGATTCCGAGTTTACCATGGAAGACTTGCAGCTTTTTATTAATCACTTCTATAGAGTTCTTAAGCCCGGCGGTACTTGTATTGTGTTCTTTGATCTATGGAAGATTACTCCGCTCAAAGAGCAGTTAGAGAGTGCGAAATTCAAACAGATTCGCTTTCTGGAGTGGATTAAGACCAACCCGCAACCTATCAACAGTAGGGTGAATTATTTAACAAATTGTCGAGAGATTGCTTTACTTGGAATAAAAAAGTCCAAGCCGACGTTTAATAGTTCATACGACAGGGCAATTTATGAGTTTCCGATCCAAGGAGGGAAGGATAGATTTCATCCTACCCAAAAAAGTCTTCTCTTGTTCGAAGAATTGGTTAAAAAGCATTCAAATGAGGGCGATGTGGTCTTAGATCCGTTTCT
>Ga0098058_1000496_pt1 | contig 13087 bp, 23 predicted proteins | sample 19_taG_FD_75061 | JGI IMG/M metagenome (GOLD analysis project Ga0098058, IMG submission 75061) | Marine viral communities from the Subarctic Pacific Ocean - 19_ETSP_OMZ_AT15317 metaG | ecosystem: Environmental > Aquatic > Marine > Oceanic | place: Pacific Ocean | collected 2015-01-19 | reverse complement strand
TTGGCGGACTGTATTGACCCCGATGATATGGCTGCTTATTATGGCGAACAGGCAGAGGATTTAGAAACTACTTATGAAAGGAGCATACATGACTGAAGCATTGATGCATACTATCCAATTATGGTTAATAGCGGGTCTTGTAGTCTTACAGCTTGCAATTCTTTATAGGTTTAAAGGTTTATATAGAAAATTAAACTGGTGGAGAAAGAAAGCATTAGCTACTAATAATACCCTCAGGAATGTTAGCTATAAGTTAAATGATGTTTTACAGAAAAAAGGAGATTCCAGTAATTGAATTATCTTCTTCTAAAAAAGCATCTTCCAAGTAAAGCTATACGTAATAAAGGGATTTATGCTACAATAGACGCAGTAAATTTCATTAAAAGTAAACTAGAAAGCAGGAAATTACAGGGTCCAGTTCAATATCTTATTGAGACTACAAAGGAACCTCTAAAGCCTGAAAGTTCATACAAGGTAGATAGGTACTTATCCACCTTATCCACTAATCAGCCAGAATAGGAGGACTATATTATGGCAAATGTCAGTGTGATATCATTCACTAACGGGGGAATACCTCAGGATGCTGAAGCAGATACACCGGCTCAAATCGCCCAAAACATGGGAATGGGATTGGAAAACACGAAGATTTATGTAGATGAATCTGCAGTGCAAGCCAATCATGTTCTACGTGATGGCGACTTGGTTTCTTTCCAAAAAGGAAAGGTTGAGTCTGGTAGCTAAGCTATCCGGATGTAGCTTGTGGGGGAGCGAAAGCTCCCCTACTTGTCCCCATAATCAATCAAAAACTATCAAAAGGAGGAATCTATGTCAACGACAAAGATGGTTCACGGAACGAAAAAAGCACTTGAAGACGCATTCAATGATATAAGTTTTGAAGAATACAAATGCTATGTCCCTACTTTCCCTAAGAATGAGTGGGCTAAAAAAGTTACTAAAATATTTGCAGAGCTATCCGAAGAAAAGAAAGGGAATATTTTCATAGTCTCAGCATTTATAACTATGTTTTATAAATATTTCAGATGTTTCTGGACTCCATGGACTATGGGAGAAAGTAATCGAAAGAAAGCATTTAACTATGAATTTATCGAAGAATCATACGAATCAATTATGCAAATAGTTAAAGATAATCCAGAAATAGAAGATAGTTTAGCTATTAAAGCTCATTTTGAGCACCTTTATGGTTATCTTTTAGTGAAAGATTTCTTAAAAGGGATTGATGAGATATATTGGTACGCTAAAAGTATTCATCCCATAATGGTTACAAGAGAAACAATAATGGGTGATGGACTGCTGATATTGTTTACTGATTTGAGTATCAGAGGTTCACACAGAACAAAGATATGGCCAACATTCTTCTCTCCTAATCAAACATATTCACGAAGAACAACTACTGGAAGCTATACTCAATTAACACCTGAAGGACATAATCACTTTAAGGGGATTACAAATACTAAAAGACAAGTTAATTGGTTACTGATGGGTACACGAGAAACAGTTGATGGGAAAAGGAAACCAGCACGATGGATTGATGCTATACATCCACATATCTCAAATAGAGAGCCTTGTTTAGGTGGTTGGCAAAATAGACTCAGCAAAGATTCAGATTATGGTTATGCTAAAGTATTTATGAAAGATATAAAGGGTTATTTATGTACTTGGTCAGTTATAAGTCCTTTTTGGAATATTAACCATCAGTATCGACATACCTATAATTTTCCTGCTATTAAAGGAAGAAGAAAGTGTCATTGGGATGGTATAGATAGTCAATATCTGAGAGTTCATTTTCCTGATTTGCTTCGAAAAGATACTGGTTGGGGCGTTGCAAGGTTAGCTATGCAGCAAAAGCATGAACTCGGTTATTATACTGATTCCTTTCTATCTAAATATGATGCTTACTTACAAGTGAAAATGGTTGATAGCGTAAGAACTTGCGAAATATTAAATAGAATTCATGGTTTACATTTAACAGAAACACCACAACAGTATTGGAGTAGTATGAATGATATTGGTTATTTAAGAATTCACCATCTTCAAAGATATGGATGGACATTAGCTGATAGTAGGAGTGGTACAACGACTCTTATACAGAGTTTAAATGGAATCCGTCCAATGAATTTCTTTAGAGATATGATGGGTAGAGCAAAACATTGTATAGAACAGTACATTGCTACGACTCAAATCAATACTCATTGGTCTAATCTTGACCCTATGCAAGTAACTAATAGTAAAATAGCTGATAATCTAGGTTCATTAAATAAAATAGAAGAAATCTACAGTGATATATTCAATCTTATGAATAAACAAGAGTTTGATGAGCGTACATTAACACAAGAAAACCCATGGGCTTCAAATGCTTATTATGGCAGATATATTTTAAATCTAATCATGGATTATAAATTTATGAGAAAGTTTTTAGATATGTGGGTCATAAAAACATATGAGCGGGAAATCTCTAAATTAACCAATCTAACAAAGGAGTTCTCTGATGAGCTTACTAATCACACAACCAATGCTGGACAAAGTGAACTATTTTCTGCGGACATTTCCGTCTAAAGAATGGTCTGGACCAGCATGGTATTTCAAATCTAAATCAACCGAAGAGGGATTTCCAGAGGATTTTCAATTAATGGATTTCCATCCTTTAGATTTAGGCGACACATCGAGTACAGAATGGGATTCAGATGATTTTGCGAAAATATTAAAAAAGAAATATAAAGCGAATAAAGACTTAAAGAAATGTTATATAGGACTATTGCATTCTCATCATACTATGGGAGCTTTCTTCTCGGGGACAGATACTAATACCTTAGAAGAAATGGCACCAAAAGAAGGTTTCTATCCTAGTTTAGTAGTTTCTACTAAAGCTGATAAACAGTTTGCATTTGGATTTAGTTATCTTGACCAGTATGGTAAAATTAGTATCTTTAAAGACGAAGAGATTGAATTAGCAGTTCCTTCTGCTAAAGATGAATGGAAAGAAATAGCTAAGAAAATCAAAGCTGAGGCTAAAACTACAGCTATTACTACTCATTACCCTCGAAATGGATATCAAGGAAGTTTCGGTTGGGGCAGTGGCTATAATAGTTATGACAATGATGTTATTCTGGATGAAGAGACATTGCAAAAGGGTAAGGATATTTGGAGTAAATTCAAAAACCCTCAGAACAGTATGTCTCATGCTGAAATGAATGCTGAAATGAAGAAGATTGGTGTGGATAATCCCCATGGAGTCTTTAGTGGAACAGGATTTAGGTACTAAGATGACTGAAAATAGATTCCTGCGTAATAAGGATTTGATAGACCAGAGATTACTTGATAAAGTTACTGTTATAGGTTTGGGTGGCATCGGTTCAACCGTTGTCACCCTATTATCCATAATGGGATGGAATAAGATTGTAGGCTGGGATGCTGATACATTAGAAGACCATAATCTTAGTAGTACAACTTATCCAACTTCTTACTCAGGAAGTCCAAAATCGCTTGCAGCATTGCATATGGCAAATGATTATTCAGGTGGAGAAACAGAGTTTGTAAATAATGAGGATAAATGGAGTGCGGATAAAGGATTAGACAATAAAGTTATAACCTGTTTAGATAATATGGATACAAGACTCGAAGCTTATGAAGAATGGAGAGAAATAATATATGGCTCTAATGCACATGATATGGTATGTCAGAATGGATTCTTTATTGATTTAAGAATGAGTGCTTTAAGTTTAGAAATGATTACAATTACTTGTAGAACTGGTGGTTTCTTAGCTAAAACTGGAGAAATTTATGAGAAACATTGGGTACCAGACAGTCAGATTGAGCCAGCTCCGTGTACAATGAAACATACGATTTTTGCAAGTAGTATTATAGGTGGGTTAGGAGTGAATCAGGCCTTTAATTGCGTTGCGAATAAGCCTTATTATTCGTATATTTGGGCTGGTCTATTGCCGTTAAATCTTGAAAAAGATAATTTAGTTAAACCATTAAAGATGGAGTAAAGAACATGGATATTAAAGTCCGTAGTATCTCCACAGATTGGTCAGTAATGCCCGGAGGGTTGACTTGGTATTTTATCGGTCAGCCCAAAACGGGTAAAACTACTGCTGCCAGTGCATGGAGTGAAAAAGGCTCAGAAGGTGTTCTATTAATAGATACCGATTTGGGCGTAGACTTTGTTGAGGGGGCTAATACAGTAACCGTCAACAGTCTAAATCCACCCGAGGAACTAATAAAAGAAAAAGGCGAACAAGTTTATGACAATAAAGGTCGCCCACAATCAAAGATACTCCCACCAAGTAAAAGAGGTTTTTATCATAGGATAGGAAAAAACAAAGGAAAACCAATGGAAGTTTATTCTCTCCAAGAAGTTTTCATGTGGCTCTATGATGAATGGGACAAATTACCCTATGAAACTGTGGTCCTTGATACCGTTGATGAAGTTAATGAATGGATACAAGACGAAGTAGTCAAGGAACTTGGTATCACTGCTATGGGAGAAGGACAATGGGGTGCAGACTGGGGGAAAGCCAGACGTAGAAATCTTGATATTGTAAAAAGATTTCAAGGTTTTCTCAAAAGTAAAGGAGCTAATTTGATTTTAATAAGTCACTCTAAAAGCACCCAAATTCAAGACAGTAAAGTACAATTATCTCCGGATTTACCAAGAGGATTAGCCTATGCATTAACTGCTAAAGCTGATGTGATTGGTTATTGTACTGCAGACAAAGATAGTAAAGGATATTATATATCTTTTCAAGCTTATGATGAACGAACTGTAGGTAGCAGGTTAAAGCCTCTTGCCCAGCAAACATTAGAGCTTAGCTATGACTCAATTAAACAACAAATCTTAACCTTTGAAAAGGAGGAAACCAATGCCAAGGTTTAGACCAACAGCAACAGCAAATGGAGTAGGAAGTTCATTTGGAGGATTCATGGAAGGACAAATCGTTGACTTTAACGACCGTTCAGATGAATTCACATGGGCAGATATCTTTATAGATGTCACATTCCGAGTACCATCCAGTCAATATCCAGTAATTTATTCCCTTAAAGGAACTTACGACAAAGAAGATAATGGTAATATAAAGAGTTGTTCTCTATTAAATAGAATATACTACTTATTTGATGCCATTGGATTCACAGGCGGACCCAATGTAAAGGGAGAATGGGAAGACAGTGATGGAAATATCATACCAAAACTTGACGATTATCTATCTAAAAATCATATCAAAGACGACGCATTAACATCCGAAGTAAATCCATACCATATTTTCGTATATAAGGAATGGATTGCCGACAAAGGAAAAGCCTATACCAGAGTTTGTCCTAAAATCGTTATGAATACGACTAAAGGGATAGCTGACTTAAAGTCATATGTAGCCTTCCTACGGCAGAAAAACATCCTAAAAGAATATACAGGCGAAGCCACTCAGGAGGGAGACACCCCTTCCTCCACATCCAGTCAAATCCCCTTTTGATAGGTTAGCCTGTGTACATTGAGGTGGCAGTCGGCAGTCCCCGGAAACGAGGGCTGCTGATTCCCCTTGATACATTGCCCGATTTAATTTATAATGAAGGCAAAGAGCAAGCTGTATATCGTAGCACATATCTTTATTATGAAGATGCTATAGATTACAGAAAAATCAAGGGGAGTCTCAAGGATTTCCTTGGGACACGAGGCATAGATTGGATACCTGTTGATATCGACAAAGGTCAGAATACAGACGAGTTTACTCTTGACACCGTAAGAGGATTCATTTATGAATTAGAAGACTATGGTGCTAAAGAAGGTAATTATTCCATATACTTTAGTGGAACTGGTTACCATGTAATGATTCATGCTGATACCTTTGGGTTTGAAACATCTCGAGATTTGCCTTATATAGTAAGAGAAACGATGAAGGGTATGTTTAATTACATCGACATGTCGGTATATATGCGAACTGCAATGATAAGATGCGATGCAAGTCTAAACGCTAAAGCTGGTCTTTATAAGATTCCAATTCTTAAAAATGACCTTTTTATGAATGATTATACTTGGATACAAGAGCGTGCTAAAGAAAGACTTCCAATATCAGAGCCAACAGAAGAAAATTATGGTGAAGGTGAATTAAAAGAGCATATTAGAAAAGATGTCCCCGGAATACGAACTCTAGCAAATGTAACTGAGCCTTCAAAGTATGTGACTTGTATGCAAACAGTATATAAGCTTGGTCCAGTTCAAGGTACAAGAAACAATGCAATATTAAGATTGGCTGCACACTATAGAAAGTCTGGGATAACATCTGATGCTGCAAAGTCTGCTATTCTACATTGGAATAACAAAGCATTAGATGAGCATTTAGTTCTTAAAAAGATAGAAGACACATATAACAGAGGATATATTTATAAATGTAATGACCCTATCATGTCATTGCATTGCAATCCAAAGTGTGTTTACTATAAAAACAAAGACTATAGCATAGATATATTCCAGTCTGATGATATGCAGAAATCTTTAGAGACTAGAATGGATACTAACTTTAAAGGGAAAACTATCCAGCTTGGAAAATTACTTGGATTACCTGAACAGATTGATTGTGATATTTATCCGGGAGAGTTAGTAACTATCTTTGGAGCTACTGGTTCTTCAAAGACCACTCTTGCTCAAAATATAGCTCTGGGATATAATGCCAAAGAAGATATTATAGACCCAGAATTACAGATTCCAACCCTGTTTCTATCTCTTGAGTTATCAGAGTGGTATATGCATAGAAGACATTTACAAATACTAAGTGATAAAAGTAAAAAAGATGTAGCCACTTACCATAAAGAGTTATGGAAATTCCATAAGAATGAATTAAATCATATAAATGTTACGACTGTGAGCCCCAGTGTTGAGCAAATTGCAGAAATGGTAAGAAAAACCGACCCAAGACTTGTTATTATTGATTATATTGACCTAGTGGAACCCCCCAAACATATTCGTGGAGAATATGAAAGCATACGATACATTTCACATCGTTTAAGTAGCATGGCTGTGAATATGGATATAATAATTATTCAAATTTCACAAATTAGCCGTTCTTATTCCAGAGAACAGATTATGGATATGTATGCTGGGAAAGGAAGTGGTGCTATAGAAAACGCATCACGGAAAGTCCTTGGTATAACAGGCGATGCGAAGAAACCTACCAAAAAACTGGAGTTATTTAAGAATAGTGATGGTGATTTATTTACAGACCATTACTTAAAATGGACTCCTTCTTTCCGTTTAAAAATAACCGATGGAGGTACAAATGAAATTGGTTAAAAGAACCACAAGAGATATAATTGGTGACTACATTGACAATGAAAACTATATTGACTATCTAGAAAAGACTGAGGATGTAGACTCCGATGAGTATTCAACAAGATTAACACAATATGAAGAGTCAAAAAAAGCTCTCGAACTAGAAATAAGGAATAAAATTGATAAAGTAGACTATGTTGTTTTAGAAGTGAAACGTAAAGAGCATTTAATTGATGCTGAAGTTGATGCTTTAAAGAATGAGATTGATAGATTAAAACAAAGAAAGCGTTCTATAAATAAATTCAGAGATTTCGTAAATAAAATACTCTTACCAATGGTTATCGAAGAAGTGGGAAATGCAGATGGTGTTTGGGAAACGGATGTTGCAAGATATAAAATGTACGAGACTTATGGTCCAGTAGATGTGAATCCAGAAATGTGTTCAAGAGACTTTATTAAAGTTGAAGTCAAAGAAAGCATAGATAGAGTTAAGGCACGAAATGCAGCAATATCAGCAGATAAGAATGATAAGCCAATGCCTGATGGTATTGAAATTAACAAAGTTAAGAGAGTGAGAAGGTCATGAGCGAATGGATGGATAAAGATTCATACAAGCGAGTCTTGGATGAACAGAAATTTAACAAACTATTCAATTGGATAAAAATCGAAGGAGGCTGTTTAATAAATATTCTTACCTTTTTCAGATTAGGATTCCAACAAGCACATGACGAAGGAGGAGGATTCGTACAATTCAATGTCGGATTCTACCGTTTTAATATAACGCTTCAATTTGGAGTAGACAACCATGGCGTATAGACCAAATCAAAGACAAACAACACAGCAAGAGAATATTCATAATGCACTTTTAAGAGGAGAAAAAATAACTCCTATGGATGCGTTACATAGGTGGGGGTCTTTAAGGCTTGCTGCTATAATACATAATCTAAGAAAAGATGGTTTGGATATTTCCACAACCATTGTTAAAAGGCGCAATAGGAATTTTGCTGAATACAAGCTGGAGTCAGACCCCGGCTAAATGAAAGAGAAGGAACGATTTAAGCGGGTACTCTATCCAATTCATAAGACGTTTTGGGAAAGGGTACATAAAAAGCTTTTAAGAAAGATTTCAACTTTAAAAAGCTCGCTTAAGCGAAGGTCGTATGATAATGGTGTAATATTTGATATCAGCAGTAAAGATTTGAAGGAATTATTCCTTGATTTCTATGGCAAAGAATGCCGGTATTGCGATAAGATACTCAGAATAAATACCATTGTCTGCGACCATATCGTTCCACTCACCAAAGGAGGAGACTCTACTAAAGGGAATTTACAATTAATTTGTAGAAGCTGTAACAGTAGAAAAGGACCTCTTGACGAAAAGGACTTTCTAAAGATTGTAAAATGGATTTCAAAACAATCTATGGAAGTCAAGCAATATCTTTTAAGAAAACTAGCTAAAGGAGGAAGGTACTAATGAAAATTACCTTACTAGGATATGAATTAACGCTAAAAAAGAAAAAGAAATATAACTACTTAATGAAAGTTCCCAATGATAATTACAAACCTTGGTTACCTAATTATCTTCAACAGCATAATAGACCTTATAAGTACCTTCGTACAAAGGCATCTGTTAAGAAATATATTTCAAAAGGAGGACAACCATGGCAAAAAGAAAGCTGCCCAAAGATTTCTTCAGAAGAGCAGTAAATGACCTTCATAATAGAGTGCTTGCACTCGAGGTTACTTTTACTCATTTCTTAGAAATGGAAAAGAAAGAAAAGAAACTTGAAAAGTTTATGGAAAAAAAAGGAGGTAAAGAATGACAATGCAAATATCAATCGAGAAAAACCCCAGTATGACTATATATTTTCATGGAATAATGAAATTACCACAATTGACGTATGAATCAGAGTATAGATGGACTTGTACACTTTATTATATGTCAGGCAGTGATAGCTTTACTGTAAATGGAGTCTCATGGGACCCACCCCCTAAAGAAAAATATAAAGACAAAGCAGAGAAAAGAATTGGTGATTTATGCTTAAGGTTATGGAACAAACAAGACCAAGAAAGTCATAAAGATATTATTCAATATCATGACCCCGGTGATGAACAAGAGCGTGAATATACTATAGCAGACTTTGGTGCTGATAATATAAAACGCTATAAAGATAAACGAGTAAAATTAAATAGAAGATATTCTACAAGAAGAAAGCAGCCATGAGTAAGAATTGGAAAGATTTTGTAAATTGGGAATTCCCATATAAAGGACATGTTATGTCAAATCCTCAATACTTAAAAGACAGGGAAAAGACATTTAAAAAGAATGGTAATGGGTGGTGGTGTAATGATGGCACAGGATGGGAAATGAGCAAAGAAACTCCAGCTCAAAAAATGAGGAATCAAAAAAATGAATAAAGTCTACTTAACAAGAGAAGACTTCCTAGCATTTGCTAGAGTTAGAAAAAGTGGAGACTATAAAAGTATGTACGATTCTAATGCAAGGCATGCTGCTAAACTTTCAAAAGAGAAGTGGTTAGAAATTATAAAGCAGTATAAAAACTTAGAAATCCCACGTTGGATAAAGGAGGATACAAGGAGTGAATAAAGAAATATTAGACCAAATCAAGACCAGACTTGAAATCGGAGCTAAGAAGTATGGAGAAGAGCTCAACCCAAAAGACGGAAGAGAATGGCTGCAAGAAAGTATAGAAGAGATGCTGGATGCCTGCGTTTATCTTTCTGCCAAACTAATGCTTATCAAAAGCAAAGAAAAGGGATGAAAGACAAAGTCTCCAGTTGGAGAAAAATTAAGAATATCTGGACATGAAGTTGAGTTAGTTATAGAAGCTTTGGACAATGCATCTGCAAACACTTATATTAGCGGAGATAATAATGCAAAATCCATTGAAATTAATAGACTCTCAGATAAACTTAAAAAAGCAGGAAAAGTATAGGGCAGGTCTTACTAAATTAATAACTAAACCTCTAAGCTGAATACATAGGTAAAGAGGATGAATAAATATGTTTAATTGGTTATATAAATTGGTTGGTAAGTAACGGTTGGCGTCGTACCTGCCCTAAAAGCAATGTTCAGCGTTCGGAAGGGAAGAATTGGTGAATTAATAGTAATGAGTGATTTACTAAAGAAAGGGTATGATGTCTACGAACCAGTAGTTGACGATAATGGAATTGACCTGTTAGTATCGAATGGCAAACTTATAAAGAGTGTGCAATGTAAGATGCACAATGTGGCAGTCAAAAGTACATCAGTCGAAATCAATACAAGAACTTGCCACAATGCTGATATATTGGCAGTCCCAATTGTACAAAAAGATTGTGTCTGTTATGTACCAACATCAAAAGTAAAGAGAGCTTTTACTATTGCTTACCTACCAAGCTTAAGCGGGCAAAAGCTATTTAGAAACTGGTATGAAGATTACCTTGAATTCCCATGGGAGGATTAACTATGCCAAGATGGAGTGTCCATTGGACATGTTGCGAATGTGAAAATCATTTCACAGACTTTGGAGGAGAAGTTGAAGAGAGAATGTGCTATGACTGCTTAGATAAGGAAGAAGATAGTGCTGAGAAATATAGTAAAGAAAGGCTAAATTTAGCAAAGAGCATAAAACAAAAAGGGGAGGCTTAGTCCTCCCCCCGCTCTTTAACTATTTTTTTTTATAACGACCTTAGACAGGAATCAATCTTCCATTAGGGTCGACATTAGCTGAGCAGCTCCCCATCCAAGCATACCAATCCCTCCACCAATCTTTAACCTAGAGGGTAACCATCTTTTAGTCATATACTTTTTATAATGCTTAGAACCAGACTTTGCTCTTGTCTCAGCTTTCCTTCTTTCCTCTAATACCTTTTCTTGAGCCTTAATCACACTCTTATGCTGTTTCCCTAGCTTGTCTACACCCTCAGGTTGCCCTACTCCATACCTGTCTACAAGGAGCTTAACCTTAGCCTGACTTGATATAGGAGTAATCTTTTTCTTAGGGGATGTTTTTTTCTTTTTAGGCTTATCAATAAGACTTTCCTCTACAGCTTTTTCTACTTCGACTACTGCCTTATTGAAGTCCTGCTCAAAACTTGCTATCTTTAAAGTTTGTGGCTTTACATAGTTCAAACCATTTCTATTCATTTTTATATTGAACAAGTCTCTTTTATCTGAGGCTAGCAATTTGACCACATCAGGATTCTTCTTATCCCAGACTACCATCCCATTATAACCACCCCAGTCAAAGCTTGTTTTAATAGCTGGCGATAAGTTGAAAGCTATCTTATTTTTAGTTAACTGTCTAAACATTGGCTTCCCCTTTTTATTCTGGAGTAATCCTACATCATCGAGTACGCTTAGTAAACTTGATTGAGTTAATTGACCATCCTGCCTGAGAGCAGCAAGTTGCTTAAAAGCATTATAAACTCTTGGTTCGAACTGTATGCCTCTTAAGGGATTTTGTATAGCTTGCCTTCCGTATCTCTGTAAAAACATTCGTCTATTAGGAGATATCCCTTGTACATCCTTCATATAAGCAAGTTCTTCTCTGCCAACGTCTTTAATAGCTTGATTTATTGTGCTATTAGATACAAAATCAATTGTCCCTTTCCTCGAACCTTTTCTCCCTACATAATCTTTTAAAGTCTTGGACTGTCCTCGTGCTCCTTCATAAAGTCTGGCATTCGAGTAGTCACTAGTAATCTTAGCATGAGACTCTTTTACTTGAAAAGTAATATCCCTCTGTGCCTGTTTAAATGTATAGTCCTTGTCGGATAAATATCGCTCTGCTATTTTTTTTATATTCCCATGGTTCTCAGTAATCTTTCCTGCTAAGCGATTACTCACGCCACTGCTTTTATAAGCATAAGAGTCTCTTGGGTCAAGTCCTTGCTTGATAGCACTAGCACCACCCCTTATCCCTTCTTTTGCAGCTTTAGAATATCTACCAACCTGTGTTATCCCTTTCCGATAGAATCCGGGGAGAAAGTTATGCATAGAAGCAGTTGACATTTGCTTAAAATTAGGGTCTTGCATAGCTCTTTTTAATAAGCTTCCCCCTGCTATAACTGAACCACTACCTGCTAATACTGGATAGATATCGTCTCTATCAGGCATTCTCTAATTCCTCGTCTTCTTTTAAGCCTTGCTTAACTTGCTTAACAAACTGTACATAAGGAACTCCAGTCAACTTTGAAACTCCATAAACAGGATTCTGCAATACTCCACCCGGACCAGCTATATCCTTAGCAAGTCTTCCAAATGGGAACATTGTCCAGACATAATAATTAGCCAACTTCTCATAGTCACCAGTTACCATACCCTTAAACATAGGTGGCAGTAATCTCGCAGCAGGAGGAGTTATTAACTGTAATGGTTGTAAAGGATATGGATACGCACCAAAGAAAGCTCTTTCTCTTTCCTTGTCATCTCCGAATAATAAGTCTGCAGTATCTTGGAACCAATTCCAAGGGGCTGGTAAAGCATTTTCAAAGAGGGAGTACATAAATATCCCTGCCATACCATAGGTAAATAAATCATGAGTAGCTAATCTTTGAAACTTCTTAAACTCAGGAGTTCCTCTTTTCCAACCTCTAACCTCAGCCTCTCTGAGTACTTGATTTCTAAATCTTACACTATTCCAAGCCCATAATTGAAACCTTGTCATAACCTTACCCAAAGCAGTCCTTGCAAAGGCTGGTCTAAAAGGAGCTGAATACAAAAACTGAGTTGCCTTTACACCTTTTTTAGCCATCTCAATTAGGAATGGGTCATTAAAGTCTGTAATTGCACCACCAAAT
>Ga0098058_1000494_pt1 | contig 13102 bp, 15 predicted proteins | sample 19_taG_FD_75061 | JGI IMG/M metagenome (GOLD analysis project Ga0098058, IMG submission 75061) | Marine viral communities from the Subarctic Pacific Ocean - 19_ETSP_OMZ_AT15317 metaG | ecosystem: Environmental > Aquatic > Marine > Oceanic | place: Pacific Ocean | collected 2015-01-19 | reverse complement strand
GTGACTCTGAACTGAGATTTTCCTTTAGCTCTCCTTGCAGTTCTTGACTTAGCCTTAGCTTCAGGCTTGGTCGAAACAGATACTTTAGCTATAGGAGCTGGTGGACTTGGAGGGGGAGGAGGTGGAGGGGGAGGTGGGGGTGGGGGTGGAGGAGATCCACCGCCCATACATGAAATAACACTTATAAGTTCTAGTAACACTTGACTAACTCTCCATTTTAAGATGTATCCCTAACGATAACTTGTCCTTCTTGTTCCAAATTGGACTGCCTTAACTCATCTTGCTTATCTTTTAACCACGATATTACTTGTTGTTGACCTATCAGCTTGGAAATCTCAGGCTCTGTAACCAAGGTATTAGGCAAGTGATTGGGGAAAGTTTCCTCTAATAATCCCACCAATTCATCAGTAATAACTATCCCTATACTGGTGTTATAATTTCTCATTTTAGAAAACGGCTCCTAAAGGGTCGAAATTAATGTCTACATATAGACATTATTTTATTTAACAGGACAAACTCCTTGTAAACACTCGTCATCCTCCAATTCATGCTGTCCACTCACAGCATCTAGGTCTACAGGAGTGAGTTGGTCTATATATTCCTCATATTCCTTCTGAGTTACTACTTCTTGGGGGAGATAGGCATAGACTTCTTGATTATCAAGGATGGGAAGAAAACTAACACCAACATAAGAAGACCAATTATTCCTGAGCCAATCAATAATAGTTGGGATTTCATCCCTCTTATAAGTAACCGTAATCGAACAGTTCTGCTCAGTGTACGCATCCATAAGTAATCTATACCTTTGAAGCTGCTTAATAGCCGTCTCGTGATTAACATATTTATCTCCCTCTTTTTCAAACCTGATACTTTCCCACTTGACAGGAAAGGTAACAATCACATTATGATCGTCCACAGGATTGGTTACAACTTGATAGCCAGCCTCTCTAAGTCTAGATAAAATAGGATCATTCACAGAAAAGTTTACATGATTAAACACATATTTTCCTACAGGTTTATGACATCCCTCAGTTGTGTCCATGATTTTACTTAGAGTACCGCTTGGTTTAATAGTAGTTACATTCTTAGGTCTTTGAGTACCCAACTCATCTGCCATTGAGTAGGCTCCATGTATAGCTACATTCTTTAGCCTCTTGAAATCATACTCATTCATGTCCTCTCTTGTAGCTATCCCTGTAAGTCCTACTCCACAAAGCCTGAGGTATTCATTGTTCTCATGCCAAGTTCTTTGTAGGATACCATCATCTAAATTTACCAGTGTTTGTCTATAGTTAGCCCTACTAATCATATAAATAGCTCGTTCCAAGCCACCAGAATCGTTCCGAAACTTAGACAGGTCCACTTCAGATAGATTACAGAAGCTTTTATTTCCTAGAAGAATCTCTGCACATGGATTAACACCAGCAAACCAAGGAGCTCTCTTACGAGCCTCTTCTCCATTGATAATTCCAGGTTCAGAGCCACCTGATTCTGTTATAATCTTAAAGACATACTCAAGCTCTTCCTTGGAAGGCTCCTTCCAGAATACTACAGAGTTATTTGACTGACTCCTATGAGGGGTAGAAGATATGTCATTCTTAGCTCTAGCAAACTGCTTCCACTCTGGTGTGTCATGGTATACCAGAGCTATCTCTGCTGATCTTCTGCTGCTGAGAACCGTACCTAACCAGTTCATTATATCTAGTATATCTATTTTAGATAGGAGCTGCCCTGCCTTCTTATTTAAAATTTGAACGATAGCTGTGTATGCTTTTGAGATTGGGGCATCCCCTGAGCTGATCCACCCATACCCACTGAGGCGTTGTCCTGCTGGCCTGAGTTGAGTAAGATCAAGTATGAACTTTGAAGCTTTCCCTTTGAAAGCCAGAAGCTTACCGATACTTTTCGCCCACGACTCAGCAGAGTCTCCAATCGTAATGGTCCAAGCTCCTGTATCGCTGTCAAAAGATTCTTTGTTTCCCTCATGTCCCCCTTTCTTTGTACGCTTACTCCTAATGATTTCAACTTCATCAATGGGCTTTGTAAATCCTGAGAGCGTTCCCACGACAGGTGTGAACCCAACTCCACACCCTTGTAACAAGAGCCACAAAGAGTCAACAACATCATGAATTGTCTCCACCTTTAAATGAGCACAGTTAAACTGGCTGGCTTCTCTTTTCTTAGAGACATCAGTACCACCAAGCCAGAGAGTTCTGCCCGATACCATGACCTTACGTTCCAACAGGAGTTGTCTTAACTCTTTGAGTTCTTCAAATCCCTCGTGTCCTTCTACAGAAAAAGCCGAATTAAATTCATTCTTAAAACCAGCAGCTCTGGCCCACAACCATTTCTGATGATCAATAACCCTATCTATAGTTTGCTCCCAAGTCTCATAAGACTCCACTTCACCCTCAATAGGCCTACTGTATGTACGTCTTGTAATTACTTGAGCTCTCACAGAAGGTGTCATATACACTCCTCTAGGATAGGTGGTTTATAGTTCTTACCTTTATTAACTTTACCGTCTTCATTCTTAGTAAAAGGAAACTTACTCATGTTAGATTTATGTACCAACTCAAAAGCCTTATCAAAATCCAACCCAAAACTAACTGCCGTTCCTTTAATTACATAAACCACATCACATAACTCTTTCAAGAAATCCTGCATAGCAACTTCTCGTTCTAACTCATCTAAACCGGACTCTAATTTAAGCCCTGCATTAGCAAGCTCTTGTACCTCTTCAAAAATCAACTTCATTCTAAACTCAAGGAGCTCTTTACTGAAGGGCTCATCAACAGCCAAATTCATCTTCTTGTGGAACTCTACTAATTTTTTCACGTTCTTCTTCCTCTAGTGCTTGGATTAATATAGCTGAGTAATTAATGTTGTCCATCAAAGAATCTTTAATTGATTCATTACTCAATTTACCTTCCCTAAAATAACTTTCAATTCTACTCCACTTGTCTTGCAGTCTACACGCTACACCCAAACTAACAGGAGCCCCTAGTGATAAGATTCTACGAAAGTTATGTAAAGGATCTCCAGGTTTAGCATAGTCTTTATTTTTTTTCTCTGCTAACACAGCACACTCATCCAGAATTTCTTTTACCCGTAGATGATCCGTTATTTTTTGGTAGGGGATCATAGTTATTTTGGACTCCATAAATACACCTCTCCTTTCTGTATATTATAGTCATCAGTTCTTAAGATACGAGCCATACGAGCTTGCACTAACGCATCCATCTCTGTTAAACCAGCCTTCTCAAAAGCTTTTGTAATAATCTCCCAATATTCATTGGGTTTCTTATTAAACAAAAGACCTAACGCTCTCTTCACTCCGATACCTGGACATCCTTTGTAGTTATCTACTGCATCACCAGTTAGGGTTTGCATATAGAAATTAAAGTCAGCAGTATTATTATTAATAACTGTGTAATCTTCTGAGTCTAGGTTGTAATAGATACATGGTATTGTATTCATGTCCTTATCAATAGAAGCAATATAATTAACCTTAAACTCACCATCAGTAGCCAAGATTCCCATGACATCATCAGCTTCTAATGTTGGTAAACTTTTAGTAGTATATTGTTTGATTAAGTATTCCTCTAAGTGTTTGAATCCTAGGGGCTTCCTATTCTTTTTTCGGTGTGCCTTATATTCCGCAAAAATTTTCTTCCTAAAATTATTTGACTTGTCTGATAAGCAGACAACAGTTTCATCTGGCTTCATAGTTAATTTTAAATCTTCTATAGTAGCTGAAGCTTGAGTTTTTAGTTCATTCAAGTCTACTCCTGTAGTAATCATTCCATCTTCCCACTCAATTTCATTCTGTACTGCCCAACAAGTTTTGTATATAAGTATATCTCCATCTATCAATAACCTCGTAGTATCCATAGTAATCTCCTAAGCTAAGATGTTCTTTGTAATGACACTCATCACATAAATATAAACACTTTAATGATTCTTTTACTCCATGTATTAAACCATTCTGAATACAGGTAGAAACTTTATTAATTTTAGTATCTGGGTTTACATGGTGAAAATGTAACGCTCTCTTTTTATTTGTTGTACCACAATGTTCACAAGAAAAGTTTCTTAAAAAACATACTATATAAGATTTTAAATGTCTTCTGAAAGTGTTATATCTAGCTTGTTCATTTTTTTGAGAGTAAATATTTTTACTTAACAAGAAACTATAAAAACCTTTACAAAAAGTTTCTAGCTCTTTAAATGTTTTAATGTGTTTCAGCCCAATCTCTTCCAACTTTAAACGTCCCACTAAGAGGGCATCCAAATTCGTAGTAGTGTCCAGCTCTTTGGATTGCTTTCGATGCCTCTGGTCCAACGTATTTATTGGCATATTTTTCCTTACATTCAATTTGAAATTCATCATGAATATTAGCAACAAACTCATAGTCTTCAGACGGTACAAGCCCTAAGAACTGTAAGCGTTCATCCAATAAGACCAGAGCTTTCTTCATTAACACAGCTCCAGCACTTTGCAGGAGTGTATTCAAGGCACTGTGCTCAGAGCGTACATGAAGTTGCCGTCCATCTAAACCTATTAGATGTCCTCGTCTCCTGTAAGCTTGCTTTACAGCAGTTGTTAATTGTTCCAAGCCCTTAACCCCTTTTAACAGCCTATCTCGTGCAGCCTTACCCTTAACCCTACTGCTACCTAAAATATCTCCTAGCTTTTCGTTTCCAGCTCCATAAATAAAAGCATAAAAGAAAGTCTTAGCTGTGTCTCTTGAATCAATGCCTAATATCTTCTGATTAATAGAATGAATATCTGTTTTATCTTTAGAGTTACCATCTACAGCAGCCTTACCATAGATTCCCCTATCATATTTTTTAAGATAGCCAGCTAGAGCCCTTAGTTCAAGTCCATCTGCATCACACCCCACAAGCACTCTTCCAGTAGAAGCCTGAAACAAAGCTCTACACTCTTTCCCATAAGGACTGTAGCTGGCTGGAACCTGAGCTATATTAGGAACCGAATGAGTACACCGTCCTGTAATAGCCCCATTAGTATTTACATAACCATGTATCCTTCCACTTCTTTCTAATTTTAGCCAAGCATTATCACCTTCAGCTAGTTGAGAAATACGCTTAGATAAAAGGAAGTGTTTGAACAACTCATCACAACCTGGATAGGGTAGTTTTCTTAAGATCCTTTCATCAATTTTAGGTTTACCACTTGGAGTCCACTCACGAGGAGTCCATCCATAATCCTTAGTGAGCTTGTAGCTGATATGATCTCTACTATTAGGGTTGAAATCTATCTTCTCAATACGATTCAAAGAACAACCAGCAGTATACCCACGTTTAACATTAGATTTTTTAGGAGTAAACTCTCCCATGTCTTTATACCAAGAACCAAACCGGTCCTTTAGTCCCTGAGCTATTAGTTCTTTCTGCTTTAGTAGCGTAACATATAAATCTTGTCCTTTAGAAACATTAAACCTAAACCCTTGCTCTACCTGTCGTTGAATAATTGTAGCAAACTCATGCTCTAACCCTACAGCTTCTCCAGCATACTCAAAACTGCATAGATGAGTATGTAACAAGGCTCCTAAAGAAACATCATTAGAACAATAATCTGCCATGTCATCAGTAAAAGTACTCCAGTTAGTATCTCCATTGTTAAAGTCTCCCTTCAATGCTCCCAACCGATAGCCCCACGCTTTTAAACTATGTGAACCCCACATTTTTCTAGGAACAATGATTGGTTTTTTAGAGTCCAGCTCTATTAGATTAGGACACACCAAACGAGACATGACTAGTGTATCCTCAATGAGTGTGGATGGTCTTGGTTCCCACCCTAGCACCTTCTTTAAAACTGGTAGGTCAAACCCGATAATATTATGTCCAGTTAAAGATTCTGCATTAGACATTATTTCTAGGGCATCATCTAAGCAGTCGTATTCAGGCTCATTAGCATAAACCTGGGAAGCCCTTGCATCAGCTACAGTCAGTCCAATACAGTGGACCTTAGTAGCATCAAACAATAACCCATCTGTTTCTATGTCAAACAGAATTTTCATTTACCATCTCCAATTAGCAAGTCTTCAAGTTTAGAAACTCTCTGATTTAGTTTTGATAGCATCAAAGGTTCCACACTCTCTGAGTCTTCCTGTTTCTCTGTCGTAGTACAGCTTGGTCGCAATACCTGTAGAGCTTCCCTTATACCTTGCCTTAAGAATTCTAACAGTTGTTTCACCGTCTTCCTGTTGGTTTCTTTCGAGTCCAATAACGAAATCGCTAAGCTGAGATATGCTTCCACTCCCTCTAACGTCATTAAGTGTAATTTTTCTTCCATCCTCATGTCCTCTTCCATCACTAGGTTTTTTTAGATGAGAAACTATAAGCATACCTATGTTCAGTTCCTCAGCTAAAGATCTAAGCTTAGTCATTAAATTATCGATCAATCGCCTTTCGTCACCACCTTCAATACCACTAACCATAATAGATATATGATCAATAACGATCCAACCAACTGAGCAATTCCTAACCAAGTAGCGAATTCTATTTGCGAGAACTTCTCCATCCAAGCTTCCCCAATGATCATAAAGATATATCCTTCCTGTGTTTAAAGTCTTTTCCCATATATCCCTTAAATATTTTTCATCTAAATCATTTTGGAGGTGGAGCATTTTATTGGCTTCGATAGACATAAAGTCGATGGATGCCTGTCGTACAGATTCCTCAAGAGCAATATAGCCGATTGTCTCTCCTTTGCTGAGGAAGTAAGATGCAATTTCTTTAACAGCAGTCGATTTACCCACGCCAGTTCCTGCACAGAATGTAACGAGTTCACCTTTTCTAGCTCCTAATGTTAAGTTATTAAGTCCCTGCCAAGGATACTCCATATCAGCAGCTTGCATTGGAATGTTCACAAGCTCCCAAGTATCCTCTCCTGCAATAATACCGTCTGGACGATATGTACTAGCTCTGAAGATAGCATTAACAACCTCACTTCCTCTATCTTCTTTAAGCATTTCATTAGCATCCTTCAGTGGAAGAGATGCAATTTTACACCGTCCTGGTGGAAATAGCTCTGCTACTTTACGAGCTGTGCTTTTACCTTGAGGATCAGAGTCAAACATCAGTACAACTTCTTGGAAGTTCTCCAAGATCCACTCTAAATCCTTGCTTACAGCTTTACAAGCAGATCCTACACCATTAGGGATTGACACCACTGGATACTTACAGTTATTAACCTCAGCCACAGACATAGCATCTATCTGCCCTTCAGTAATAACAATATATTTTCCAGAGGTCCAACACTGTTTTCCCCATAACCCTAAATCCCTAGCTTCTCCTAGTATAGGGAAGTCTTTATTCTTAGTCCTTAGCTGTTGAGCTATGAGCTCACCCTCATCATTGTAATAAGGAGCAATATGAACCTTACTACCTGAGAGCTTCCCTACCTTGTAACCGAAAAATCTACAGGTTTCTTGGGAGATTCCTCTTTTATTAAGGGGCTCATAGTTTCCTGCTTTAGGAAATCCATTACTCGTGGAGAGTACTTTCCCCACAGGCTTACTGTCGCTATTATTATGCTCCATATAATCACACTCGCTACCAAAACAATACGCATGCCCATCTGGATATCTCCCTAAATTATCTTTTGAACCACATTTAGGACACGATTCATGAACTACTCTTTGAGCTCCTGTATCCATATATCTGGTATGCTCCTTTTTGAGTATAAAAATCCGTGTTTCTCACACCAATCACCGTATGTAGTTTTAGATCCTTTATATAGTTTTTGTTTGGGATTAGTAAAAACAAATCGGAGATCAATCTCAGGATGCTGCTTCTTAATAAGAGCATGTTTAGCTCTATCCTTCCCTAGAAATCTCCCCTTAGTTTCAATATAAATCGTTTTATTGTTGCCTTGTACTATGAAGTCCGGCAAATAATGTCTAGGATCAGGGATATACTGGATTCTTTCTGATTCATAAGTCCAAGATACACCAACTTGCCGACTTAGCTGGCTGGCTATAGACTCTTCTAAGCCACTTCTGTATCCCTCTCGTATACCCCTGATCCTTTGTTTATGATTAATTGGTGGTATTATCATTTTTCTGTGGGTGTAATAGATTATAAACTAGTTTAGCCGTTTGAGAAACCTCAAAAAACGTCTCCTTAGGAAAGCTACCTGAATCACAGAGAATCTGGACATACTCTACAAGTCTTACTAGAGTCTCATCAGGTAGTTCCCTAACTCTAGACACCAAGTCTTCTGTATCTAATGCTCTCCAATCGTCATAAGAAGCCATAATCAGAAGTCCTCGTCTTCATCTGAGTTGTTATTATTAAGAACAATCTCAAACTCATCACCTGTACTATCACTAGATTTTTCTTCCTCAAAACCTTCATCCTCTACTCCCCACTGAACTCCAGGAGTATATTCTACAAGCTCAACTACTCGTACAGCCTTCATTCTAAGTGTAACTCCACCCTTACCTTGATCAAACGGCACAGCCTGATAAGCAATTCTCAGCTTGCTACCCCCACCAATGTTACTAATAACACGGTTTCCAGCAGTATCAGTTAGAATTGGCCTTTGTGTTATACGCTTTCCTTTAATCTTCATGATAGCCTTCATCTTAAAACGTACATTATACCTTCCTGTGGGCTTATCATCCTCATCTACCTCTGGTTTAATGGGATTATGGAACCCACCATCCATGAGTGGCTCTACAATCTCTTGAATAGGTTTTACTTCCTTCTTAGTGTAAAGCATGTTCACCTGATAGATACCATCATCATCAAAACGAGTGTCTGGTTTGTTGAGATGAGGATAGGATGCTACCCCTACTGGTGAAATATTCATTGGGATTTTATCTGCCATTTTAAATTTCTCCTTTAATAAAATTTTCTGCTGCACCAAACTCAGGAAGCTTTTTAATCTTACAGTCTGTTCTCATATTATTAACAATATACATTACATCAGTCAAACTCCTTTCATGAGAAAGTTTATGTCGAAATAAACAACTAAATACAGATGCTATTATAGCACACTTCTCAGCCTTTGTAAACCCCTCAATACTACTTACTAACTTAATCATTCCCTCTGATACCTTTTTTACATCAGTATTAGCTAAAAAAGAATTCGGCATTGGCTACATCCTCTATGTTTAAGGTTCCATATTTAGGTAAATCTGGAAGTTTCTCAGATTGTTCTTGTGCAAACTTAGCTAAGACATCCTCAGAGTAGAGTTCAATGAAAGTCTTTCTCAAGTTCTCACTCAAGGTTTCCATATCACAGGCATGGGTTCCAAACGAATCGTGAACCACAGCAAAGCTCTGTATGTCCATATAAGATGCCAAAACTGTTTTCATGAGGTGACAGGCATCCAAGCTATGAACAAAATTTGGAGCTATTCCGTTTGCCTGTCTCACCTTATCCATTTTATCAGCCATGTGATGAGCTGAAAACAGAGAAGCCAGTTTACCATTTAATATTGTCTTGACCTCTTTAACCACAGGCTTCATATACTTCTGCTTTACGATAAAACCTGTAGGTAGAGTCCAGTAGATAGGCTTATCTGTTTTACTCATGATTTTAGCAGCATCCTGGAGCCACCTCATTCCTTCTCTAGCAGAAACTACAGTCTCCCCAATAGCATTATAAATGTGGTGCGCCTGATACTTACAGTATTTCCATAGATCCTCATCCTTCTTGATGGTAGGAAACTCTACCCCCTTATCCAGTTGCTTCTTGTATTCCTCATGTAGCTGGTCTCTCATGCCATATAGAGTTGCTCCATAAGGAGTAGTCATTACTGGTCTTTTAATGAGAGCCCTGTTTATATCTCCAGCTTGAATGATACTCTCTGGATCAGCCTCTACTCTCTTAATAACAGCCTGTGTTACTATCTCATAGACATCCTGTGGCTCATCAGAAGGCAGAAGGTTCACTGACTTACCCCCTTTTTCATCCTTAAGCATAGCAGAGAAATGTTGTAAGCCATTACAGGAACCATCCACAGTAATTGGTAGGTGACTAACATACTCTGGATCTTTATCTACCTTTACATACTCCAAGCAAGCTCTTAGAAACTGCCAAGGTTTATCCGCATCCATCCACCACTTATAGTCTAGTGGATCTGATCCTGTCATAATAATACTGTCCCTATGATGCTCTACCCACTCTACCCTCTCTTCCAGGGATACCTTATCATACCCATAGCAGTTAGCTAAGTGGACATCAAGCCAAGGCTTACCTGAGTCTCCCATAGGTTTCCCTACAGAAAACTCAAGCAAACCCCTAGCTGAGTCTTCCCCCTGAGGATTAAGGAAGGCAGTATTAGCGTACAGTCTACCCCTGAAGTCTACTGTATGAGGAAAGTAAAACATCTTCTCATTCTTAAACTTCCTGGCAGTCCACATGAGTTGACTGAATTGGATTCTCTTGGTTTTACGTTTTACATTATCTGAGTACATGTGAGTAGCAAGCCTTTTCCACTCTACTTGCTCCTCTTTAGTTCCTTTTTTAGGATAAGGAATCGGCATGGTTCTCTCAAAGAACTCTGGAATAACCTTTGAGCTTGCTTTAGAGTTAAACAAGGTATCCATAACCTCAAATACTTCCTTATTTACTCTCCAAGCAGTCTCCTGGACTATGTTCACAGCCTGAAAGACCTCTTTAGGCTTCCTCAGGTTAATCATATCTAGGTAAGAGCTATCCATTGTCTTAATGAAGTTCAATCCTGTATAGGTATAGTACCCACCTGAGTAGACTGACTCCCATTTTCTAGGTGGAATAAGACAAGGAAGCTTTACAGGATTGTAGAGCTCACAGATAGAGTTCTTCTTTTCAACCCACTTAAGAGACTCAGCAGTAGCTTCCAGCCAGAAGATAGTTCTCCTCTTCTGTGAGTCCTCAGTATGCTGCCTGATCTCAAACAGCTTAGTAGTAATGCAAACTAGTTCAGTCAGCATCTGCCCTAATCTAACTTTATTTCCAGGAAGCCAATTCTTCCACCCCAAGTTAGCTTTCTTCTCAGAGTGGACTAGGACTCTCTTCTGTTTCCTGTAATTAGTAGTCCTCTTGGTTAAATCCCTAGTCACTACTCCAAACAAAGCTGGATTGACTTTCTGGAAATACCTGAACCTAGCTTCATCTTCTAAGAAGGCTCCTATCTCAGTTGATACCTTAACTAGCTTAACAGGAGTGGATAAATGGTTAACACAAGCCTTTAGAGCTAAGAAGGCTGTAACATCAGTAGGTAACTCAAAGAGTCTCTGGATAGCATCCTTAGGATACTTGGTAGGAACTCCCTTATTATACTTATCCATAAGACCTTTGAGCTCCTTCTCTACTTTCTCTACTCCTTTTCTTAGGAACTGTATTCCAGCAGGAGTAGTAGATTCATGCTTCCCCTTCCTAGCTTTCCTGTTTTCCTCTCTGAATCTCTTGATCCCAAGAGATACCATCTCTGCTTCAAGGTCTTTTTGTCTCTGAAACATAATTTTTTATTTTATAGTTATAAAGTAAACGTTGACTGTAAATACCGATAATCCCACAATCTATCAAAATAAAACCATAGGTCTTTAAAAATAACCACATAGCTACCCAGCAGAACTGTAATATCAGTCCAAACCAGACTCCACCAGGTTTTCTATTGGTTATCATCCAGATTGAGACAAGCGTTAAAGATGAGAGTGTAAGTTCAATCCAAAGCATTAGTCTCCTTCACTCTCATCCAGAAAAATGGATGTCTAACAAAGAGTGGACTATTTATATCCATAACCAAGTAACATTCATCCATGCTGCCTGTCTCAATCTTAAATACCATCTCCTGTTGAGTCTTGGGCTCAAGATGACAAGGTACATTAAGAGCCCCATAGCTGACTTCTAGTCCACTCTCATGGATAACCTGAACCTGGGTAGGAACTTGGTTCACAGTCCAAGTTACCATTTTATCAGGAGAAGGTAGTACTAGCATTAATGTAACTAAAAGTTCATTCAAGATGAGCACACCAGATTAATATAAATGATATTAGAAAAATAAGAGTAATAACGAGTTTACTTTTAAGCCAATTACCAGGAAGCCAATATCTAACAGGTACATTCATCTTCATCTTCATCTCCTATTTGAAGCCAAGCTTCCTTAAGTTTCATCTCCTGCCAACCTATAACTCCCATCATCTCCCTTAATACTCTATTCTTTTCCTCTATTTCTTCCCTTAACTCCTCAATACACTCTAACATCTCTTTCTTACCCATAATAGTATTTCTCCTTATTACGTTATATGAGGGTATTTAACTCCTTATTTAAAGCCATCTGAATACCCCTGTATTACCTAATAGTCCGTTATTACGTTATACAGGGTATTTAACTCCTCATTTAAAAGGTTTTTACTATAAGTATATTATAGCATACTTTTGGTTCTAAGTCAAGCTAATTATAAGCTTATATATGAGCTTATATATAAGCTTATCTTTCTACTAATAATCTTATATGACTTAGAATGACTTAAGTTTACTATTAGTATACATATAACATCAGGTGTAAATCTAATCTCCTATCCTATTTTAGGATGAGGAATCGGCTCATATCCATAAGCGGTTAATTGATCATGAATATCACCCCAATCTACGTTACCCTCGTTTTCTAGTGCTATTTCAAACTCTTTATCATCCATAAACGCCTCTCTAACCCACCAATTGATGATAATCTCATCCTTTTTATTTTCATATTGTTCTAGCATTTTAATTGCCTCTTCAATAGTCATGTTATATCTCCTATTTTAAGATTTATCATAAGACTTATATGCTTCTTCACCTTCTGGCCCTATCTCTTTTATGAGCTCTTGAATTTCCAGGAATTCATCTTTCCCTTGGGCATAAACATCATAAGAATCAGAGTACATATAGTAGAAGTCATGTTTCTCTAAGAGTCTATGTAGCTTTTCCAGCTTAGCAGTAGCCTTCTGATTCTCAGCTTTCCTAAACTCAGCGTGAAGTACGTTATATTTTCTCATCATCTTATCACTCCTTTTAAAATGGCCTTTTTTTATTTTTTTGGTTTTTGTGGAATGATTCCGTTTTGATAAAGCGTATGCCATTCTTCGTGGAAACGCT
>Ga0098058_1000488_pt1 | contig 13170 bp, 24 predicted proteins | sample 19_taG_FD_75061 | JGI IMG/M metagenome (GOLD analysis project Ga0098058, IMG submission 75061) | Marine viral communities from the Subarctic Pacific Ocean - 19_ETSP_OMZ_AT15317 metaG | ecosystem: Environmental > Aquatic > Marine > Oceanic | place: Pacific Ocean | collected 2015-01-19 | reverse complement strand
TGAGACAAACATATGCAATGGCGAGTTACCTCTTTCTCGGAGGTTGTCATTGCATAGAAAAAAATAATTTATAAACACCTAAAGAGGGATAATGGGCACGAACCTGCGAATGAAACACAATGTGCAGGTACCTCCAATCTTTTTGTCAACAAACATAGGAGACACTAAAAATGACAACAGTAGGGAAAGACGACGTAAGAGAACTGATATTAGTTCGTGGTTTACCTGGTAGCGGTAAAACAAGATTAGCGTTGCTGATCGCATCTTTGAGTGTTAATGGACACCCAATTAGTATTAATGCATTTGCTACAGATGATTTCTTCATGGTTGACGATGAATACAGATTTGATGTAACTAAACTATCTGATTATCATGAGCGTAATCAAAAAGCAGTAGAGCATCAAATGCGTAATGCTATTGAAGATGGAGCATACTATAATTTACCTGTAAATGACCTTATAATAGTTCATAACACATTTACTCGAGCCTGGGAAATGGAAAGTTATTATGAACTAGCAGGTACATACGGATATAAGGTCACTTCGATAGTTGTAGAGAACCATCATGAAAGTAAAAGTATTCACAATGTTCCTGATGAAAGCTTGTCAAGGATGAAAAATAGATTCGAAGTAATGCTTTAGTAAAGGTTCTCTTCATTAAAACATTGAGGGTAGAGGTGATAATCCATCTAAATATGGTAGATGGTTATAAGTCAAGTCCTGCAAGGTCTACGGACACAGCGACGTTTAGGGGTAGTTCCTATTAGAAGTACGCAATTTGTGACTTGTGACCTACCCTCATAATTGGCGGTGGAGGATTGGTATCCTATCTGGTCTCATAAGCCAGACTCTGTAAGTTCGATTCTTACCCCCGCTACAAGTATTTTCTTAACTAAACACGGGAGGCAATATGCCTATAAAAAACATAACAAATGTAATTGTTTGTGACCTTGATGGTACATTAGCAATTAATGATCACGGTAGAGATTGGTACGATGCTCATGATTGTGACAAAGATGCAGTAAATATACCTGTTTTAACTGTCTTAAGATGGGCTGTAAATGACTTTAGAGGCGTCATATTTGTATCTGGTCGTGAAGAAAGATTTAGAACTCCAACTCGAAAGTTCTTAAACAGATACTTATTAGATGATTACCCGTTATTTATGCGGAATGATGCTGATAATAGATCTGATGTCACCATAAAAAGGGAAATTTATGAAGAGCACATTAAAGACAAGTATGATATATTATTTGTTTTAGATGATAGAAACTCTGATAAATGTCCAGTGGTTGATATGTGGAGAGAACAAGGTTTAACTTGTTTTCAAGTAGCAAATGGAGACTTCTAATGAACAAGATTATTAATCTATTACATGATCTTGTGACAGTTGCATTATTTGCATGTTTAACTACCGCAATTATATGGGGATTAGCCTCAATAACGTGGTTGTTATTTAGTAAAGATTGGTATCTTTACTAAATTTATATTGCCCTTATTTACACAACAAAGACTATTTACTACCTTGTTAAACATATACAAGGGATGGGGCTTTAGTAATAAGTCTTGTATATAAGGGCTATCTTTATAAGCCTACGTCGAGATAGGTGCGTACGGGTCTTGCGAAACGTGCACTTCAATAGACAAAAAAGAAACCTATCTCCTTACCAAGGGTGGTTGGAAACTAAATGGATGTAATGAAATTTGCAACCGTTTTCAACCACCTTTTTATTTAACAGTTTAAAAAGTGGACACACTAATCAATTTGTCCACTTTATACCTATTTGTCCACTTTTATACCTATTTACATATTTTTCTAACTAACCCTGGAGGAATTATGGCTTCAAAGAAAGTCAACTCAAACAAACGTGCGCTTATTTATTCAATAGATAAGTTTGGCACACTTCAAGCTGTCAAAGTTAAGCTGAGACCCACGGACAGAGAAACAGTAGCAGCTGCGAGTATGAAATGGTTGAAAGATAAACATGAGTGATCATGTTTATCAAGTAATCCGTAGATTACCAAACCTAGAAATATTGGTCGGTGAATATGAGAGTATTCACCGTGCCAAATTTATTATGAACAAAGCTGCTAAGTATAAATCTACTGGCAGGTATTCAATAACCAAAAAAGAAAACAGTGCGTATTTAAAAGCTGAACAATTAGCAATAGATATAGCTCTAAACAAATAAGGAATAATAAATGCAGTTATCACAAGCAAAAACAATCATTGAAGCAAGCATATTGAGTCAAATAAACGATAAAGATATGAATGATTCAAGTCGTGCAGTGCCTTATTTAGTTGGTGGCCCTGGACTTGGTAAAACAACTATTGTAAAGGCTATTGCAAAAGAAAAAGATATGCTTTGTAAGGTTTTATCTTTAGCTCAATATGATGCTGGTGAAATAGCAGGATGGCTTGTTAATGATGGAGATACGATGAAAAGACTACGTCCTGATTGGATGCCAAAAGAAGATTGTGAAGGAATTTTATTTCTTGACGAACTACCTCAAGCTCCTGTTTCAAATCAAAACATATCAGCTCAAATTATTAATGAACGTAGAGTTGGAGATCATCAACTACCTGATGGTTGGGCAATTGTATGCGCAGGTAATAAAATGAGTGACAGAGCAGGTACAAATAACATGCCTACTCATGTAAAAGACAGGTTAATGTTCTTAGAAGTAACTGCTGACCTAGATGACTTTATGGAATATGGTTATCAGAATCATTTTAAGCCAGAATTGTTGGCTTTTATAAGATTCAGACCAGAATTTTTACATAGGTTTGATAGAGACGCCAATGCTTCACCTTCACCAAGGTCATGGGATAGAGTTAACAGTATGCTTGACTGGAACTTAGATCCTATTTGTGAGACAGAAGCAATTACAGGGCAAGTAGGCCCAGGTGCTTGTGCAGATTTTTATGGATACAGGAAAGTATTTGATGCTTGTCCTGACATAAATCAGTTAATTGATAATCCAACTACATCTATAGTAGCGGAAGATCCAGCAATTAACTACGCTATTTGTGCAAATCTTGCATTCAAGATGAATAGAGAGAATGGTAAAAATATACTTACTTATTTAAGAAGATTAGATGAGCAGGAATATGTAGCATTTACTATAAAAGATGCTATTAGCCGTAACTCAAACTTAAAGAATGCACCATTTTTACAAAGCGCATTTAGAGATGGTGGTGTCTTAAAGACACTAGCTATGTTTAAATAAAATACCAACATAGAGGGGATGTCAGGGCATATATGCTCGAAAACGCAGTCGACAAGGAATCTTGAATAGCCAGTAGCAGTTTCAAGCATCCCCTCTATATTTAACGTAAAAAAGCAAGGAAGAAGGAGCAAATGGAAAAAATAACCATAAATGATTTAAATATGCTTAGAAAGTCATTTTTTTATAACTTAGAAAACATTCAAAAGCAAAAAGTTACAATAGAAGAATATAAATTAATGAGTGAAGCATTGGTAAAAGCTTTTAAAAGTTATAATCGAGATTTAGAACCATTAGTGTAGAGAGGTGGTGTGAAGTGATGATTGAAATTACCTGTATTGAATGTGGAGATAAGTTTAACAAGTTTCAAGGCAGCATGGATGAAAGAACTTGTACAACTTGTATTTTAAAAGCAGAAGATCCTGAAGCTATTTTAGATAAAACCCCAGTAAACGTAGAACATGAGGATCATATAGATTACTACAAAAAAGCCTTTTCTGAAATAAAAGGCTTAATTGAAGGTAAGATATCTGAAAATACATGTACATACTGTAATGAAATTATTGAAAATGGTCCTGTAATATTTAAAGAAGGATTGCCACCTGTTCATGGTGAACCTTGTTATTTAGAAATATTACAAGACCCCGATAAACCTGAAGTAGTTTTTTGGAAAATGAAAATGGATGAAATCATAGAGAAAAAAGATAAGGACAAACATAATGGATCCAAAAACTAAAATTGCAAAAGCAAAAACACGCTTAGTGTTTAAATACCCTTTCTTTGGTTCTTGTGCTTTAGGTCTAAAGTTTATAGAAACAACTACAAGACCTACTATGGCAACTGATGGCAGAACGGTACTATGGAACAAGAAATTTGTTGAAAGTATATCAGAAGAAGAAGTGGCTGGAGTAATTGCACACGAAGTATTACATGTTATTTTCAAGCATTGTTTAAGAGCAAAATCTAATCTTGAAAAATGGAACTACGCTTGTGATATGGTAATTAACCAAATGCTTTATCAAGAAGGATTTGCATTGCCAGAAGATGGTGTATCCTGTTCTGAAAAATATCATAAATGGAATGCAGAACGCATTTACAATGATTTAAAAGATGAAGACTGGGAAGCTCCTGCATGGGGACTTGTTGAACTAACAAAGAGTGGAAATGGTAAACCTTTATCTGAGTCTGAAGAAAAGCAAATAGAAGCAGAGCTTAATGTCAAAACTATTATGGCTCATAATATGGCCAAAGCAATAGGCAAAGAACCTGGTTCTATGATTAGCGATCTTATTGAAGAGATGAAGAAACCTCAAATAGACTGGCGTGACGTATTCCATAGAGTTATTGGCGGAGAACAACCCGATGACTACACATGGAAGAGATGTAATAGAAAGATCTATTATACGCAGGGTATTTATATGCCATCGGTTGAAAAATACAGTGTCGGAGATATTGTGGTTGGAATAGATACATCTGGATCTGTAAGTAACCTAGAAATGGAATATTTTCTTGGAGAACTAAACAGCATAACAGATAATTACAAACCTAACTCAGTTACTGTAATTCAATGCGACTATGATATCCAAGATGTTAAAACATATAGTTCCAATGAAACCATTGATACAATAGAGTGTCATGGAAGAGGTGGGACTCGTTGTGAACCAGTCTTTGATTACATAGAAGAACATCAATTAAACGTAGATAACTTTGTGTATTTAACAGATTTAGAAATGTGCGAATTTCCAGAAAAACCTGATTATCCAGTATTATGGGTAACTACTCATAATGAAATAGCACCTTTTGGACAAATAACTAAACTGAATATTGAAGGAGAAGCTTAATGAACACATATTGTTTTACTAAAAAAAGAAATACAAATAATAATGAAAAGCTAAAACATCTAAAGCATTTAAAAGAGATTGCTTATGCTAAAGATTGGTTAAATGTATTTAATACAAATGGTATTAAACCTACTGTTCCTTCTGAGCGTGGTTGGCACAAAGGCCTACTATTAAAAGAAGTGAATGATCCTCTTGAGGAGATGGCCCATTATAATATTGACCATATCATAAACAACTCTATGGCAAAATTATGTAGGTCTATTGTAAGAAGTAGAGAAAAAATAATGAAGCTTGGAGACAACAAAGGAGTTAAAGTTGGTACCATAGAAGAAATAAGAGCAAGATCCTGCGAAGAAGCAAGAAGGTTTCTAAATAATAACTTTAGAAGCTTTTGTTACTGGAGTAGTAAAGTTTATACCTTTGGTGAGCAAAAAGAAAAACTAAGAGAAAACGATATTGAAGTAGCTTTAAATTGGGTTAAAACTGTAAACAATAAAGGCTTAGCAATGATAAGAGGAACCAAAGGTGTGCTTTTTGTTACAAAAGCTGAGAAATTAACAAAAGAAAACATCCCGAAAATCAAAGACTATGAAATGCCAGATTGTACTATTTTTAAAGTAATAACTAATAAAATAAGTCGAGGAGGTAATGTTTGGCCTGAAAGTGGTTTTCTACTTATAGATAATTACGAAGAAACTGATTTCGCGCAAAATACAATTTGTCAGAGACATGGCGAAGATTTAAAAGTTCATGCTTTCAAAGCAAACCTAAAAGATGCAGCAAAGCTATTGAACAGACGCGTTAAAGGTTATATATTAAACCAGTTCTAAAAACAGAACTAATAATCTATAGGAGAAGACTTAATCTTCTCCTATAGATGTTAATGTTCACTATCACAATCTGGACAATCTTTTTCAACGCAAGTCAGAAGACCAATAGAATACCTCTTACCATTTGTCCCGAACTCTTTCGCTATTATGTGCATTAAACAATAATTTCCATTTCATTTCTACAATGCCCATTTTAACACCCCATTCCTATGCATATCTAGAATTTCTTGACATAAAAGTATGCAAAGCAAGAACTTTTTTGTAAAATTTTGCTAAATAATACTTGACAATAATAGCAAGTTATTCATATTTTAGACAAGAATATCGAACAAATAACTTACTACTACGTAAAAAAAAAGGAGCCAAAATGGCTTTACTAACTAAACAAAGACCTGTTATTTCCCATGACCCGAGGATCTTAGTTCTATACGGACCCCCTAAAGTAGGAAAAACAACAGTCTTATCTCAACTTGACAGTTGCTATGTATTAGATACCGAAGAAGGTTCTAATATGTTAAGTGGCTATTATCATGGAATAAACTCTTTAGCAGAGCTAAAAGAGTTTATTGAAAGTGCACAAGCAGATCCTGAGTTCAGTACTAGACATAAATATCTAGCATTAGATACTATTGACAAACTAGAAGATTGGATAGTAAAAGCATTGTGCGAAAAATATGGGGCAACCCATCTTGGGGATATAGAAGGGTTCGGTGCTGGATATGCATATCTTAGAGAAAATATGATGGCATATATACAGACTCTTAAATCCCTTACCCCTCATCTTATACTAATAGGACATAGAAAATTGGCAGCAATACACAACAAAGAAGGTGTGGATATTGTGTCGCCAGAAAGTCTTGACCTAATAGGTAAAGTGAAAACACAAATCTCTAGTGATGCAGACGCAATCGGTTACATGATGCGCGATGCAGAAACAGAGGAATTAATAGTATCGTTTAAAAGTGGCCAGGCTTTAGAAGCTGGCACGCGATGTGAACATATTAAAGGGCAAATACTGCCTTTTAATTGGAACTCAATATACATAGAAAGGAATTAGGCATGGCCAAAATTCAAATAAAATCAAATTCCAATGGTGCAAATGAAGGAAATATGGGTAAAGGAATTTATGTCGATGAAGCTACTATCACTAGTGCAGTTGACATTACTTCAGACCCAGTTAAAAATAAATTCAGCAAAGAAGTTGCTGTAGAATTACAGGTAGAACTAGCTAAAAATGGTTGGAAAAAAACTGTTACTTTAGGTGGCAAGCTTATTAAAGACACTCAAACTGGTAAAATCACTGGACTACCATTTAATTTAAATGATCTTTTTAAGGTCTGTGAAATTAAAGAAATCGATGTTACTGATCAAGGTGTAGCTAAAGAAATAGTTGACCAATGTATAGGTAAAGAGTTACTTCTATTGACTTACACAAAAGACAGTGGGAAATACGGCACTTGGGACAAAGTAGCCTCTATGGATAGAGACAAACAAAACTTTGCTGATTGGTTCTATAGCAATTGGATAAAAAGTGGATACCCTACTGCTTATAAAGAACCTTCTAATGGCCCTGGGCCTGTTCCTCAAGCAGCTAATAATATTCAACAAGCTGTTAACTCTGCAACTTCAAAATTGCTGTGATGCCCAAACAAATAACCCTTGAAACTGCTCTAAGTGCATACCTGCGTTACCGTTTAACGGTTAACGCAGGGTATATTGCCAGCCATGAAATGGAAAATGCTAGAAACTGGATAAATGCTAAATATCATAGACAGTTTACAGTAGACACCGTATCAAGAGCGTGGCGAAAGCTTAGAGAAAGTGGCAAGGTTAAAACTCGAAAAGAAAGATTGCCAGGTTCTAGAGAAATGACCTGGAAAATTCTTGAAGTGGGTAATTACCCACACAGACTAAGACTGGAGTAAATTGTGATCGATAGTTCTAAGTATATAGAAGTTGCAATTGGCTCAACTGTTAATAGAAATCATGCAATTAAAGTTGACACTTTGCAAGACTACATAAACGGAGAAGAACTTTATCGATCTTATTACACTTTCAATGCTGACTTTCCTAAGCATCTAGAAACATTTAAAACTGTAAAATCCTTTAAAGGAAAATGCTACTTAGATAGAATCATTCTTGATATAGATAAAGGCGAAAATTCAGATGAATATGTACTAGAACGTACACGGGAAAGTATACGCAATATGATTGGTGGCCTGGAAATACCTGAAAACTATATACAACCTTGGTTTTCAGGTAGAGGTTATCATATACATCTACCAAACATTTTTGGTTTTGAAGCATCCAAAGATCTACCTGGGATTGTAAAGGAAACACTTACAAGATATTTTCCTGAAGCAGACCCAAACATATATGATAGAACTCGTATCATTAGAGTTGGGTGGACTAAAAATAATAAAACTGGTTTGTATAAAACACCGTTCACTGTTAAAGAAATAATGAACTTCTCTTGGACTAAGATTCATGAAGAATCTAAAAAACCATTTAGAGAACTCGATTTCGAAAGCGTTGAACACACGACCTTATTTGAACCAGTTTTACCTACTAAATACAAGAACCATGACTATGGTTCAGCAGTGACAAAAGAAGTTGAAGTTTCATCCATTGCTCCTTGTGTTCAGAAGATGTATAACGAAGGTCCACAAACAGGACAACGCCATATAACTATATTACGCATGGTTAGTTATTATAGACGCCATGGATTACCCCAAAGAGCTGTGCACTCTATAATAGATGGATGGGTACCAAGCTTAGAAAACAAAGAACGCGATAATATCGTTGCTTCTTGTTATGCGGGTGGATATAGATATGGCTGTCAAGATAAAATGATGGACAAGTATTGCGATCCTAAATGCTTATACTATTCTAGCAAAGCAAAAGGAAACGATCCTTTGGTTGCTTTAATGTCAGCAGAGGATATTGAAAAGAGATACGTGCAGCGCGTAAGAAAGAACCTTCGTGAAGAGGGTTTTAATTTAAAAGACCTCTACCCTTCTATTGGTCAAGACTACTGGTTTCTTCCCAACGAATTAAATATTCTTATGGGTGACACAGGCTTAGGTAAAACCGCATTAATGCAAAATATTGTATTAAGGGCTAAACTACCTACAGTGTGGTTGTCATTAGAAGTTACTGAGTACTTGATGTTTAGAAGATTCCAGCAAATTGACAAGTCAAAGACAGAAATCGAAGTTGAAAATCACTACCAAGAAAATGACAATTCCTGGAGTGATGATATAAACTTTATTCAGACGTTGACTATGCCTCCTACTATTGAATCTATTAGACATTTAGTAGCAGAGGAAAGACCCAAGATTCTTGTGATTGACACACTAGAAGACGTTGGATCAAGTCAATATATATCTGATAGTATGGTGAAAATTGATACAATTATCCGTGGATTACGCCAAATATTAGCTAATCAGGATATTATCATATTTGGTATAGCACATATTACTAAATCAGGTAGCAGAGAGGGAGTTTTAGACATTCATGCTGCAAAACATTCTTCTTCAATTGCTCAAAAAGCCGATAAGGTTATGGGGATTGAAGGGAATCGCGAATCTCAGTTAAGAGTGTTTAGATCACTGAAGTCAAGAGACGCAACTAATTTTGAAACTACGCTGGAGTTTAATCCATTGTATTTTCAATTTAATGAAATTAATCAAAGCGGACTGGCGAGCCCATAGGGCGAGCGAGCCAGTCCGCGCATTAATTAAGGATAAGTATGGAAACTGAATATAAACCAAAAGATATTTACAAATCGCCAAGGACAATAGGCGAAGATGAATATATCCATAACGTAGCTACGCCAGTTGAAACCAAAAGGCAAACTACATATGAACTGTTAGAATCTTATTTCGATGCACATTTAGATATGCAAATGGAATCTGATGAACAGGAAAAAATAACCCTTGAAAACAAAGTTGAAGAAATTTCTACAGCCATAATGAAGAAGATAGAAAACATAGAACATGTAATGGTTAAGAAAGATCTTATAACAGAACAACTTAAATGCCAAATTGACATCTACAATGATGTCCTCAGTAAATTAAGAAAAAAACTTCTTGCAACCAATAAGGGATGGAAATCTTTAGAAGGATTAATTATTACTGCAGTTGATAATATTGGTGAAAGAGATGGGACTAAAACCACTGTTGAAAACAATGGCTTTAAATATACTTCCTATGAAAGTCCTGGTGCCTTAGAAATACTAGATAAGGATTCAGTTCCTCAGGAGTATACCAGGATCAAAACTGAAATAGATAAAGCAAGATTAAGAAAGGACATCTTAGAAGGTGGAGATAAAGACTACGCTAAGATTCCTAAAATAAAAAGGTTGAAAATATCGTGAAATTCTTTGAAATAACGCAGCATAACACTGATAGTATCACAGGAATCCGTATTGGATTCCTGTGGATTTGCTCACTTACTATAACACACAGCTCATCCAACGGGTCGCATTTAAATGTCGGTTTGGGATTTAAACCAATAGAAATAGCAGCTCAATTCAGTTTGTGGAGCGTATAATGGATAAAATTATATTCAACCTCACTGAATCTGGAATAATCAAAACAGCATTATTGGACCACCTTGTTACTTTAAAATTAAATAATGGGTCTCAAAGCTTAATACAAAAAATGCAACAAATTATTGACAAAATGCCAGAAATGAATGGTGTTAAAAATGGCAAGTAAATCTAAAAGGAAGGGGAACAGGTTTGAGTATGAAATTGTTGATATCCTTAATGAAAATGGTATCAAAGCTGTTCGTGCTTATGCTAGTAATGGTAAGTCACTGGGTCTTACAGAAGACGTTGACATTCTCGTCAAAAACTTCTGTGGTATCAAAGACTTCAAAATCCAAGCAAAAAGAAGAGCAGCCTTACCTTTATATTTAAAACTGGGGAATTGTGACGCAGTAGTAATCCGAGAAGACAGAGAAGTCCCAATGGTACTCATGCCATTTATGGACTTTATAGGCATTCTATCGAAAGAAGATTAGGGAGTTTTAGAAGTGAAAAATCTTCAACATGGAAATTAGCCCCTTCCATATCCAAATAACTCCCTAAAAATATTGCCAAATGACGGCAATGTTGGCATTGGGACAGCTTAAAATTTTTAGAGCTGGCCAAAGCCAGGATAATGAAGTGATAGTGATAAGGCTCTGGGTTGGCATTCAGAGCCTTGTCTTAACGAAAGATAGAATGCAAGAAGTTACAAAAAATACAGTTACAGTTGAATTTCCTATTAGTAATGAAATGGCAGAACTCAGCACACAATATATGTTTGAAGTCATAAGACAACAAATTGCAAGCATAATGGATGTAAGTCCTGATGAAGTGTGGGTTAAATCAGTTAGTGCTATTACTAATTACGATATAGGAGATGAAGTTACAGGACACGCATGAATATTGAATCATTGGCAGCAAAAGAATGTGCTAATTATTTCGATAAGAAATGTATGGCTCGGGACAAAAAATGCTGGGTAATGCAAAATCGATGCGGATATTTTGAAACCGCAGTGATACCAGGCGTCAATCGAACCGATCACCCTGATTATAAAACTTATAAAACTGCAATTGAAAAATACCGCAACACAATTCAGTACATCGAAAATAAATAATATTTCGCCACAAGCGAAAGAAAGGTCTCATATGAAACCTAAAAAAAATGAGCCTAAAAAATGCCCTGATTGTAAGCGTGTGTATCAGATTAGCAATAAAAGCACAATCTATGCACATACCTATTTAGCTGATTTTCCTGCCTATGGGCTTGAAAGAAAAGTCTGTAAACATTGCAAACCATTAAAAGAGGTTGTTTATGGATAATACCTTTGAAACAAAAGCAGGAAAGATATTAGAAGAGTACAGTGGCGACAATGTTGGAATTGTTCAAATTAAATACTTAACAAGTGTTTTGACATTTTGTAAGCAAATCGATCAAGCTTTTATGTTACCCATGCCCCTTAAGGATGTGTGTAAAAAATGGAACGTTCATGATTGGGGTGATTACATTGATGCAGTTTGGGCAGAAAGGAATAAAATTGATGACAAAAAGTCAAGCGATTAGCAAATTAGATAAAATTATCCAATTGCTATGGGATATGCGCGATGGTACACAAAAAGAACAAAATATTGTAAGCAATATATGTGACTTAGCTTGTGATCATAAAGAAAAAACATACCAAGCAAAGGAACCAGAGAACAATGTTCAAGAAAATTACTTTTGCGAAAACTGTGGCAAAGATTTTTTGTATGAACTTGAATAATTCATGCCACTACCTAACCACTGTCTAGATTGTGACAAGCCGACAGCAGGCGGAGCATTAATATGCGACGCCTGCGTCGAGCCCACTACGGCAGATAAATACAACGAGGAATATATGTTTACAATAGTAGATCAAAAAGAAATAGAGGCAACCGACAAGGTTGTTTTACGGGTCATGGATGCTTTCGATACGGCACCAAGTGATGCTGAGGTTTTATACCTAATGGAAAAAAACTATCCAGAGACCACAAATGAATTTAAAAAAATACAAAAAGAGCAATACCTCTTATTCTGTAGGAAACAACATGATTATGGCCCCCAGAATATATCAGTAGGATCTCAATTAAAAACTAAGAGTGAAATAAAACTCTCTTTAACAGGACTTTGGTTTCGCATGAACGATAAAATTCAACGCGCAAAAACATTGTTAATAAACAATCATCGTGCTGCCGTAATTGATGAACCATTAGATGATGCATTTTTAGATGTATCCAATTATGGTATTATGGCAACCATAGTAAAAAGGAAGAAATGGGGCAAATGAAATGGATATAATAGTAAAACTAGCAGGTTCAATACTTTGCTTAGGAATAGGTTCAGTCTTACTTGCTTTTGGCTTAATGCTATTGGCAGTATTCTGTGTAGAAATGTGGGGAAAGATTAAAAAGTTGATATTTCGATAGTTAGTGCCATAAAATCACGTTACACCGAAAAAGTGGAGCCTACTTAGGGTTTAAGACCTTAAAAACGATTCTAGAGACTAAATTCCTCCACATCCGTGACAAGCAACGGGGCATAGTGACGATATGTAGTATCTGTATTACTATGCCCTAAAAGCTTGCTGACTTTAAACAAAAATTGTCGGAACGAGTCTTTTCTTTCCAAGGGTGACCAGGATATTGGATATAAAGGTCAACCAATATACTAAACGGCTTATATACGGCCTTTTTGGGCTTTAGAAGGCTATTCTCGAGCCTGT
>Ga0098058_1000486_pt1 | contig 13185 bp, 34 predicted proteins | sample 19_taG_FD_75061 | JGI IMG/M metagenome (GOLD analysis project Ga0098058, IMG submission 75061) | Marine viral communities from the Subarctic Pacific Ocean - 19_ETSP_OMZ_AT15317 metaG | ecosystem: Environmental > Aquatic > Marine > Oceanic | place: Pacific Ocean | collected 2015-01-19 | reverse complement strand
TAATTCTTGAAATTTTGTGGCGGTACCGCGAATGCACTAAGTCACTCCACACAGACTCGGTGTTACCAGAGACATACATTCCGGTACCGGGGGGGTAGGGGGGTAGGGGGTATACTGTGTGTCATGCGCAACACAATATATTATTTAATTGTTTGCAGCCCAATGCTTAAGCTTACGTTGTTCTGTGTTACGTTCAAAGCACACGGTACAACCATAGCCAATAAAGTGATCAGTTGTGCGACTGCACCTAGGACAATACTCGCGATAGTTCTCTGCATCATCGATGTGTGTGTCTGCATTGCGCGCCCAATGCTCATGGTTCTTACTCATGATATAATATAACCTGTCTGTGTGCTGTTGTCAATGGTTGATTGTGGGGGATACGGGGAAAAAGTGGGAGTCTGCGCTGGGTCTAAATACAATACACCCGCAGAGCTATCGGCTACTATCGCACGTTAGAACAAAAGAAAACATGTGCGCCATAGAAATACTGTGTCGTACAGAACCACCTATCATTATACTAACCTTAAACCAACACTAAATCATTCGACCAGAAACGCATAGGGGAATTCCTCGTTTTGTTACCAATGAGAATAACACTACAGAGCTTGAGGAGCTTCTTGGGCGGGAACTCCTGCTGATGTACTTTATCAATGCTTACGATTAGCGCTAACTGATTCTCTGGTACACCAATCGATGCCCTAGTAGTTTTTACTAAGTCTCCGGCTTGCATTAAACCACCAACTCCAAGTAACACTTATGATATACTTCGCTAGTGCCGTTAACATAGACTAGATACCAACCATCTGGACCCACGGCATCGTCTCTGCGAACGATGATACCAATTGCCATCACACGGTCACCGTTACCTTTCGATCCACGGATATTCACTAGATCACCCGGCCGCATTAATTAATTCCAATCGTCCTTCTGGGTATACATTTTTTCTGCCCTCGACCATGACATGAAACCAGTTACCATCAAACTTGGCCTGGATCCATGGTCCCACAATAATACCGATTGGATTTTCTGTTCGCAGCAGTCGTGGACGGCGCACGATTCCGATGCCCTTATACATTCGCAGTATTCTTACCAGATCACCCTCCTTCACTGATTAACTCCAAATCGTTAACATGCCACCATAGATAATCGCTGGGCGCGCCCAGAGTCCACCCGGCACCGAGATACAGATACGTCACCTTAACCACTGCATTAGCAACAATCTCGTCTACAATAATACCAATCGGCAGCTGCGTATGCTTAAGCCGCACTAGATCACCCACCTTCATTGATTAACTCCAGGCGACATTGATTGATTAAAACCCTATCACCCGCAATAAGAACAATGAAACAGTCTTCACTATCGATCTCAAGACCGGGTAGACGTGCAGGGTGTAGGATTAATCCCATGCGCGGCGGAAGACCGATGCACATCCAATTAACCAAATCACCAACCTGCAGTTCTCTTTTCAATTGATATTCTTTTGTGTGTTCTCGGATTGATTCAGTCGCCGCAGCAATCAGGCGGCGACCAGTTCTCATATTGCCAGTCAGAAATCAGGCTGTCTTTACACAGACCGTCAATCCAATCATTCCAGCATTCGCGCCGGGCAATCCAATCAGGTATGCCGTCTGATTCGTAACGATGAATAGTCCATGGTAAAACATTAGCCTTGAAGTCTTCTATGGCTTGTGAACGAAGTATTACGGTTCTGAGGTTTTTCATTATGATATTTCCTGTCTTAAAAATAGTAGGTGGCTTCCAATGCCGAGAGAGAAAGGACTCGAACCTTTCTTTGCCAAACCACTCACAAAAGTGATCAGTTTTAGTGCTCTCGGATCATTTGTACAGTTGTCCGAGGTAGCAGTTTGGGGTTTTAACCGGTAAACTATCTCCCATCACAGCATTAGCGAAACCCGTGCAAGCTCTCCGAGGTTTTCTCGGTTGTAGGCGTGGAATAGGACGCCTCGTTGTTTGTATGCCGACACTTGCGACTTGCCGGTGAAAGTGTGTCTCCTCTGAGGAGGAGGAAAATTTTAGCGCGAAGTTTAGCGATTAATATACTCCTAAATGACACCGACTCACGATGGCGCTATGAGGAATCCCATCCGTGAGCAAACGATTATAGTAACCGTCCGGTGTTTCCCAACGGTCAAGAGATCCGTAAATGGTATCATCATCGGGCCGGATTTTGATCGTTATTTCACCGCGAGACCATGGATCACCGGGCGGAACAAAGCCGATCACAGTGCCATGACCCTTGGTACCGCACAGAGTCTGAAACTGTACACGATGCCCAAGCATTAGGCTGAAACCATTATCAAAAGTTACACTATTCACTAAACGAGCCCATTACCAACATGATACATATCGGCGAGAAACTTAGCAGTACCCCAATTCTGGACACGCTCTACACGACCAGTAAGCACCCACAAAACCGCCGGATCGTAGCCAGCGCCGCCAGTACGGCAACCGTGCGCCATCTCGTCGGCACTATCCCGGCTGGAAAGCCGAAACAGCAGATCTCGATCGCTGTAGTGAAGCTTAACGACTTTATTGTAGTAAGCAAGGCTCTCGGCCTTAGTTCGAGGATACACCATTTTATTACGTCCTACGATTGTATTTTATACGAGAATGAGAAGCAGGAGGGCGCTAGTTACCCAAACAACTGTCAAGGTTTTGTCGATGAGCATGTCTAGAACGCTTCCAAGATTGTGGCGCGCTCGGAAGGAGTGAGTTCCGCAGCGCTGATGATCAAGCACTTATGAATCGAGATCTCCGCGCCTGGACGACGGAGAGCGCGGACGGATCCGCCCTCGACGCTTAGCGAGTACTCGCCGCGATTGTCCTTACGCTGCCGGAAGAAGCCGAGCGGCTTGATGCCCGCAAGCTTGAGGGCTGCGCGGATCTGCTTCTTGCCATCGCGCCAAGAAACCGTTGAAGTGCCGGCAGTAGTGATGAGATTTCCAATGGTCATTTCTTTTCCTTCTATATATAATGTAACCGGTTGAGGGGCATCCGTCAACCGCTAAGTTGTCAAGAGAATGTCAGGCCTTCTTATCTGCGGCAAGTTCCTTAGCCGTTTCCCACAAAATGGTGTCAACGAGCCAGGAGCGCGATCCGTCGGCGTGAAGCCTCCAAACGCGCCCACCGCGATGGATGCGCTGAGCTTCGTAACCTACGATATGGGTAGGCGCTGAGTTGTTGCGGGTGTCGATGGTGATACCACCGTGCATAGGGGTCATGTAGCGCTTCATTTTCATCTAAACTTTTTCCTTCTTCTATATATAATGTAACCGGCGACGGTCATCTTGTCCACTAAAAAGTTGTCAAGAGAATGTCAAGGGGCTTAATTCCAAGGGCTGGATCCGTAAAAGGCGGCCATGCTCTCCACCGCCGCAGCGCGCGTGCCGGCATCCCAGGCGGCCCGAACCGCCTCAGCGTTCGCTGGAGCTTGACCGAGGCGCGCTCGCTCGTCGGTCAAGTAAAGCCTGACGGGCGTCCCCTGTTGCGGGAACACGATGTAGCTGCCAGCGATCAACCAAGGTGCGTCAACCTGGAGAAGCGTGTTCGCGAGGACGTAGGCGACGGGCTCTCCGGCAAGGGTGGTGATCTCGTATTTGCGGGTCCAGTTGTCTACTGCGTAATGGGTGCGGGCCATGTCGTTCTCCTTGGTGGGTGCTGGGGGCCGAAGCCCCTGGACTAAAAGCGAAAAAGGGTGATCGTCGCTTGCCGAACGCCGGCACCACTGGTGCCGGTCATACCGGGAGACTTTGAGTCTTCGATAGTAAGGCTGTCGCCGCTATCGGCACCGCGAAAGAGCCGCTTGATCTCGGTCGCCGTGATCAGCGTCTTCTCTAGGCCTCCAGGGCCTCTAGAGAGCATCAGGGGCGCGTTAGCCTCTGGCTTGTCCCCACCGTAGCCCGCAGCTTCAAGCGCAGCCTGGAGGCCTGCAAAGTCCTCTGCGACGGCTGCGGTTTCGCTAGCAGCCTGGAGCCGCTCCTGGGTGAAGTACTCGATCGCTGTCGCGACAACGCGCCGAATGTCCTTGTCAGCGGTGATCGGCTCGCCTTGGTAGGGAGTGAGAACATAAACATTTGCCATTTTGGATTTCTCCGAGGGTTGGTTGTATAGCTTTTTGCTATATATAATGTAACCGGCTGAGGAGCATCCGTCAACCGGAAAGTTGTCAAGAGAATGTCAGAAGAAGCACGCGCCGATGGCGAAAGCCAGAGCAGACCAGCAAAGCACATCAGCGATATGCGCGTAAATCAGACGACGGGAGCGAGTATCAAGATTCAAGTTCATTTCTTTCCTTCTTACATATATAATGTAACCGGTGGGAGACGGCTTCGCCACTAAAAAGTTGTCAAGAGAATGTCAAGAGAAAGTTGTCAAGAGAATGTCAAATTTCCCAGACACAGACTACTGCAGGGTTTTGCATCTCTGTGTAATGGTGGATGCCAAGCTTTTCAAAAGCGATGCGATCGACTTCAAACCACATATCCATATAAAGCGTTCTGCAATCAGGATCACCATTGGTAGGGATCCCATTTTCTGTATAGATGCAGAGCACTGCATCATCACTACTCCACCCACAGGGATCCTTACCTCCTAAAAAGATGCTCTCTTTGCAAGCTCGGAGCAAATGGAGATCGTCCGCGCTGACCCCGCATCCGAAAACTTGCAAAATAGCTTCGCGATAAGCTTTGCGTACAGAAGTGCGACGAATAGTCATTATTCGGCTTGCAAAGGGGAAAATTCCCCTAGGATGGCGCGCCACTCCTTCGGAGAAATGCCGGTCATGAGGAATTCACGGATATCCGGCGAGATATCAGGCATGACATCCTGAATCAATTCGCCGGCTTCCCAGCGGTCTAGCATATTTTGTGTTAAGCCCTCGACAAAGAGAGTTCTAGTGACCGAGGTCAACATCGAGGTTCTAGTAATGTTCATTTTATCTCTTCTCGTAATCGTAAGAATCAAAAGATGCTGAAATAGGCAAAAGTGGTGTAAACTCGGATTCGGAACGATAAGGGACAAATTCGGGTGAAAAAGCCCTAATGTACTTGTCAAGCGTTAACTGCAAGTTCTCGATCTCTTCGTTTAGCTTTGCTTCGCGATAAGCAGCAAAATCCACAAGTTCGCCCATGTTTTAGCGATCACCGTCGAAAAGCGATTCAAAAATTTCGGGGAGCATAATATCACCAGCATGGCGCTTAGCGAGATTAACATGCTGCGACGTAGTTTGCGAAAAATAGCGCCCACCAGGAGCAGTATAGTCACCTACCACCGTGATATCGCCCACATGAGTAGCGATCACCAAATTATACGATCGCAAGTAATTACCATCGGACCTAAGCGACCCGCGCCCATTTCGTCCGCTTTCGCGACGAGTGAAAGCCCTGATTACTTCTTCATTTCGATAAGCCATGTAGTTTCTCCTTCCTACTCTTATAATGTAACCGATTGGGAGCCATTGTCAAGACAAAAGATGTCAAGAGAATGTCAACGCTGCGAGACCGGGCTCGAACAAGCCTCGGTGCCGTGATCGTCGTCGTCGCAGCCAAACGCGACTGGCGCTAGCAACTCCCAACAATCCGCCAAAGCTTCGCGCTGCTGACGCTTAGTGAGCGAAGGGCTGCGATAGCCAGCGAGATGCTGCGCAGCCTGCTGAATGATCTTCTTGTACTTTTCTTCTTTTGTCACATTCTTACCTTTCCGCGACAGGCGCGCTTGTTAGCTCGCTTTTTCTTATCCTGCTGAATAAGACGGAGACCGCGCACTCGGCACAATTCGCCGCCTGCGGCAAAGAATTCGGCGCGGCTGAGGGCGCGCTGGGCCTTGATATAGGCGAGTGCGCGCTTAGCTTGTTTAGACTTTTTACTCTGCTTCATGTCAAAACCTCAAAAAAGTGCAAAAATGAAATACCAGAAATAGATAGCTGCAAATAGCGAAACAGCCGTGAAAATGTCGATTAACTTGAATTTAATCATTAGGCTTCTGCCGGCGTGAGCATCGATCCATAAGTGATCAAAAGATTCTCGCGGGCTTCGTCTTCTGGTGTCGCTGCGATCGTCGCCGCAAAGCTAACTGCAACGCTGAAAATCTCGCTAGCAATCACCGCTTGATCAATCGAGGTCTCTACGGTCAAGGTATCCATTCATTCTCCTATATATAATGTAACCGCTCTGGCCAAAAAGTCAAGTCAAGAAGTTGTCAAGTCTCTGTGGACCCCTCGATCCAGCCGTCGCTCCTTGCGAGTCACAACGATCATCGAAGACCGCAGCCAGCCATCCCAGCCGGTTGACAGGCTGTGAACCCATATAGCCGGGTGATTGCCCAGCGCATGACAAGCGAGGCTAGCTCTCTTAAGCTCAAAGCCTTGCGCGCCGTGCTCGCGGATCCTGTTCTTGGTACGGAGGTCCGCACCATCACCAGCCGCCAAAAACAAAACTTCAATAACGCGAGCTACCATCGAATTCTCCTTGCTTACCTATATAATGTATCCGATTCATCCAAGCTTGTCCACTAAAAAGTTGTAAAGGAAATGTCAAGAGATTTGGGGCGGGATGCCGAGTTGGGGGGAGCTATCTTGACCGCTCCCCGTGGTTAGCCGAACTCTTAACTGTCAATTAGACTTTTACTATTTTATACTGTACTTTCTGTACTATAAACTTTTAGCGCGTTCGTCGTTTGGCAATGAACGCAGTATACAATTATAATTCCAACTCAGTATCCCTTGCACATTATATACAAGTAGCCATTTTATTCCTTTTAGGTTTTTGTCTCAATCGCAACCACGAATTCATTAGTTTGGAAATAAGGATTGCGAGCATAATAGCTAGTGGTCATCCACATACGCTGGCATTTGCTAGGAACCGGCTTAGGAGCGCACATATCAGTCAAAACGATATGACCGTCAAAATTACGCTCATTTACCCATTTGGTAGGAGCATTGAAACACGTTCCTCCATGAAGTACTCGCTCCCACTTGCGCGTTTTGCCCTTTTTCCAAGTATAAACCTTATCTTCTGCTACTCGCGTGTCAAACGGAATTACAACAAATTCAGCAATCTCTGCGAGTTTATTCAATTCAGTAAAGAATGTTGCAAGCATCCCATCATCTACAGAACCGGATTGATCAACAGAAATTGCGATCTTTGCTTGCCGGCGCACACGCTTACCAGGATGAATTTTAGGAAAACGCCTGTTCAAGCGACGAGGGGTGCTCGTCTTATCTGCCCGCTGTGAAGTGCGAACAAAATAGCGCAAAAGCTTTTTCCAATCAACCCGTGATTGCAGCCGCTCTTTGATTTCTTTTCTCACGCCCTGAGATACAGAGCCCCAATTACTAGCCTTATCGGCTTCTTCAGCAGCTTTCTTGATAGCTTCCTTGAGTCGCTCCTTAGCGATCTCATTGACAGTGGAATCCGCCTCGCCGCCAAACTGATCATGAGAATCGAAAGAATCCCTACCTTCGAACGGATCACCGTCCTGTCCATTGGCTCCCTTTCCCTTTTGATCCTTTTGATCCTTTTCCAATTTCGACAAATACCATTCGTAAGTTTGACCGCTCGGATATTCCGCAAACATGCCTTCGCCCGGAATACAGGCGCGCATCGGTTCTCCGCTGATATTCGGGCCTGGATTCTTTTCGCTCGGCAGCTTGCCGCACATTTCAGGAAGACCGTTAATCGCCAAGTCCATCGCAATGTTATCAATCTGGCGCAAACCGTCGGCAGGAAGGCGCTTAGTAACATGTTCGAAAATGATATGATAAAATTCGTGCATCAAGACACCAAAAAGATGCCCATCCTCAAGCTGATCCATAAATTCAGGATTATACAGCATTTCGAACTGCGCTCGGTCGCGGTTAACGCGCACTGCGGCAGTTGGAATTGCGGTGGTAGCGGTCTTGTCGATGCGACGGCTAAGCGCCGCAAAAAAAGGCTCTGCCATTAACAGACGTGCCGTATGATGGCTAAGGTTGAAGGGCTTTTTCATGCTGAAACTTTCTCCGTCTTACTCTTATAATGTAACCGATTGGGAGCCATTGTCAAGCTGGAAGTTGTAAAGGGAATGTCAAGGCTCGCTGGGAGGTTCAAAATTTATTGTTATACTAGTATCGCGACACCATCTTACACTTCCATCGGGAGCCATTATTTTAAACATTTTTCTAAATTTAGCAATATTGCCCCAAACCTTCTTATTATATTTTCTTTTTTCTAAAACCAAAAAAGGCTTTTTAGTTTTTATTTCTATAATTAAATCTCCTGCTTCTGGGTCAAGATTCATGCGGCCGAAACCATATTTAATACATCGCGATGGAATTTCATGACATAACCAGATTTTATCCAATGTACGGTGGGCTGTTGCCACTCACAATCTATAACCAAACCAAACCCATGACGAGAAAACCACTCAGTTTCTATCGGGTTCTTATCCCCATGGGGGTTTAGACAGACCAGCGAGCCCGCCGATAGTGGTAGGCTCTCTGATGCCATTAACTCTTATCTCCGCGCAGAATGGTAACCATATGCTGCGAGACCTTCGTACCGTCAGCGGCAGTTGACTTGTGAAGTCGTACCGCATTCTTACCAGTCTCTTCAGCATCCCCGATAACTGCCCACAGCTTCATGCAGACTTCGCCGGGCATCGAAACAAACCAAGTTGCAAGATTGACGATCTGGCCATTATCCAATTCCTTCGCAAAGGTAGCGGCAGCATCCATCTTTTCGACCATTGCAGCGTGGTCATTAATGCCCCACTGAGCGATCTTATCAAAGTGACCGTGATCCAGAAGATCTTCAATGGTAACCTGGAATTCGTACTGCTGCACAAAATCGCGAAGGGAAACGGCAGCTTCGAAGCCGACAAAGCCGGTCGAGAGGTTCAAAAGCAAATCGCGATTGCCATCCTTAGAAAACAATTCCAAAGAAATCGCAGTATCGTTAAAACGCTTCCACGACCGACGAGAGGGATAAACCTTGTTAGGCTCAAAATCGCCGCCATGTTCAAGATGCGCTCGATTATGGTTAATGAAGTCCCACAGAACCCCATCCACACGATCCTTCGCCCAGTCCAGCCAATCTTCCACGGAGGGCTCGACATCAAAGACCGTCCAACGGTCAAGCTCAGCAGGATCCATTTCTCCCACCTGATATTGCGCGCCATGCTCACCACCGTTAACCGCAGCGATGATAAGGGTTTCAGGATGCAAATCCCACCCGTTGATCTTGCGGCTATCAGTAAGTTCAAAAAGTCCTTGGCGAACTTCAACAGTCGCCCGGTCCACTTCATCCAAGAAGAGGACCACCGGTTGCATACATGACGTAACGAGCCAATCGGGCGCGTTCCAAGTAGTAGCCTTGCGACCGTCCGCAAGATCCGAGGTATCAGGCAAGCCGAGCAGATCACCCTCAGTCATCTGGCTAGCTCGGCGCTCGACAACGGGCAAACCACGCTCAGCAGCAATCTGATAGACTACCTCTGACTTGCCCACGCCATGCCGGCCTCGAATGAGGACCGGGAAGTGCGCGTTAAGAATCGCCGGAACAGTGTTAAGGAAGGTAGCGAAGTCAAAAGCCATTTTTTTATCCTAAAGTCAAAGGTTCTTGGTTACGACTTGAGCAGTCGCCGCTCTCTCTTACATAGTTAATGTAACCCATTCTGGGCTCTTGTCAAGGTAAAAGATGTTAAGAGGATGTCAAGAGATTAATTCGAACTTGTCGGCTCGATCGAGTATCGAGGTGAGCTTGTTAAGGGTGCGCCCCTGGACAACATTGTCCACCGGCCTTATGAACTTCACTCGGAGCCATCTGCCGCGAGGCAGCCATCTGGCATCAAACATCCGTTGAGCTTCGATCAAGCCGATGCCTCCGGTGCGAATATGGCGGACCAGAGATCCTACCGTCTTTCTCTTTCTATCCACTGAAACTTTCTCCTTCTTACATATATAATGTATCCGGTTGGGGCCGGCCTGTCCACTAAAAAGTTGTTAAGAGAATGTCAAGACTATCTTTCTCGAAAAGGCTCGCGGCGTCTGTAAATTTGGGAAGTTCCGCCTTCTTCATAATAATCTTCCCACTTGTCATCTTCAAAAAAAAGATCATTACCATCTTCGTCAAGTTCAAAAAACTCTGGTGGGATCCCGCGCTCGGAACAAATAGTTATAATTTCCGAGGGTGTAATATTTTCAATTGTCTGAGAAGTAAGCGTTGAATGAGAAATAAACTCTTCCGACCGACCTTCTTCAAAAATCCACTGAGCCACATCAGAAAGATCAAAATCATTGGGTGGCTTCTCGTCCATTAGAATTTCCACATTTAGAAGTACACGATGGAACTTGTGCTTACGTGAATTCATTTTCTTATTTTATCCTTTTGTTAAAATGGTGGGGGCGACGGGATTCGAACCCGCATGCAACCAATTACCCAAGTTTAATGCACCGCTTATAAGACGGCTGGGATACGCCCCGATAAATAGTAGCGATGGTGGGACTCGAACCCACAAGCCCATATGGGCAACAGATTTTAAGTCTGTCGTGTATGCCAATTCCACCACATCGCCGTGCTATTAAGTTAGAAAGGGATATCATCACTGCTAGCCTTGCTGGGCCGGGCTTCAGCCTCCAGCCGCTGCTGGCGATTCTTGCATGATTGATCCCATCGGGCTTCCATGGCCTTTCGCATGGCTGCGGCTGAATATGTCCAGATCTGGTCTTCCATATCTTGGCGAACGGAATCAACTTCGTTCTCATCATTAGCTCGTCTTTTAATGAGATCAAATTTCCTGAAAGCATAATCCCGTTCATCATTATACTTTTGCCCAATCCGCTTAAAAAGTGGCCTTTTCGAAAGGTTTTCCAAAGTTCCCACTTGACGGTCGCGCCAGTCGTCGCCAACATTCCATTTTTCTTCCTCTTCGGACAGAAGAAACCAACTCTGCCAACCCTGATCCGATTTGTTTTGATCAAAGAGCGTAGACATGCGAATCGTTATATCAGCGCCGCTATTCCCAAAAGCCTTAAAATCTACTACTAGTGCATTCATATCTACACTAAGAGCATCGTTGTGTTGATGTATTCTTACATCGGTTGCGATCGCTTCATAAGTAACCTTGCGATATTCGCCCCCCATCCATCTTGACTCCGTGACTTGAAGAAGACTACCGGGTCCGATACCCCACTTATCTACATAATCCATGTAAACATTGGCGCGATCGGTCTGCTGGCTATACTGAATGTGAATGTCCTTTTTGAGAGCTTCGCAGGTTCGTCGTGTATGGCCCTGGGTGGTGCAATAGCCGCAGTGCTGCGCAGCTAGCTTTTTTCCGGTTTTGGCGCGCCGCGCGGCCAGTTGCTGAGTATACCAGCCTTTCTTGCCATTCTGTTCTTCAATGGCAGCTTGCTTTTCGTAAATTTCTGTAAGCGTCGGGCATGTCCGCTGGTTGTGTCCGTTCTGATAGCAATGTCTACAAGCCATGTTAGTCTCTTCGTTCGTTGTCTATATCTAACTTATCCGGCGGAAGCCGATTTGTCAAGTCAAGGATTTGTCAAGTCTTCTTTTTGTTCTTAAGGAATCGCTCCTCGACCCAATACATTTTGGTAGAACCGAAAGGGAGGATCTTGTAGCGCTTTGCGCCCGCTGCAGCAGAAAGAATGTACTTATCGATTTCAATGATGATTCCGCCTTTTTCGACAAAGTTCTGCCTTTCAAGAACGCTAACATACCTCGGTGTCGTTCCGTCCGCGCCCACCATCCCGCAACTAGTGTTACGGATCGAAAACTTAGAATTGGGAATTACAATAGAATCAGTACTAAACCGAGGCGTTTTTGCAGCTTCAACCAATACTTTCTTAGCATATTTGTTGTTAGCCATACGCAGAAAGCGCATCCGGTCTGGTACTTGATTGTTCAAAATTGAGGCGCAAACGGCACCATAATAACCAGCACCCTGCTTTGAATAGTAGTTTGCCAAAATTTGCGCCGGCTGCAGCCACTTTTCATTATAATCTGATTTCCACGAATGGTGCCTAAGCACAGCTTCTTCGTTATTATCTACAAAGATACGAAAAATAGTGGCGCGCTGCTTTTTAGACAAAACGCGCCCGCGCCCAATTTGATCGCTAATGCTTTCACAAAAACCTTTAGCCCAAGGTGTCATGGTCGGAAGATCTTTGACCTCTTCAATCTTAGTGAGAAGTTCTTCGTTAGTCACTATGTTTCTCTCCTTGCATATATAATGTATCCGCTTGGAGCCGGATTGTCAAGTCAAAAGATGTCAAGAGAATGTCAGACCCCGCTGACTACTCTCCAGTTGTCCGCTAGAGCGTGAGCCTGATGATAATGGCCAAAACGCGAAAAATACATAATATCTATAAAAGTCTCGTCAAAATCGTCATAAACTTTTACAACAAGGGCGCGGCGCGCCGAACAAACAAAATCATAATACTTATATTCTATAAGATCACCGACTTGCATTAAGAACTCTTAATTGGTCACGATGGCAAATCCATGTGCGCTTGCGGAGAGGGTTGGGCCGGCCAGCATCGTTGAAGAATTTCCGTCCAGATCCAAATGAGATAAGAAAAACATAATACAGATTATCTGAGCGGGCGCCCAGTCCCACACCGGCGCCGCATGCCCTTCCGGTAACAATACCTAATGATGGTGTATCATCGGGACCAGAGGAAATATATCGATGTTCTACCAGATCACCGACTTTCACTTAGAACCTCAGCCAGCCCGGAGCACACCCTGCGCTTGCCTCGCTGCGTAAGAACCCAAAAGGCACCACCAGAATAGACCGATTCGATCACGATCCCGATCAGCGCCCCTTCGGGCATGGTCCAGCGCACCAGATCACCGACTTTCACTTAGAACCTCTGGTTTCATGCGCTCATAGACCCACGCGGATCGCTTACCGCAAGGAGATTCGACATGCGCGCCACCCACGCCATTGAGACTAGTAACAATGCCGATAAAAGAAGTGACATAGGAGTGTTGCGGTACTCGCACCAGATCACCGACTTTCACTTAGAACCTCAAACGCGCGCGCCGAAAGAGAATGTACGTATTCAAACTTCGGAAACAAAATCATATGGTAGTGGTGCTGTTGGTTCACGATAAAACCAATCTCACCCTTGATCGCATATTTCATTGGAATACAACACTGCGTTT
>Ga0098058_1000485_pt1 | contig 13188 bp, 23 predicted proteins | sample 19_taG_FD_75061 | JGI IMG/M metagenome (GOLD analysis project Ga0098058, IMG submission 75061) | Marine viral communities from the Subarctic Pacific Ocean - 19_ETSP_OMZ_AT15317 metaG | ecosystem: Environmental > Aquatic > Marine > Oceanic | place: Pacific Ocean | collected 2015-01-19 | reverse complement strand
TTCGATACCCCTCAATGAACAGTTGCATCTGGCTCTATCTCCTTAAATACATATCGGAGTACATAGTCTGTCCCCTCTATAAACTTTCGAGCTTCTTCTAGATCATCAAACGTCTTTATAACCTCAAACGTCCGTTTGCTAAGATTACTCTTAACTATGGGGGCAGTTACCGCAGAAAAGCCTAATGACTTATAAGTATAGTCACAGACTTCATACTTCTCTATTGTCGGTATTATAATCGACATTTTTCACTCCCGCTAATAATGAGAACCGATTTCTCATCTCATATATTATTATACCACAGTCTAGGGCCTGTGTCAAGCACTCTATCCCTTTGATATTAAAGGCTTTTTTCATAAGTGTTTGATTTATAAGGGTAAAAAAGATTCTCTTTATTATCAATGGCTTATGTTAAGTCTATTAGTATATTAGAAAACTCTTATTATCTTCGTTGGGAATCTGCGATATCTTGAGGCATACGGCCCAAATCCCTAGGTTGTGATTGTCGCTGAGCCACCAATCTAGCATCAACAAAATTCTCATCCCAACCAAATGCTTCTCTTACTGTGTTGGCATTCAAACCTTTATACTTCTTATTCAATGTTCGATTCTTAGCCTGTAATACCAGCTCTGCTTCCGCAGCACTCAAGCCTTCTAACATCTGAATAAACATCATCTCTCGACGAGCATCATTTATTTCTGTATTACCAATCATCCATTGATCGGTAGTACCAGGTATTAACTTCTTTACATAATAATATAAATTCTGCGCTTCACTATGCAACATGGTATGTTCAGTTCCTTCCGGTGCATCATTAGGCATATAAGGAACGTCACCTGCTGGAAGCATCCATTCTATATCAGGATTGAAAGCACACATCAAAAAGTTTTTCAATCCTTCTGCCTCATACTTGCGGAGTACCGCAATTTTCTTTGGTTTATCCTTTGCATTATTCACTTGTGTAAAAATTTCATGAAACAAAGGCTGATAAGTTTCATAAGCCATCTCAAAAATCTCCTATAGATTGTATTAGTTTACTTAATTTCTTTTCAACAAAATATCCAAACAACTTACTACGATCTCCTGTTTTAACACTGTCATATTCTTTTAGAATCTTATTCTGAATCTCTACTGGAATCTTTGTTAAGTCTATGAGTGTTTCGTTACGTTGCCAATTCCGAATCCATGTATCTCTAGGACACTTAGCTAACATATATAATTGTTCAGCATCGAATGCTACCATCTGCTCTACTACTTCTTTAATAACAGTTTTCCGCATTGGTTTCTGTCTTTTATTTTCTGTAAATGTATCATCTGGCGATAATATATTTGGAACCCCATCACTCCTATCCCCTTTAAGAATATGCTCAGCTAAATATTCTTTAGGTGTTGGATGAGTTACCATCTTTTTAGTAACAGGACTATACTGTTCTATAATATTATTGTGTAACTGGATAAAATCCTTATCTGATGACACAATTATATTTTTTTCTAATCCTCTGTGTTGGCAGAGAAGAGCAATTACATCATCAGCCTCAGCACCATAAACTTCTATAACTTTATAAGGAAAGTTCTCTCTTATTTCATCTCGTATAGTGTTTAGAGTTTCAAAAATTAGATCCCAATTATACTCTGACTTCTTTCTATCTACCTTACGGTTAGCCTTATAATTTGGGAAGTAATCCTTACGCCAATAATGTCTACTGTCACAGCATATCACCACCTCACCATAATCCTCAGTGAATCTGGTGCGGTAGTAACGAATGTTATTTAGAATAAGGTGACGAACAAGATCATCATCCAGGTCCTCACCTCTGTTGAGTGCTACCATTAACGAACCAATAACAACTTGTGTAAAATCAATCAATATCATAATAATCTTTAACTATTTATATGGAGCCCATGGACAGAATCGAACTGCCGACCTGAGGTTTACAAAACCCCTGCTCTGCCAGCTGAGCTACATGGGCTGTTTGATATATCCTTCGTCATCATAAGCATATGCTATAGTTTTGTATTTCGTTTTATGTTCTTGATCTTTTCCATAAAACAAATCTAACCATACACTTGTGTCAAAGTATCTAGCGATATTCATTAAGTAAACTTCTCTGTTTCCTAACTCACGTTCTAATAATGTTTTCTCTTTACCTTTATCCATACGGCGAATCTTATACTTCAATTCTTTCACACGTTCTTTGTTATGTTTCTCCCACCCCTTAACATTCTTAACACTTAATGTATTATCGTCAGGTAAATCTCTGACATCTTCATGTATGTTTTTATAAGCTGGTGGCTTCTTGGCCGCACGGACCTTCGCCATCTTATCTAATTGTTCTTCTTCCATTTTGGCTTACCTGCATAATTAATTACTTCTTTATTTATCAGGTGCTCTACTAAATCATAGTAACCGCCAATTCTTTCGCCATCCACCTCTATCTGTGGAAGTTTTCTCACCTTCTCACCTATAGTTTTTGACACCACCTCCATATCAGTGTCCTTTTCAAACGAATGTACTTTAAATTCTAGTGAGACCAATTGCAATAAGGTGATAATCTTTGCAGAAAATTCATCACTCTCATAATCTTCCCACATATACAATATAATATCCATCTTAACCGGAAAATCTATTTACTCTTTGATCCTCCTGCCTCTTTAATTCTTTCTTTACAGCCATCTCTTTACTTCTTTTACGAACTGAGCTGGGCTTCTCATAGTGCTCTCGTTTCTTGACCTCATTAATGATGTCGCTCTTCTCACACCCCTTCTTGAATCTCCGCATCATCGCCTCAAAAGATTCGTGCTTATGTTTTCGTTGTACTTTCATCTCCGCACCTTCATTGGCTTCAACTTAACACCTACTAACTCCTTAGTATACCAACCGGTGTTATAAAAATTCTTCACAGCCTTACACTCCAAGGCCTCCCTTCCACACCTACTTCTATTGTGGCATGGATCACACGGACAATCATGTATCTTCTTACTCATAACTTACCTTCCCACTCATCATCATTTGAAACTTTTGGTACTGTAGGTTCTGGAACTTTAGGACCTTCTTGATATTCTTTATAACCGGGGGGAAGTATCTCTAATGGAATAGAATTCCAGCCATGACCCACCATCATTACACAAGCTTGTGTTGGAACTATACCTGCCAATGACCATGAATCTTTTTCTTTATTATAAAAAATGACAATCCATCCTTGATCTTCAGCTTTGGCTGTCGCTAATGTCTTTGCAGCAGCCACTATAGTTTCACCAAGAATCATCTCCTGGTAAATATATAACTCTCTTAGCTCTGAAAAACATACAGCTGGCATTGGAATGGTCGAGGGATACATACGAGCCATAACATTCACTGGGATCATTATCATCACCACAATTACCACACATCTTATAAGTTTATTCATTCACACACTCCGCTATAGACTTTTAATTATACTACATTATTAATCCTATGTCAAGCATTATTTTTTAGGCATCCATTCTGTAGGTGGAAGCTCATAAAATACCCACTTTTCATCGGTTTCAAACCTTCTGGATCCTTGAGCATCTTGGAGCTTTATTTCAGCTACCACCACTACACCCTGCTGGTTCTTTTCTTCAGCTCCTTCTAATTGTTCTTCTAATTCCGCACTATATGGATAGATATGTAATCTAGGTTCACCATCACCCGCTGCAGACAACAGTATATATATCTTTTCATTCTTCTTGTCTGCCACATGAGCATGATACATCACCTTTTTATCTGGTTTAAATTCAGTCCCAAATCCTAACACTGCTTGATAAGTATACCATGTTGATACTGCAACAACTAACATCGCTGGTATCAATAATGATTTGAACAAATAATTTTTAGGAATACTAATGATAGCCCATAAGCACAACAAAGTAATGAGAACTAAACTACCATAGATAAGATATTCCATTATTGTGAACCTTCTGCTGCTGGGTCATTTCTCCAACTCCCATCGTTACCAAACCAATTACTATAAGATGTGGGAGCTCCTGAACTTTGTCCACTACCACTTACACTATGCACAGAACTAGCACCTATCAAAGGTTCTCTTTCATCTCTTATACCTATCACCTCACCATCTTTATCTAGGGTAAAATGAAATGCAGTAAACTCTTGACCTTTTTTAGTGGCTATAAATTCTGCCTGTGTTACTTCATCATAAGGATTTAATTTAATCAACTCCACCCTTATATTACTAGGCTTCATACTACTATCCTTCCATGGCTTTTTATTATACACATGAACATTCACCAAGTATTCACCTTCATGCACCCCACGCAAAGAAGCCACTTCTTTATTTCTATACACATATACATACCCACCCTCAGGGAGTTCTACCTTATCATTAGACAAACCTAAATCATCACGATCTAAATGCATCAAAGCATCTTCTCGATTTCTAAACGAAAGAATATTGCCTAAAGGATCTCGCATCCATAGGTCAATGTCATCACCTGACTCATCGTCCCATGTGAGTATGATAATATAATCTGATTTTTCTTCGATGTCTTTATCTTTGGCAATGGGGTTCATCAGTATGAACGCCAATAGAAATAGGAAAGCTAAACCTACTACAATATTAAACAGTAAGTCTGTAAATGCAACATTGGAAACATATTTAGGTTTGTTGGCCATGTTAGCATTTTTCTAATTGTCTTTCAATAGTCACCAATTGAATCTTAATAGCTAATGAACTTATCAGACCAACCAGTGTAGTATACAATGCAGTAGACATCCCAAGTGACATCTTCACCAAGGCTCCTTGAACTGATACAATGTTGGTGACATCTAGTTCAGTAAAGGCTGTGCCTAACATTAAAATAAATCCAGTGACAGTCCCAATAAGACCTAATACTAGACAAGTTTCAGCTATAAACCAACCAGGAGATATACTTTCAAATGCTTCTTTTTCTCCCATCCAGTTATTTTTAAATGAATATACTTTCTTACCCAACACCAAAGTAGTAAGTGAGAGTAAGCCTAGTATAAAAAAACCAATACGAGTAGTATCTTCTCTATAGAGATGATGAAAAAATCCGAAGTGGTATGCTACTGTACCCAAAGCTATTTGAGTACAAAGTAAAAACCACCATTTTAGTAATATGCTATTAAGCTTTTCCAATTATCGTAACCATTTCTTGGCAGTCTTTAGAGCATTCTTTTTTTCTTTTTTGTCCAATCCTACTTCGTCTACGAACTCAGTGGCTTGTTTGAATGACATCTTAGGCTTTTCCTTAGCAGCATTTTTCCACATGGTGTCCCATTCATCTTCTTGAAAGGCTAACTTACCTCTACGAGCATCTGCCATCTGTTGTTCAATTGATTTGTTTGCATCAGATGCTTTTGCTTTTCTAGGTTTGGCTATAGACCCACTGCCTGGTGCAGTAAAGGGACCTTCAAACTTTTCAACTTTAATATTTTTCTTCTTTCTATAATAGAGAACAGTGGCCGCATCATTAATTTGATCTGACCAGTTACCAGGACCTTGAGTTGCCTTTTTGGCTGTTGGATTTGCTTGAACAGCCTGACCAGCATCTTTTATAATATAATGTAATTCTTTATCTTTTAAATCCCAAAACCTTTTATTCTCTATATGTGCGGCACCTCTTGGGCGGCCTGCTTCATCAAGTTCTACATCTTCATTATAACTAGGACCCACTGGGTTCTTATCTTCATCTTCATCACCCGGCTCATCACCAGCGATCTGTCCTCGTCTAATTTTTTTAAGTTCGGCTGATGTAGTTCTAGTGATAGATATAATATCATCAGGATGTTTCAAAAGTTTTCTTAGCATCTGACGAACTTTACCCTTACTTCTACCATCAGCATAGAACACAGGGAGATTAGTTACCTTTACTTCCCACTTAATCGCTTCGTCTAGTTCATCATCTATCTCTAAAGCTTCTTTAAGATGTTGAGTAGTTTTGTGTAACTTACCTTTAAACACATCACCCATTGGATAATATTTGAGTTCTTTCTTTTCTATTTTCTTATGAGCTATACGTTTCTTTAACAGTTCTCTACCTGTTTCTGTAGGGATGGGAGCTTCTTCTACTATAACTTCTGGCTCTTTGGGAGCCTCCCATTCTGCAACTTCTTGTAGCGTCTGATGTATGCTTTTTCTATATCTTGACATAATGGACTCCTTTACTTATACTATTTATTAATATACAGACTTTACCTTATCACATATCCCTAACTTCTTTGCTTCTTTTGCAGACAGCCATCTATCTTCAGGCGGTAACAAAAACTTTCTAATTTTTTCTTCGTCTAACCCTGTACATTTTTGATAATGTTCTATCATGCGTTGAGTAGATAACTCAAACTCTTTTACTTGTGCAAACAGTTCATGTTCTTTACCCCACGAACCCCAGCTGAATTGGTGTGAGAGTATAGATGTATTAGGTGTTAATATTCTATGACCTTTTTCACCTGTAATAAACAAAAGAAGTCCGCATGATGCAATACACCCTAGACCAACTGTATGAATAGGAATTCTTGACCCCTTCATTACATCAATCAAAGCAAAACAATCTGGCATTGCACCACCAGGCGAGCAGATCATAAACTGTAATCTCTTTTGTTTTTTCTTTTCTATATTCTGTTTTAATATAAACTCAATAGCTTCTTTACAAGTATCTGCCGTAACAGTATCCATAAACAAATAGATACCTGACTTATACAAATCAGCTTCTTCCTTGGTAGGCCCTTTTCCTTCAGCATCAGTTATCATTATTAAACTCCTTTATCATCTCTAAAAAATTCTCAGCATCCAACACTACTAGTGGCCTTACACCATTCTTTTTTATCACTACCAAAGGTTCATAGATACCTTTATTACCATTAGCCTGCTCCCATGCCGACCAAATATTCATACGTTCTTGGTTCTTACACTCTATAGAATAGGGAAACTTATGCCGAGCAGCTTTAGACATAATCAAATCTTCACCACCGGCACCCATAGACCTTGACTCTATATCTTCTGGGTCTATGTCTAACTTTTCAATCAACAGTTCTCTAAACTGTTGTTGTAATCTACGTCCCTTCGCTTTCCTGCTTTGTGTTTTCATCATCAAATTCCCAATCAATTTCGTCAATAGGTTCACTACAAAACGGACAAAACTCTGCCTTCATATCCATATCGGTCTGTAAAGTATACTCTGCCCCACAGTTTTCACATTCAAACAACTGCCTTGTATCTTCCATGTTACACGGCAACCAGGTCCACTATTTCACAACCACCTTCAGCACTACAGGCTAACTCTTGACTACCATGTGTCATATCTTTTTCTTCATACTCCGCTAGCTTTGACCAATCTATATCTTCAGGTATTTGCTTTAACAAATTTTCATACTCCTGTTTACTACAATCTTGATACGGTGCTTGTCTATAACTATGGTCGGCAAATGGTAAGAAAGATACTCCTGACATCATATCAAAGTTTTCATATGTCCATGCACCAACACTCATCCACTCATTTTCTTTTACTGATACTGTAATAGAGGGCTTGTGTTCACACCAATTTTCTTGGTAGATTTTCCATAGTTCTAACTGTTCAACTGCCGCCATATCTTTTCTATATATACCATTCTTTGGACCCTTCACAGGAAAACTAAACACCCATGTATGATCTGGTTTAGTCACATCATCTTCGCATGGGAAGCCTTGGTCATGCATCATCTTTGCTAATGGATCTTTCTTGTCTGCACGAACAGTCCTAACATAATGTGGATTGTGCCGTGCATGAATACCACTTGCACTGTCTACCAACTGACTCACTGTACCCGACGGCTTAACACAAGTAATAGCAACCGACTGTGGTATACCAAGTTTCTTTGCCCACTGTGCATTAGTATCTACAGCTACTTGTTTAAGAGACTTTAATACTTCTGGCAAACCAGGATTAAGTCTCCTATTACTAGTAATCATATTATCCATGATACCTGTAAGTGATACACCTAGGAGTCTTTCTTCAGCACAATTCTCTTCCCACTTTCTATTCAAATAACGAAAGTTAGTAAGTGTAGATTGTATAGTACCAATGATCGTTGCAAGTTTAACTTTTTCTTTTAGTGTTTCAACTGTATCATCTTCTCGTACTACTACCTCCGAAAGATTACAGAACTCTCTGTCACGGAGGATTATTTCCGAACAAGGGTTGGTCCCAAACTCATATTCAGTATCTCGTCTACCATTTCTAGCAGCCTGTGTCTTTGCGGCTTGTCTATTAAATATACCACGTTCACCTGACTTGGACTCATACAAGGATTTCCATTCTTCCATGAAGATACCCATGTCAGGCTTCTCAGTATAAGCAGCTGAATTATTAGCCAATGCACGTTGTACATTAGACTCCCACCAACGGCCTGACTTTGCATGACGCATACGGTCATCAGATGTATTAGATAAGCTTATCAATGCAGAACGACGAACACCACCCACCACTACCACTTCTGCAATCTTACAACAGATATCATGGCACTCTAATGATGTAAGTTTTCTTCCTGCTGCATCTTTAAATATGTTCACACAAAAATGAAACAAATCTTCTAAAGGTTCTGGTCCTGATGCACGCCCACCAAAAGTTTTTAAGGGAGCTCCTGCAGGTCTTACTCTAGACAAATTCCATTTTGGTATTTGTCCAGCAGCTAGTAAAAAGATAAGTTCTTTTAAAGCTTTGGCCCAACCCAGTTTAGAATCAGACACAATAATAACTGTATCAGTATCAAAAAATTCCTCATTAATCATTGGAAGTTTATTTACATACTGACGTTCTACGCTAAACCCTACACCTGTACCATTCATTAGAACATACAGCATTTCATCAAAGGATCTAAGACTATCTACTGCAATGTATGAGCAATTATACCCACAAACATTCTCTCTTTTTAATGCATCGCCGGCTGTCATTAAGCAACGCATCGAGGGCATTACTTCTAAATCTATTATAGCTTTTTTAATAGGCTCTACGATCTTATCCGTAAAATTAAAATCACACATTTCCTTTAAGTGCGGCTTAAAGAAATCAAAATATCTATCTACTGTTTCTTCCCATGTCTCTCGTCTGTCTTTTTCATAATCATATCTAGAGTATCTTGATAAATGTATGTACTCCTGGTACGGTGTAGGTAGCCCCATTGCTATTCTCCTTATATTCTTTTCCAGGCTGAAAGCCTAGCAGTGGCTTGCAACCCATTATAGGTATTTTGTTTTATTAATTCTTGTACATCTTCACTGGTCCTACCAGCGAGTATCATATCATTGATATCTTTATGAGGAATGGAGTCTGGCCAAATCACAAGTTCATAATTATTTTTAATTAAATTTTCCATTCTTCTTATAATCTCTTTCGACCTCGGTTCGTTGTCTAATATTATAGTGGCATCTTCGGGAAGACTACCAAAATCAGCACCGGCCATAGCCAAACAATTATCCACAAATAGAGAATCAATCGGGCCCTCTACTACATGGATCTTCCGAGACAAATCTGCCCTATCCAAGCCAAAAATCTTTGGCTTGTCCTGAAATTTTACTGTAAGATACTTCGGAGTTTCTTTACCGAATGCTCGCCCTTGTGCAGCGAACACTTCACCTGTCTCATCACGAAATGGTATAACCAATCGGGGATGGTCTTGTCGCCTAGGTACCAGTGTTCCAATTTTCGCCCACTCAAAAAATTTAGAACACAAGTATAGATCACTATAAAACTCCTCGGGGATTTGTCTTGACTCTACAAACTGTCTAGCTGGATGGTCAGTGTTAAGTTTATTTATAGGAGTTAGACTTTCGAGTTTAGGATCTTTCTTTTTAAATTTTGGTGCTGTAAAATTAAACTCTGGCTCTTTAGTATTTGGTGCATCTCCACGCCATCGTTCCATAGCATATTGTTTATATGTTTCTGCATCTACATACTCTAATACTTTTCCAAAGGTGGTTCCCTTGGCACAGTTATGACACCTAAAGAAAAAATCATTCTTCTTCCTATAGAAATAGCCACGGGCCTTACTCCGGGACTTCTGTGAGTCACCACAATAAGGACAACGGAAATTAAAAAGATTATCCCTCACCTTCTTGAACTTATCAAGACGAGGAGACAACATCATAATATATTTTAAGTCAATATAACTAGACATCTATACATTATATCACAGGTACATTATAAAATCAATACTTATTCCTTCTTTACTTTCAATGGTTTTTTCAGTAAGGCTTTTTCTTCTTTGTGTGTAACTTTATCTAAGATACTTTTCATCTTCATATCAAACCAGATACCCCAAGTAGTTCCTGCGAACCATTTATAAAAGGAGTTACCAATCATACTGAAAAGGATTGTACGAAGTAACATCCAAAACAAAATACCCATTAAGTTTGAGCCATACCCGTCTTACGGATGGCAAATCTCCCAAAAGGTCTAACTGACCAGTAACAAGGTTTGGCTTTCCACGTTGCAACTTTAGGTTCAGCTGCTTGCATTCCTTCCAGAAACACACGATCAGCTGCCGCTCTCATTTCATTTACTAACTTTACACCATGTGTTTCATTCTGTAATGCATCACGCAATGCACCATACAATACATCATGTATGATAGCAGCTCTTGCTACATCCCATGGTGCAACAAGAGCCCATCCTGCTCGGGGAATAGATGCTAGGTCTGTATCATAACCTGCCGGCGCATACACTTTAGCCTTAGTTGAAGCAGGTCCATTACGTTTAATGTTCTGTGTTATTTTTACACCCATCTTTTTCCAATGGTGAAAATGCTGATGAGCGGCTTCAGAAAGAAACCACATCTCTTTATTAAGTTCCCAGTGCATCTTACCATGAAAGGTGCAATCAAGTTTACCAGACCATACTTTAGCCATCTTTTATTCTCCCTTCTCCTTCATAAGGAGTGTCCATGCCCCGTAGGCTATTGCACCCCACGCTGCCCACTTAACTAGTGGTGAAAATAACAAACATACTACACCAATACCTATCAGTACTGTGCCGTCGAGAGATGTTCTCTCTCCAACAATCTTCTTTATATAGTCCATTTATTCTTCCTCGTAATATTGTCTATATCGTTTTAGTATAATGACATATTCACCAATGACTGCTCGAATGTCAGCTATATTTAGAGCTAACCTTTCATAATCACCATGACGTAATGCAAACAGAGCAACACCTTCATTGTCTGCGGCTATCTCAGCCCATACTTCTTCAATGTTATCTCTGGTTACAATGACCCACTTTATATGTTGCAGCTCCAATGGTTCTGGGTCTGCAATATTTAGTGGGAGTTTTTTCTCTATTACTTTTTGAATTACAACTTTAGGTTCTGGTTGTACTTTAGTACCAGCACAACCAACAAGGAACAAAGCCAATAGTGGCAATAATATAATCACTTTTTTCATTACGAATTTTCCTCCGACTTATAATTAGGGTTGGCAAGGGTTGGACACTCGGAGTTTAACTGTGACTTCTTATTGGCTTTTAATTCGTCCTCTGTATGTGGAGAACCAGTCAGTAGTTCAAAGCATCTCAAGGCAGCATCAGATGCCTTGTTGATTATCTTACCTACTAGTCCTGGTTTATTTGCAGCGAGAATATCTAACTCATGTCTACCCAATTTCTTGGCAAGGTTGCCCTTCTCTTTGGCTAGTCGGTCAGTTTCAACTCGTAAAGCATTATTAGCTGCTTGAATATCCTCTGCTTGTTTTTCCTTTGCGGCAATAACAGCCTGTTGTTCAGCTATCGCATCATTTAATTTCAACTCATTTTCTTTTAGTACTTCTTGGTTTATCTGTAGTATCTGGTTATCTGCCTGTAACTTTTGCATATAAGTCCAAGCACCAAAGCCACCACCACCCAATAGTATCACTAATATAATAACAATCTGAATCATAACAAATCCTCAATCTATCGTTTCATTTTACTCATAGAAAAGTCTGCCATCTTTAGCAGTCCGTGAATGTCTTTACTCATCACACTATTCATCTTCTCTTTGTTCTTATGGTTTATTGCCTTATAAACTTGCTGTATAGCAGAGGCAGTAAACAAATCTACTTTCTGACCATGTAGTTTACCCATAGTCTTAGTCTTTACAATCTTATTAATCTCTTTTATTGCATCAACTTTTTTGGCTTCTTCGATTGCTTGACGGAGTATATCTCCGAAATGGGTTACTTCTTCTTTGCGGCCTTTCGCCCAAGATGATACTTTTTTATTAGCGGCCGTTTCTTTTTTCTTTTTCGCAGCAGCGGCTTGACTGTCAGCAAATTTAGCTACTGCACCCCATCCTTCATTTTCCACTTCTTCTTTCTTTACTGGTGTAGCAACTATCTTTTGTCGGCCTGGCTTCTTGGGAGTGCCCGCAGGTTTATCATAGGTATGAGTTTTACCAGATACCATTGCACCTTTGGGGTGTGCAGCAGAACGACCACCATGTAAACGTCTACCTTTACCCAACGTACTGTGGGATCTACTCGCCTCTCTTTTCTTTTTTTGATCTGGTGTAAGTTCATTGATAGCCTGTTGCACAAGACTAACCATATCTACCTTTTCATCTTCATAGACATTATCTTTGCTGTGCATACTAGCTCCAGATGGTCCGTTTTTAGGTGGCTCACCTAATACAGCTTTTTCTTGTTCTCGTTTCACTTTGTCAGCCTCCTTATTGGCCTTCTTCACTACAGAATTAGGCACATTCTTAAACAAACGTGTAGGTGGATAAGGTTTCTCATCTGCCTTTTCTTCTTTTTGATATTTTTTCTTTAACACATCTTTTACCCCTGGTTTATAATGAGGTTTATCCCCCTTGTTCTTCATCGACCACATTAACGCAAAGATATTCATGTTCTTTGGAATATCTCCACGTTTCTGTGCCTGCTTCATCGCATCAGCAGTGCCACCTATCTTTGACTTCGGCTTATTAGGCTTTGACTTTTCCTTTTCTGCCTTGGTGTGTCCCCACCCTGGCGGGGAGACTTCGTTTATCATTTTGTTAATTTATCGACTGCCTTTCCAATACCCTTATCTCGTTTTATCATCTTGCCTACGTGCTTATTAACATCACCACGGGTTTGACCACCAGGCTTACTAGTTGATCTCTGCAAAGCCATCGCTGCATCAGACTTACTAGTAGATGCCTTCTTCACATAAGAACCCAATGTCTTTTTAGAAAGTTCATC
>Ga0098058_1000483_pt1 | contig 13212 bp, 20 predicted proteins | sample 19_taG_FD_75061 | JGI IMG/M metagenome (GOLD analysis project Ga0098058, IMG submission 75061) | Marine viral communities from the Subarctic Pacific Ocean - 19_ETSP_OMZ_AT15317 metaG | ecosystem: Environmental > Aquatic > Marine > Oceanic | place: Pacific Ocean | collected 2015-01-19 | reverse complement strand
GTCGTGATTGTTGCATACAATACTTGTGGCTGGAGCGTTGTCTATCTCGAACTGCTCTCTTGCGTGTTCGAGGTCTTCGTCAGAGAGGGGAGCTGTAATTCCCACCTCTTCACCCTCTTTGTCGATGCCGAGTTCTTTATACTCAACATTCGGTTGTAATAGTTTTTCTTTCTTGCTCCCAAAGAGTAGGGAGAGGATCATTTGGATTATTTCAACTAGAGCTTTCATCTCTCGTTACCTCCTCTGGGAAGTTCTTGTACGCAGACAGTTGCTGCATTGCACCTTCCCAGTTGTCAAATTGTAGTTGTTCTTTATAGACCGTGGGGTATGATTCAACAAATTTCTGAATCACTTCTTTCTTCCACGTTTGAAGATCGTGCGCATCTTCGTTTTTCACTCTCTTAATAGTCTCTTCGCTTACGCCCGTAGACTGCATGGTGATATACCCTGTTTCCAGTGACATGATCAGTCGGCTATAAACATTGAGTGTAAACTCTAATAGTTCGTTCTCCACTACCATCAAGAGATTGCTCTTGAGGCCGAAGATAATTGCGAGGGCACTGTACACTTTGTGAAAAGCGATACCAGCGATAAAGGCTACGATTATATATACAACAGTCATATTTTACTCCATACAAAAAAGCACTGCAAGTCTATTATACAACATTGCAGTGCTTTTGTAAAGGATTAAAACAAGATTACTTGTTTAAGCGTTCGATCACTTTAGCAGAAATCTCCTGAACCAACTGATCAATCGATGATCCAGCAGTTTCTTCGAGTTCTTCTACTTCTTCTTCGGCACCCATGGCGTCAGCGTCTGCTTCCATATCGGCAGCGACTTCCATATCGTCAGCAGCTTCCATATCGTCAGCAGCTTCCATGTCGTCAGTAGCTTCCACGTCGTCTTCGGTATCAGTAACAGTTGTTTCGATACCTGCGCTTGTGAGCAAGTCAGCTAAGTCAGTCAAGATGCTTTGTGCGCGAGCAGCTAAATCTTCTTCGCCAGTTTCTTCAGCGTCGAGTTCAGCGTCCATTTCGCCGTCCATGTCAGTGTCGATTTCAGCGTCAGCCATTTCGATGTCGCCATCGATAGTTTCTTCTGCTTCTTCGTCACCCATGAGTTCTTCGTCTTCTTCAGCGAGAGCTAAAGACTCTTCTTGAACTTCTGCGTCTTCATTGGTTGCTTCTGCAGCTTCATCGATGGCGTCTTCGCCTTCGTTTTGAGCTTCAGCAGCTTCTTCAACTACTTCTTCGTTTTCAGTAATTTCTTCTTCCTCGTTCACCTTCTCGTCCAAGAAGGACTCGGAAAGTGGAGAAAGATTAGCCATTGTCATGAAACGACGAATTGTTGATTCGTTTAAAAGTTTCTTAGTCATAGTACTATCTCCTCTTGATATTTTTAAATCGATTTTTCAAGAATACTCCACATAACGTGGAATAACGTTTATAATTAGTGTTACGTTTTTGAAAAACCCCTTTTATTTACCTGAAACGGGATTTTTCATCTTCTTCTTTAATTTGGACAGGGCGCCCTTTTCTATTTGACAAACTCGCACAAAGCTGATTCCCAGTCGCTCTCCTATTTCTCGAAGAGTTAGGCCCTCTTCGTTCTTGTCGACCGCCACATGGGTACAGTTCAAGTCTTCCGCAAAATCCAGCCAACTGCGGCAAGAAGTGTTGGGACATGATACGCCGTACTCTTTGCATGCGCTGACGCATTTTCGCTCGGCTGGTGGGGCGTCCATATATATGTTTAGTGCATCAGACATCAACCTCACCTCCATCTATTAAATCAAATATGTTTTCAATATCCTCGGGCGAAAGTGAAAATCTTTTATCAATTTCTTCTGCCTTCTCCCTCTCTTTCTTAATCATTCTTCTGCTCCTCTTGTGATCAATTTGCTTCGCCTCTTTGTATTCTTCTACAAAAGCGGCGATATGTTTGTTATCATTTATAAAGCCATCGACGATTGCTCTGAAGAACTCTGTCTTCTTTAACCTCTCGTACTCCAGTTTCATAATCAAATTCACATACACGGTGTCGGTTGAGTCGTAGTATAGACTCGGATAGACTCTCCTGTTGAGCCACCCATACTCATGTATCTTTTTTTCTTTTTCATCCGTCATATTAATTTCCCAAGATGTGCGGGCTCCCCTCTTTGAGTCCTGCAGGAGTTTGCTGAACAAACGTGGCCGTTAGTCTCAATTCGTTTAGATTCGAACAGCCACTGTAAGAGAGGCCACTGCGAATCCCTGCAGTCAGGTCATCGAGCGTATCAAACACGGGGCCTTTATACGGAACGGTTGTAGAAACACCCTCAACTACAGAGACTTTGCTGCGCCATGAGGCCTGAGCATCTCTTGACGCCATGCCTCTGTAGACCTTATACTTGTTCTTGGTTCTCTCGTCGGTGATGATGACGCCGGGAGTCTCGTCGGTTCCGGCTAATAGCGATCCCACCATTACCAAATCTGCGCCAGCAGCTAATGCCTTTGTAATGTCGCCACTATGTCGCATGCCTCCGTCGGCGATGAGAAGGGCTGAAGCTTCTGATTCTGAGCAGCGGCGGATCGATTCCAGCACCGGTATTCCGTGGCCAGTTCGAACTCGAGTGCTGCAAGCGGCGCCGCCACCGACACCGACGCGGATGCTGTCGGCACCCCAGTTGGAAATGTCGATGAACGCTTCCTCGGTTGCGACGTTGCCGGCCATGATATGAATCTCCGATCCGAACTTTCCTCGCAAAATTCCAATTGCTCGCTTAACGTGTATGTGGTGCCCATGGGCGACGTCGATGCATAGAATTTCTGCGCCTGCACCGATAAGCTCTGCAGAACGTTCCAAAAAATCTCCTGTTGCTCCAATGGCTGCAGCAATGGGGCTTTGGTCGCAAGTTGGATCGGCTGCGCATGAAATGACTTGAGTTATCATATCCACTTGCTCTTCTATGGTGTTGTATCTGTGTAGAACCCCAAAGGTTCCTGCGTCGGCGAGGGCTGTGGCCATATCTGCGCCGACAACAGTATCCATGGGTGCACCAATTATTGGAATATCGAGCGATAATAGGGCATCTAGGTCGACGGATATATCCACTTGCTCTCTGGTTGCTATATCAGAATACTTTGGAACCAAAGAAACATCATCAAACGTTAATACTTTTCTCATCTTAGTATCTCCCAGAATCATCACAAACATGATTGAGAACGTCTTCCAGTTTTGGTATCAACTTGGAGATCTCAAAACTACTGAACTTGTTCTCGTGAATACATAAATTCACTTCATTAAGAAGCCAATAGATGTATGGAATGTTAAGCTTGTCCTTCGCATCAAATTTGTTCTTATGACGTGTGGTCATTCTCTTCTCCTCTTTTGCGAATCATCTTGTCGAAGTCTTCAACAACACTAACCGCCTTCTGCCAACAGGCTGGACAGTATAATCTTACGACGTCGGGGTTCCTCTTCACGACCACGTTCCAAGACATCACTTGTTCTCTGTTTTTTCTATCAAAGGGTTCATCACAGGCAAGACACTCTTCGGGAAGCTGGTCAAAAAGTCCCATCTTCTGTTTCAAGTCCTTCTGCACCTGTTTGTTACTTTTCTTGTCGCTCTTTATTTTGCGAACCATCACATCACCGCCAAGTCTGGTGGGTTTTCCACGGGATCGCGGGTGTCGCTGCCGAAGACAACAAGGGCAGAAGGGAATGGAGCTGAGTTGTTTCCTCCTCCAAACTTAAGGCGCCCTTTAATGAGACGAATCTCATCTGCCTTCATAACATAGTCGTGCCAGTAGCGGGTATCCGTTCGGGCTGGAATGAGCATGACAACAGTGGTGTCTTCTTTGCATCCTTCTTCGTATGCCTTCTTGACCCAGTGTTTAATTCCTCGACCATATGGGGGGTTAACAAACGCAGTTGCACCCTTCCAGTCTTGGATAAGGCCATCATCGTCTGACGTGTAGTACTTACTGCAGACTGCGTTATGGCTTTGGGCGCAGGGATCTAAATCAAACCCGAACTGTTTATCCAGCTTACGAAAAAACTCTCGCGGGGTTGCCCACTCCATGCTCTTGCTGCTGAATAGTACTTTTGCATCGTGCTTTTTCATTGTGCTATCTCCTTACGACAAAGATTCTCCAGAGAGTCAGTCAAAGAACGCTCAAGAATTGCTACTGCCTTGTCTGAATATTCGTCTGCTGCATCATCATCAGAAATCTTGTTGTACTCCTCCGAAGCTTTAGTTGCCATCTCTGCGATATCAGCGAAGACAGCCTCAAGTCTTGAAAGAGACTCCTCGTCAGTAGAAGACTTGTAAAGCAACTCTGAAAACAGCTCATCGTTCACTTCTGCCACCGAGTAGTCAGCTGTGAAAAAGTCAGTCATCTCGTTGAAGCTGGAGAGGATGCCGCTGAATGCTTGGCAATCAGACACGTCATCGTTTAAGATTCTCTGCCAAATTCGCTCTCCTTGGATTTGTCTATTTTCTCGTCTCATTGTTTCCTCCGTCTGTTGAGCCCAAAGCACCTTCGCCTCGGTCGCTAATTGTGATTGGATACCAATCATATAAATCGCCGTTGTGAGTCTCTAACGCCCTGAAATGGACGACTGGAATCATCACTGTCTGTGCGATCTTGTCGTGCGCTTTGAGGGTTTGTGATTCTTTGCCGATGTTGTGGAGGTTCACAAAGACCTCGCCATCGTAGCCGGAGTCGACAACGCATGCTCCGACAACCAGACTTCTCTTAGCCGCAACAGAGCTGCGATTCTTAATCTCCAGCATGTAACCGTGGGGCACACCGAAACGACAGCCAGTCGGAAGGACTGCGCTTGTGCCGGGTTCGATAGTGATGGAGTCACCGTCCTCGGGGTTAAAGAATAGATCCAGACCTGCGTCTGAGGGGTTTGCTCGTTCTGGTGGGTGGACGCCTTTGCGTACTCTACTGTATTCTAACATCATATCGCTCTCCTTAGTTGATATCTTTTGGATCTGTGTGAATTAAAAACTTACCTTTGAGAAGTTCTCTATCTTTTTGTTGCCTTCTCTTGGCCACTCTCTTAGAATACTCTTCGTCTTCGAGTTTGTCAAGGAAAATTTCTAGGTTCCTCTCCATCATGTTGGTGATGATCTCCTCGTCTGTGGTGCCCGTGGTGCCCCATAGGGCCTTGATTTTCTCACGGTCTGCACCTTTTTTAAACTTTGCAGTGCCGGCTGTGTCCGCGGCTTTTAGTTTTAATTTCTTTTTCATAAATTCTCCTTATTCGTTTAGTTCTAGCGTTTTGAGTTCGCGTAGCTGCATCCAATTCAACACATCAAATGGGCCACCATATGTTACAATAACGTCATAATCTGAATCTTTGTATTTTTCTTGCAACTCTTCGCGAGCTTCTTCTGTTTCTTTCGCAGTTCGCAGAGTCCTTCTCTCGGCGATCTTTAATTTTGTTTTGTGGATAACCACCACTGAGTTGAACCTCTTTGTCATCCCAGCAGCCTGAAGTTGTGGTAAATACTTCTCGATGAGAAGCCCCACTGTTCGCTATAGTCTAGTTTCGCCATATAGGGCCGATTCAGGTGGATGTTATCCTTGCCCGGCTTGACGCCCCAGCATTTAATTTTAGTCAACACGCTGTTCTCGTCAATGACCTCCACAATCCAATAGGTTTTGTTGTTCTTCGTTTTTCTTGAGATAACCTTGCGTGGAATAAACCACACCAAGTTCAAATCAGGATCATACTCAGAAATTGCCGGTACACTATAGTCTCGCAAACGAGATTGGACTTTTTCATCCACGACGAGATGCATTGGAAACACGCCCGTTAGGGTGGTGAGATACTCGATTTTCTCCTCGATAGAAAAGTCACCCTCTGGTCCATAGGTCGCGATGTTGTCGTCCAAATCTTTCTCTTTTCTCGGTCGGTTAACTGCGACAGAAGACCAATAGTGCTTGAGTCCAGTAAACCTGTCGTCCATGAGAGAATTTAAAGCCTGACTTCGAACAAGAACATCCAGAGCTTTCTTATTTAGCTTGCTGTATGTTATCTTCTCGCTGAAAAGGAAATCCTCAATCTTATTGTATGGGCGCCCATTGAAGACCTGTTCGATGGCTGCATCTCCGAGGCCCTTGATTGAAGTCAGAGGTTGAATCAGTGATGATCCATCTTCGGAAATCTCCCAAACTTTTCCAGAGGTATTTATGTTGAGAGGTTCGAGAGTAAAGCCAAGGCTTTTGGTGAGATTGATGGCTGCTTCCTTGCGTCCTTCAGGTTCCTTGTCAAGGAAGGCTGCGACCCATTCTACAGGGTAGTAGCGAAGGAGCCATGCGCACTGATAAGACAGTGTTGCATAAGAAACAGCATGAGATGCATTGAAGCCGTAGCCTGAGAAGTATTCCATTCTCTCCCAAATCTCCATCGCCTGCTGTCCCGTAATTCCCTTATCGACACAGCCATCCACAAACTTAAGACGAATCACCTCAAGAGTCTCTGCCCCCTTACCTGTTCCCTTCTTGGTTAGAAGCTTACGCAGGAGGTTGCCCTCGTCAAGAGAGACATCACGCCCAAGCTTGTGAGCCAAAAGAGCTAATTGTTCTTGGAAGATGATGAATCCGTGAGTTTCCTCGAGACACTCTTTGATGACAGGGTGTCCGTATTCTATAGAATCAGGGTCTTCCAAGGCCTTGACGTATTTCTTTGCGACGCCTGCACCCAGAGGTCCAGGACGATAGATTGCTGTGATTGCTGCCAAGTCAACAAGGTTCTGAGGCCTGACTTCTTGACAGAACTTCTGGGCGCCCTGCTGAGTGAACTGAAAGACTCCAGCCCAAGCTCCCTTGTGAAAGATCTTCTCCCATACCGATTGGTCTTCGAAGTCAATTGTGCTTGGGTCGAGGTGTTTATTATAATAACTTTTTACATCCTCGAAAGAAGGGCTTGTGTTACCATGGTGTCTCTTGAGGATGTGGCGAATTGCACCTTCAATCATTCGGAGAGAGGCCAGACCAAGGATATCAAACTTAATAAATCCCATCGGCTCTAAGTGACGAACGTTCATGCCTTCGGACCAAGGGGTCTGTCGGACACCGCCAGAGGCGATGAGTGGCATATGCTTGTCAAGGTTTTCACCGACAAGGACACCACCAGCGTGACGGGAACATGAGCGAACGCTTCCGAAGATACGCAAAACGTGAGTCTTGACGTGTGGATACTTAACTAGGAAGTGCTTCAAGCTGTCTGAATACTCCATCACCTCATGGAACGTTGGGGTGTAAACACCGGAGGCGATACCATTGGCCTCTTTTGCTCTTGGAGTTGCCTCGCTCAGCATGCGACTCGTCACGTTGTTCACTTCGGAAAAGTCGATGCTATAGAACTTGGAGATGTCCTTGATTAGCGATCTTAATTGAAGGGTGTTCCAGTTCGAGATTGGGACGACCACGTTGTCTCCCCACTCGTCAATGAGCATGTCTTTTAATTCCATTGGGTCGGCGACATCATAATCGATATCTGGATAATCAACCGCATCCTTACGCAAGAATCTCTCAAACTGCAAGTTGTATTTGATGGGATCAATCTGAGTAATGTTGAGACAGTATGCGATGAGGGAACCTGCAGCAGAGCCGCGGCCGGGGCCGACGAGTTGAACCTCTTGGGCCTTGTCCGAGATTGCCTTCATAGTTAAAAAGTATTTGCTAAAGCCGCGGGAGGAGATGACATCGAATTCTTGAAGAAGTCTTTCTTCATATGTTTTATTTCCTGCGAAGCCTCTGGTTCGTAGTCCTTCCTGTGCGAAAGAGAGGAGAGCCTCTTCTGCAGTGCAGTCTGCAGGGACAACGAATTCTGGGAGTCGCACTGTGCTGTCTGGGAAGAACGCTTCGACCTTCTCGTGGGCGATCTGGTGTGTGCGCTCGACGCTACTAATCATCAGTGCCTCATCATACTCAACGCCTGTGGGAAATACAGGCTTGTCATTCTCGCGGTAGATCCAACTGTCTGGGTTGGAGTATTTGCGAATAGCTTCAACCATCTCGTCACCGTTCTTTGGATAGAGTTCACAACGAGTCTCATCAATTGAGTCAGGAAGGGTCGCCTCTTCAAGGCCCTTGCGGAGCCAGCCGAGCTTCTTATAAAGTTCCCTATCCTTCCAGGCTTCCTTGTTCGGATAGTGACTGTCAGACGTGGAGACAAGCTCAATGCCCAACTCTTCACAAACCTTGATTACAAATTTATTGATGGCGTGTTGATCGGGGATTGCATTCCACTGAACTTCTCCGTAGAAGTTGTCACCGAAGATTTCTTTGAAGCGCGTTGCGGTCTTATGCATGGCTTCAAGAACAGCCTCCTCGCCCTGCTCGCGGTTCTTCCAGTAGTCACTAGCGAAGACGCCGCCCATGCAGGCGCTGGAAACTATAATTCCTTCGCTGTGGGTCGCAAGTGTTTCGAAGTCTAGCCTCGGATATCTATAAAAATTTTCGGGCGTGTATGATTCTGAGATCATCTTGAAGAGGTTGTTTAGACCTTTCTGGTTAGCGGCAATAAGAACAAGATGACTGCGACGAGAAAGAATGTCTTTAACAGCACTCTTACTAGCTTCTTCATCCTCGACTGTTGTTCCAGTTGCTTCGGCATCTTTTTTTGCCCTCTTCTTATCTAGTTCGGCGGCTTCCTTTTCGGCATGCCATTCTTTCAAACTAGGAACAAAATATGCTTCGCAACCATAGATCGGCTTGAAATCTTTACCTTGAGAGTGCATCTTCTTTGCGTGAAGCACCTGATAAGCGAGTCCATTCATGTTACCATGGTCCGTCAAAGCGAGGGCATCCATGCCGCTTTTATATGCAGATTCCATATGCTCTTGTGGGTAGCCAAGGGCATCGAACGGGGAGCCGGCAACACTGTGAGCGTGGAGTCCAACGTATTTTACTTTCGGTGCTGTTCGCTTAACTTCTGTCATTTTTTCTCCTGAATTTTTCTGTAGCATCTTTTTATTATAATCGAAAACCATTTATTTGTCAACTGAATTGTTAGGGGATATTCTTGGTGCCTGTTTGATATCCTTGAGCTTTTGTTTTTTCTTAAGCTCCTGCTTGTCCGGCTTGGGTTTTTCAGGCACGTTGGCCGTGGAGGTAAAAAGTGCAACGAGTAGGCTGAGAGTTTTCATTTCACGTACCTCGAAGTCCTCTCAACGTGTATAAATTTTTTGTGGCCGCTATAAAACACCTCGGCGAAGCTGTAGGTCTTGGGGGTGTCGCTAATTACGATGCCGGGCACTTCGTCAAAAGGAGAATACTCGTCAATAGCCAACAGGACCAGAATAAGATCTCCACGGCGGTAGAGCAACTCACGTCTCGGAGCCCACGCCTCTGTAATTTCTTTGTGCTTCTCTTTTCTGGAAGGTGACGATGCCATTGGCGTTCTCCGTGTGTTTTACCAGTTGGTTTTCTGAGGTTAGATACTCTCTATAGTTTTCCCAACTGTCGATTTGGTGATACCAAGGTATCTCGATCTCTATTGGCTCATCCAGTATAACAGATTTAAAAATTTCGTCAAGCTCTGTTTTATATTTTCTTACTTCCCGTCGAGCATAAACAAAGACGTCGCGGTCGAAAGTGAATGCAGTCTGGAGGCCGTCGGCTACCGACTTACCGTTGTGGGATACAACATAGGATTTGCTGGACCTAAGCATGTGGCGCTTTTTGCGGAGAGTGGTGGGATCATAAAGTCCATAGGGAAAGGACACAAAATATTTATCAGGGATGAGCCACTTGCTTACCCGAAAGGACATTCTAAAGGAATTGATTGCGCCAACAAGTGTGGACCAGCCAAGACTCTCTCGTCTTTCAAAGTCAATAGGTTTAATCTTGACGTAATAGATTGGTATGCGGCGGATATGATCTGAATGTGTGGAACGCGGGTTCTTTGCAACCTTGTCTACCTCCACAGGGTCATACACCCAGTCACCAAGACGGTGACGTATGAGAGGGGTTGTACCCTCTTTGCAGACGACCCAAATAGTGCTAACACCTGCACAAGCGCATTCGAAGACGGCATGCTCAACGGCAAGATAATCTTGGCCAACGGGCATTAAAGAGTCGTGCCAAGGCATGTTAAAGTCAAGCTTTGCGCCAGTGACGGGGACAATACCTGCGAGATGAAATTCTCCAACAGCATATTTTCCCTTTTTGGATTTGCGCTTTTCCTTGAGGATTCTAACGCCTTCTAGGTTCTTCTCTTCCATCAACTAAAAGCCTTTCTAATTTTCTATTATACACCGACTTTGGTTCGTTGTAAAGTTCAAAATCGAAGTGCAGAGAGTCAGTGTTTTCATAAACGTTCTTGTGCATAGGGAACACATCCCTTTCAGCAACTTCGAGCTTAAGTGATAGGTATGCTGGCTTTCCGCTAATTGCTTGAGTTCCATTTTTTGTTCCTCGGATCCCCGCTGTTTTCATCATATCTCTCGACTTCAAGAAAACATATGTTTCTGAATATTCAACATCTCTGAGTTGTTTGTCTGTTAGAACCGAAATGGAACATGCGTCTTTGATCGTGGCTCTCTTTCCCATCACTCTCCGACTAGGGTAGAAAACCAACTTGTTTACAAAATTGCTGTCTTCATCCTCGATATAGTCGTAGGGGTGATTTCCGCCACGTCGGACGCTAACCCAGTCCAACACCAAAAATTCTTTCTTCGCAGACTCAATTGGGAGTGGGAGGCCGGCGATATTGTGATCGTCGACGATGTAAGCGACTTCAAACGAAACTTCAACAATTCTGGAATTGTTAGTAAAACAGCTTATGGTCTTATCATCATTAATCCTAAGCTTGGAAATGTTATCGGCGAAAGGCAGTTGGCCCGTCATAGACAACATAAAAGATAGGTGCCTCCACCTTTCAGACTTAAAGAAGAATATAGCGGGTGGTGGCTGACCTATGGATAGGATCGGCAAACCTGTTCGATGGGCAAACTCAAGAGCCTCCAAGGAACCACCAACGATCACATGGTCGTAATGAAGTGAGGAATAAGATTGAGTCATATATGGTGTCTACGATCTCTGGAGCCAGAAAAAGAGAGGAAAGCATTGCTGATGGGATTATGATCAAAACCAAAATTGGAATTACATACTCGCTCATCAACACCTTTAGTGTTTCTCTTTTTGTTCGTTTTGGCTGTCTGGGCATAACGGCGGCTTCTCAAGAGGCACTTGAGAAATGCTGGTGCGGTGTACCATAAAGCCCGTGACGCCAGTAGGCGAAATCTCCGTGTTATTAGAGCTTTACTTCGCAAAGTACATAGTTTGCTTGAAGTAAATAGTGGGTGTCGCCATCAATGGAGACTTCCCTAACCATATTCGGCTCTGCGACGACGAGAGAACCTTCGGTGATCTCGCTTTTAACTGAGTCATGTACTTTCAGTACTTTAGCGACGACGTATTCTGCCTTCTTTTGATAGTCGGATGGGAGTAGCACAGCTGGCTGTACTTGCTCCTCTTCCGGTACTGGCTCAATTAGAATATGCTTGTTCTTTGGAAGAATATTCATCAAACGCTTCTCCCGACAGTCTCGTAGAAATCCATAAGCTGATCAAGATCGACATCATCTTTAATCATCTTATATGCTTTCATAGCCATCTTGATCTCGTCCTTGTCGAGCCAGTTGTTTTCGACATAATTTGTCTTCAAGGCTCTCTTCTGCTCCTTGAAAGGCTCAAGTGCATCATCGATTGCAGCAACTGACTTAATGTAGTCTACAATACGTTCTTCTTTTGTTACTTTATTCTCGTTATTTTCTGTAGTCATGATAACTCCTCTTGCCTACTTGTTGAATTGTTCTGCTATTTTTTTAACAGACCATTTAGAATTTCGTGAGAGCTTGTCATATGTATCCAACTCTTCTTTGAATGTCATGGGGCGATTTTTAACCCTCGTCTGGCTGTACATATTATATCACACTCTAGTATAAAAGTCAACTAAAATGCTGTGTTAAAATTCAAAACCTTTTACTGGGCGCCATGCGCAGTGGGTTCCCAGGTAAGCAAGAAGTGTGTTAAGCTTACCTGATTCGCGGTATTTTATATTATATGTAGTCTCCACTGGGAAGGCTGGTACGCTGTGGGATTGCCACCCAGACTGATAGATAAGGATGCAATCGGGAGGGAGAATAGACAAAACTTGATCCAGTACTTTGGTCGGGTAAATCGTGTTGTCGATATAAACAATCGTAGCATCGGAATAATCTTGTTCTAGGAAGTTGCCCTCTATAAAGGTTGGCTTTGTTGCTGGAAAAGTAATGGAGTCAGCAAGGTTTCTAGCTGCAGCGATCCTATTTGGGCACAGCTCCACACCTATAGACTTCTTAGCGTTGGAAAGAAGAGCTACCTGTCCAACCAGCCTCCCAAGTCCGCAGCCGAGGTCATAAAATACACAATCGGGATCTTTAAATTTCTTTGCAAACTTTCTCATCACGGTGGTTACGCCTTGCATTGTGATCTCGCCATAAGTACTTGCGCTGGTGAGTTCGGAAACTGTCGGCATCCCTTCGAACTTCTCTTCATCGGCTGCGCACCAGAGGGCGGAGCCGTCTGCGTAAAGTGCTTTGAGTGCGGTGAGAATCTTTTCAGCTTCCTCTTCGGTCGGGTTAAATTCCCTATTCTTGGGTTTCACTTTTTTACCTTTTTTCTTTTTCGCCATGATATTGTCTCCTTATCCACATTTAGCGTAGCCGCACTGAGTACATGCAAGACAACCATCCTGATAAATGAGTCCGTCGGCATCGCAGCTTGGGCAGGTTTTATCTGATGCTCTTTCTCCGTCAGTTATATACTTCTTAAGTACTCTTGACAACACTTTATTGAACGAAGTAAAGTCTGTATCTTGATCTTTTTGCATTTGTTCGACAATAAACTTAACATTTGCGCCATGGCGGAGGGAAAGAGAGATCATGCGCGTGAAGATTGCATTGTTGGGATTATCGAATATATTGATGATATCACTAATAACCAACTGGTCGTCTCCCTCTCCAAGAACCAAGTCGTAGATAGATCTGGTTGTCTTGCGGGAATGCTTGACGATGATTCCGTGAGTATGTTTGTTGGGCAAAGTTATTTTAGAAGATAATCCGGCGAACAGTTCATATGGTTTTCCTTCCACAAGACCAGTGAGGACAACCCATTTCTCTCCCTTGATTGTGGTACGGTGGATCTCACACTCAACCAAGTCTGG
>Ga0098058_1000480_pt1 | contig 13252 bp, 13 predicted proteins | sample 19_taG_FD_75061 | JGI IMG/M metagenome (GOLD analysis project Ga0098058, IMG submission 75061) | Marine viral communities from the Subarctic Pacific Ocean - 19_ETSP_OMZ_AT15317 metaG | ecosystem: Environmental > Aquatic > Marine > Oceanic | place: Pacific Ocean | collected 2015-01-19 | reverse complement strand
TTTTTATAGCGGCGGAGAGCCCGGACAAGTACCAAGACTTACACAACAGGGCGATGTTGATTCCTCAACTTATGGCGTTGGAGAGAATGAAGACTGGGGCGGAGGAGCATTTTATCATCGGCGATACAATGATCCCAACGATCCCCAAAGAGCAACAACTCCTGAACACGTAACTTTAGACCCTAGTAGAAATGATGCATCTTTAATAAGCCACGAATTTGGCCACAGTAAGCAATTTCAAAATTTGATTGACGACGACATACGCGTTCCCGGAACCCCTCATTCTGAGCTACCTATAGAACACGGTGCCGATGCTGTTGTAATAATGGATGACATAAGGCGAAATGCTCTTGCTAGCGGAGTCATACAAAATTACGATGATCCTATCCCCGAAGACGATTACAACGACATGGTAAATAGTTTAAAAGGGGTTACCGTACCTCAGGGCAATAGAGATAGATATGACCCACAATTTATACGTATGTATAACAATGCTGACCCTGAGCTCCAGGAGTACATGAGGGGTAAGGTCGTTGGAAACGCAGGTATTAAGATAGGTAAAAACTTACAAAATATGGGCACATCCGATACCCCTATTCAGGAAGTAGAAGAGCTTAATGCAGACGTACCACAGGAAGAAAGTATAAAAAATTATCGAGACAAGGTAAAAGCTGAACTATCAGGATCTACAAAAGATCTTCAAGATATTCCTATAGCACTTGAAAACAGTAAATAAGTATCTCTAATAATAGCTGATATAATAAAATTTCCAGTGTATTTACAGTAAAGGATTAATTATGGCGACATATATATGGACAGGACTTATAAGCACAGACATAACCGCTGGGGCTAATTGGGCAGGCGGTGTTGCCCCTGTGGGAGCACATGACACTGAAGTAATTATAGGCCATATTCCCACCTACCCAGATCACACCATTACTAACTGGCCAACCGGCGGACATTTAGATATGGAAATATCTAAATTGAATATTTCTCCAAGCTGGGGCACCCAAAGTGGAGCCAGTGGGACAATAAAAATAGGGTCATCTAGTAATCCATTAAAAATATCCAAGACAAAGCAGTGTATCTGGGGAAGCATGTGGTCCCCTGATATTTTTATAAATGACAAGTCCGAGACATATATTCATATGGAGCAATGGGATGAGGGACCAAACTCACTACTGGGCCTGTGGGGAAAGACTGAAGAAGGTACCTCTTCTCCTCATACCCCTAATGCATCCCTAACTATATTAGGAAGCCCCTACTATTTCGATTTCAAGACGCTCGTGGGAGTCGATGTTACCTACGATACAGCCACTTCCAATATAGCAGGAGGCGTCCCCACTACCGCACAAAATGGACCAATTTGGGGAACCGGGCATGAACAACACAATAATGAGGGTCTAGCATACTGTCTAACAAACTGTAAACTTACCCTGGACTGGCAAAAAGGTACTAACGGCGGTAATGCCATTCGCAGGACTTGGATTGATGCTATGCAGAGTACTGTTACTATAGCTGCGGATACTTGGACGGAAGTTGCAGACGATGAACGCCCTTGCCTAACATTAATAGCTACAGGCAGTCTGATAGATGAGCAGCTTCCTGATGAGGCAGGCAATAAATATTATATTAAATCAACTGAAGTTGTAGGAGGAGACACAGCTGCTCTTGATATACCTTCTCTACATTTGACCGGGTACGATTATTCTGCAAGTTGGGGCATACCTAGAGAAAATGTAACCAAACTATACATTCAAGCAGGTGTAACTATTGGAGGACAGGCCACAGGATCTGGCCTTGAGTGCAAGTTATTTGACATCATATTCTCCCCAGAAGCAGCCAAACCAACTATAATCAAATCAGGCACTATTTATTACCGCAGTCGTTTAGATGCAAGTGATTTGGGCTTAGGAGACTTTAAAATGTTCAATACCGATACAGGCGAAGGAATAAAGCTAGTTCCTTGGGCGTATACCTGGGGAGGCGCTGAAGCGGGAGGATCACTTAAAATTAAACCCCCTAAATATTCAAATATGAGGATTTCATAATATGGCCACACATTATTGGACAGGCACAACCAGTACGGATCCAACAGTTGCTACTAATTGGCGAGATGGATCTGTACCCGAAGACGGAGACCAAGTAATGTTCTCCGGGGAATTTGCTGTAAAAAACTGTATAGGGGACTTAACCGCAGGGGGCACTGTATTTCTTCAACACGTTAGCGTTGATGGAGACTTTTACCACAGCTTTGCATTAGGATCAGCCGCAACTCGTCTAACAGTATCGGCGGCATCTTTCTATATTGACGCCGCCCCCACCCCGTGTATTAACCTAGACGGCGAAGGCGGGACCTCGCCTTATTACTTATTCCTAAAGAACGCAGGCATGGGCGATATCAACACTGAGTTTATAGTAAGCGAGCCAACCGACTACCCCATGGGCCATTGCCCGCCTTCGGCTCAGTTAAGGCATTATGATATTAAAGGGTACGCTAAAAATGTCCGATTTTTGAGTATGCATGGAACTGGTTTCATGGACGGGGAAATAGGAGGTACCTTAAAGTGGGCAAATTCTGATGAAGACGGAGCAAAAACAGGATTTGAGACACTGAAGTATGAGGGGGCAACAATACCTCTGGATGGCTATACAAATATAGTACAACTTGGCCCCTGGGGTTCTAATCCAGCAACTATTACTTCGATGGAATTTAAGTTTGCACATTGCGTTAAAACTTATTTAGCAGATTTAGGCAGCGTAAAGATTGATGCAGACATAGCCGCAGGACACTTTACAAATCTACATATATTTAACGAGGAATGGACACCTCAGGTTCCCACCTCTGCCGAGTGTACAGGCAGTTATACCCCTTTAACAGGATTAGGCGCCCCCCAAGGCACAGATAGAGCAACAGCATCGGTCACTGTTGATTCTTTACCAGATGATGGAGATTCTTTTGATGTAGGATCATCATTTTCGTTTATATTTGATGATGATGTGGATGCAAACACCTCACGAGCTACTGCAGCAGATAAGATAACTGTAGCCATAGGCTCAATCACGACTACATCCGGTATAGCTACTGAGATTATCAAAGCTATTAATGGAATTAATCAAGGAAACCAAAAAAATCTCGGTGCTGGAACAAAAAACCAATATTGTAACTTTGAAGCCTATAACTCAAGTGATCCAGATGCTGACGATGTTGTTAATCTTCGAATGATTAACGGAGGGGTAGACACAACAGCTATTACCCAAACTGGAACAAGTTTAACGCTAACTGACTTCAGCGGAGGGAGTACATCCACATCCACATCCAGCCCATTTACTGTACCCGTACAGATAGATAAACTAGAAATAACATCTCAGTCTACTGGAACTAACTATGGAGCCGATTTGCCTTGCTTACCAATTTCTTGGATAGACAGAGCTCAATGGAACTTAGGTTTTGTAGACATATATGTTCCATCTGAGATAGACAGACTTGAGATGAGCGCCTCTACTGCGGGATCTGCTTTTCAAGTAGGAGCTTATTTGGCATTCCACGATCTTGGACCAAATGAACACCATGTTATACATGACGGATTCTACGATGGAGGCTACATAGACCTGATTAATCTTCATGACGGTTGTATGATTATAGATCATGGCCAGACAGCAACTCCGTCAGGCGGACTACAATGGCGTACACCAATGGATATATTTAATGACGCTGGAAAAACCGAATGCTGGCAAATAGCGTGGCCTAAACTGGGCTGTACGATATATATAGACGACGCTGATCTCTCTGAGAATTCCCTTTACGATTAAATTTTAATTTTTTGCACCCTTTCTTCTAAAAACAGCTCTACTTAAACCCTAGGGCTGTTTTTAATTTAATATTTTAGTAACATACCTAAAAGCCGCCCCTCTTTTAAGCGCGTTAACCAATATAAAATAACCTTATATTTAACGTAAGTATGCGCCAGGGCAGAGGCACGATACACTAGACACTTACACATATGAGTGGCCAATACCTTTTACGTAGGTAAAGGATTCGTATTGACTACTGGCTCAACATAGGAGACTAACGCATGAGCATATTTGGTAAACAGGTAGGCCCGCGGCATAACTACCGCGGCGCTAGACGATCCCTTAAAAAAGAATCTTGGGGACACCACTGCTGTTTTGGATTAGGTGTTAGCTTTAAGTTACTAATAACATCTATTCTACTTATCTTAAACAGCTTACTTCCTTTTATACCTATTCCCGTTCCCTTTAGACCTCACAATGTATCACATTGGTTAGGTTTAAAAAGCTGGCGCAGACAACAGGAAAGATTGCAGTACATGAGAGGAGGCTAGTGTTTAATCTAGAATTCCTTTATAATGGAGTAATAAGACCTGCCTACCTTAGGATCGGGACCGTTACGTAGTGTTACTTTATTCGTACCCGAAAGAAATGCCAATATGAAAACATATTGGCATTTCTACTTGACAGCCTACTAGATATTGTGGTACAAATACACAACCTACTAAAGGAGACCGAGACCATGAATAGTAAGCAGCAGAAAAAGTTTATACAAATGTTTTATCCGTTAGTTACTGCCGGAGGAATATCTCTTAAAGAACTAGCCAAAAAGTTAGAGTTATCAAGTTCAGAATCTTTAAGAGGAAAGGCATTCCGTATGGGTGCCACAGGTCAAGGAGATGTAGGTAAAGAACTTCTTTACCAGTTAAACGAAGATGGATTAGACGTAGAGTCTTTTATCGATCAATGTATAACAGACGCAGCTAAAACTAAGAGATTAAGCGAGTCTATAGACACAGCTACGGAGCAGACAAACAACATCTGGAGATATATAAACGACGGCAAAGCTATAGAGACCGATTTACCAAATCGTAGCATAGTCTTTTCTTTAGCTATTCATCGCGAGATGAAGATGGATTATTCTGAATGGGGAGGAACTAATCTTAGTCAAGCTGAGATGGCAGCTAAATATGGCCTTACCAAAAGAGAGTTTTCTACGTACAAAAGTATTCACGGATGGGTTAAAGCCGAAGATGGCTTTTTAGATGAAGACATTTTAAATCGAGACATAGACGATCTTGCTACAGAGGTTGTAGAACGTAGAGCTGCGCTCCAGCGTACCTTTATTGAGAAGCAAAGAGAGCGAGACGCAAAAGACGCATCTAAGTGGAGAGCCCTACAGGCAGGAGTATGGGAGCCCTTTTCTTTAGCTGTCCAGGAATCCGTATCTTACAAAGTACCTAAAGTTAGTTTTAAGAAAAGCAAAAAGGCCCCAACCAGAAAGTTAATTATCAATGCCAATGATTGGCAGATAGGTGAGCTTGCTCAAGCCTCAGAGTTAAATAAAGGCGGAAACTGGAGTACAGATCTTGCCAAGAGTGCTATAGCTGAGTACATATCTAATATAGCTCAACATATTCACTACAGCGGCTATAATTATGACGAAGCCTTCATATGCGACCTAGGAGACCTCGGACACGGACTACACGGCTATACAGCCCATGGAACCCCTTTAGAGGTAGAGTCTGTCAGGCAGGAGCAGGTAGGGGCCATTATTCATTGCCTAAGGGCCCTAATAGACTCTATACGCCAACTAGTACCCACGGTTCACGTACATCACGTAGAAGGTAATCACCTAGGGTTTACCTCCACTTTAATCTTTGATCAGATAGGAGCCTGGTACGGGGGCGAGAAGCCCGTTGAGGACGTTCTAGTTTATAACAACTATAGTCCCGTCGAATACGTTCCTATAGGAGACAAGACGCTTATGGTCCTGTATCACGGTAAGACAGGGGGTCCCGGTAGAGGGATGGCACTAGGAGGAGCAAAACGAGAGCGAGATGCCTACCACCTCATCATGGAGGGGGTTAGACAGTACCCTGAGCATACAAACGTCAATTTGCTTACCGGGCATATCCACCATAGACTATTAGAAGAATTTAGCGATGTTACCATTCATACCCTAGGAACTATTGCCGCTGGCGATTTTTATGCAGATCAGAATCTATTAACCGGATGCCCACCCACACAAAACATTATGGAGATAGATCCTACAACAGGACTAGTAACATCTATACCTATATCTGTAGTTCCCACACAACAGTAGTACTGCCGATCGGTCTCGGCTTAACCCCCCCAAATGAACTTTTGTTTGGGGGGTTTTAAATAGGCCCATTTTATAATGACGTATACACCCTACGACGATGAGGATACCCACTCAGATCCCTCTTTAGGACCGCAGAACCCTCCAACCCCCTTTGAGCATGATGAATATTGGGTAGAAGCTCCTGGAGGCATGTGGACCCCTGAATTAGAACATAGTTGTATGCCCTTAAGAGACCCTACACCGGCTGAGCTTGCTGACACGGAGCGTAAAAGAGGTAGCAGCGAAGACGATACATGTCCTATAGACCCCTTACTGGCAAATTTAGATTTTACTTCAGAATATATAAGTCCCGCAGAGCAAGAAGAATTGTTTAAAGCTAGATTAAAAGAATACTACAGGCATATACACGAAGAAGACAGTAAACTAGATGACGTGGAGTAACGAATGCCTGCACTAAACCCCCTACACAGACGAACTGTACTTACACAGGGCCACGTTGAATATATTGATCATATGGGCGATGATCTAACCGTTGTAAATGCAGCAAGAGTAAGCTTTAATAAGCAAAGCGAATGGGCACAGGATGATCAAGGCGATCTAGAGCTTAGATCTTCAGACAGTAGTCTTATTAAGTACCTTGCAGAGCATAATCATTGGTCTCCATTTGCCCACGCAACAGTCACCTTTCGTATAAAAGCCCCTATTCCAATACGAACTCAGTTTTTTAAGCATCAAATAGGGTTTGCAGCCAATGAGCAAAGTAAAAGATATATAACAGATCCTCCAGAGCTGTATATACCTGCTTGGAGATCCGCACCAGACGAGAATGTCAAACAAGGCAGCGGAGAATTCTTACAAGATAAGATATCTATTGAATCTTGTACAGGTTTGTATGCTTCAGCCGCTTCAGCCGCTATAAAAATCTATTATTCCTTAATTAACGACAAAGGTATTGCCCCTGAGCAGGCCAGAATGATACTGCCTCAGGGAGTTTATACAGAATGGTACTGGACAGGTTCTTTAGCAGCCTATTCTAGATTCTATAACCTTCGCATTGACCCTCACGCACAGTGGGAGATTCGATGCTATGCTGAAGTCATAGGCGAATTCATGGAAAAGCTATATCCTGAGACATGGCTAGCTTTAACAGGTGGCAATGACGTGACACCTGTCCCTAGGCCCTAAAACCCCCCTATTTTTAGCCCTTAAATTACACCCCTTTTGAGTTAGTATAAAGTGATGGAGTATTAACATATGCGCCCTTCTCATGACCTGGCCAGGTATAGAGGTGACAGCCCATACGGCACGACATGACAAGGCACAAAATTCTCCTATTGGAATACAATAGGCCAGTTTTGCATTTAACTCTGCATGCATAACTGGAAAAATCGCAGAGTCGTCCTATCCGCTATTGAGAGAGTGGATAACGATAGGAAATCTCTCATAACCCCTCATCTAGGCTCTTTGAGTCTAGGTGAGGTTTCAACGATTGTTTTATTGGATTCCTTGAAAGGAGGTAAATTATGCAAGAAACATTTGACGATAATAAGAATCGCGGGTTCTCAATTCGAGCGTTCACGTTGCTCTCAACATTTTCTACGGTACTAGCCCCTTTATCTATAGGGGCAGCAATACTAATCCTAATAATGTTGACTCAAAGTTTTGTAGACTTTGAGGCTTATTATTGGGCCCTTGGTACGTCCTTACTTTACGGAGTTTGGGTAACGACGAAATGGCTCAGGATGCGAGATCGTTTCTATGTCGCGCGAGCCACCGTTCATTTCCGCGAACAACAACTTACCCAGGAGCATAAACAACAAGCAGAGCTTAAAGAACTCTATCTCTGCCTCTTGGGTAACAAGTCGCCCTTCTTAAAGAACTCTAAGTCCCGTTTGGAACGAGACCTTGAGAAGGACGATGAGGACGACAAGCACCGTATGACCGATGAGGACGACAACGGAGTCGATTCTACCGCTATGCTTAACGTAGCAGACGATTCTACCACTACTCTTACACAAGAGTAGTTTATACCCCGCCCAGACAACTGCCTGTTCAGCACGCGGCTCCCTGGGCATTTTAATGGAGGCGACTTAAAATGTGTTTTGTAAGTTATGAAGGCTACGCCGCCTTTGTAGGCGTAAATTTGGATGAGCTTCATGGTGAAGCTCCGACTATCAGAAGGCGAAAATCTTGGAGGATTAAAATCATGAAAAATCTCATGCGCCTATTTTCTACCGTGGCCCTAGCGGCCGTCACTCTCGTTACTATAGTAGGCTGTGATGAAAATCCAGAACTTACTAAAAAAGTAAATGCAGCAACAGATGCTTTTGAAGCAACTGTTGACAGCATTGTAAATGCTAGTGATACTCTAGAAAGTATCAAAAAAGAGGTTGTCTACTTGGACAGCCTTGAAGAGCAATATGCCACTGACGCGAAAGCGACAGTGGACAATCTCGCGAAAACGCGAGAAGCATTTTGTGAGCTTGAAAATCACAAAAATCAAATGGACGTAGACGTAGCTGAAGCGAAGGCTTCAAAAGAAGCGGCTGTCGCCGCAACAAATGAGACTACAACTACAGTTCAAGAAAGTGTAGAAGGTCTCGGGGGAGTAGTAGCTGACGCCACAAAGCTTCCTACTGAGGAAGTTAAAGAAGCAACAGCTGCGCAGAAAAATCTGCCCCACACGCAGAAAATAGGCCCTCAAGCTGACTAATGTCAGCAGGTTTTCCTTTATATAAAACCCCCAAGCATATGCTTGGGGGTTTTTTTAGCTATCCAACTTTCAATCTAGAACCACCCTAGGTATAATAAAAGGGCTAGGTTGACAGTAAAATCGCCGCGCATATACCCTATCCCCAGGAGCTACACTATGCCCAAATCTACTAAGTGTGAGAAAGTTATTAAACAAGCCCTACATAATTGGGCCTGTAAATCCCCTATACACCAGGCTATTAAAAATTCTATGTGTGGTAGCCCCCGTCCAGAAGACGGAACTATAATTGGTATTGAGCCAAAGACAGCCCCAGTAACTAAGAAAAAGACCACCATTATCGTCATTGATGACAAGAAAAAGAAGAAAGATGACGATAAAGATAAAAAAGATGACGACAAGTCGTAAGGTTCTTTTGTGGCGGACTCTAATAAAAAGTTATTTAAACAGTTAGAAGCCCTACATAATGCTAAAAGGGATCTAAAGGATAGGCCTAAGAAGAAGAAGGCCAAGAAGCCTATGCCCCCTAAACCCAAACCTTTATTACACACCCCTCCTCCGGTATCTACATTACCCTCACCGGCTCCTACAACCCTGCCCACAACACCCATTACAGGCTATTACGATCAGTATGATACCGAGGGTATGAATCTAATGAGTCCGGATTTTGGCCACCCTCAGGGTCCTGGCTCTACGGGAGGGTGGCACAGCATTACTAGCCGAGCCAAAGCAAAGCAAACAAAAGATACTATGAAGGGCCTAGAGAACTACAATAAAACGGCTGGTATGGTTTCAACCCCCGACACTAACCTCGACACTATCGCCCCTACCTCAGGTATAGATATATTTAATACTACATTAGATACATCTCTAGATGAGGATCTACACATAAAAAACTTACCCGCAGAATACTATAATGCCACCAATAATTTAGATGACGAAATCACCAGAGGGAAGGCCGAATTTGACTCTGCCACAAATAATTACGTTAACACTAACTATGTACCCCAAACTGAAGCTCTTAGTCTCCCTGGTATGTTAGGCCTATTCGGTACCATTGACACGCTGAGACCTACCTCTCAACATGGCTTATCTCGCAGTACGTACTATGGTGACGATCTCGCTAGGATATCCAATAAGTTAGACAAATATAAAGTATTACAAAAGCCGATACAAGCGCTGGTAAAGGGTCGCCAAGTTGCAAGTACTATACCGTTACTTAGAACCGCTCTAACAAAAACGGGCCCCTATGCACGTGTCCTTGGCAAGGCTTTTCCGGGAGTGGAAGCGGGCATCGACACAATGATGGGAGGGTTTGATGCACACAGGGGGTACAAGCTTTACTCGCAACACCATGACCTGTGGCAGGAGTTCAAAGATAAATACCCTGAGGAGTTCAATCAGTGGGACATACCTGAGCCCCAGATGGGAGACTATATTCAAGGATCTATAGATAGCACAGGCGACACTATATTAAAAGATTATATGAATTCAGGCATCTGGGGAAGAGGTTGGTATAACCTTATGCATACATTCTCCCCTTATTCCCTATATGCGGCAAGTTCAGCAGCCAATGCGGCGCAAATAGACGCACAGGAGTCCATTCGAAACCACTACAGCAACTACCCAGATAGCCTAGGCCCCCAGCTTGCCCATAATGCAGGGTTTGCAGAAAATGCCCCAAACTTTTCTTACGACCTCAGCAGTATGCCGGCAGAGGTAAGAGGAGCCATGGGCAAACATATGGAGTCCAACGCAATGTTGAAACGAATAGACGATGATTGGGATGCTTGGTATCACTGGAACCCAGTTTCAGGTGCTCGGCACCACCTAGAGCGGGCCGCCATACGTAGACCCAGCGCTGAGGAGAAATATAGTGTAACTAGACATATGATCAATGAAATTAGACAAGGAAATATATCTAAGGAAGATTTTACATCACTGGTAGACGCTGGTGTTGTAGAGTTAGGGCTACCCGCTAGACAAGCCATTGAATCCTTCGGAATCAATAATAAAGCCATTGGGTTTCCGCACACACCGGATGAGTATTACGATACGATGCAAGCACTTCCTAAGCCCCCTATCGAGGCATCTAACACTGATGAAACATCCCGATTGCAACATGATCAAGAAGCCCAAGAGCTTCAAAGAGACCAGCAAGCCGACGAACTAGAAGAGAAGATGTTATAATACAGGACCCCTATGACTTCAGTAGCAGTTAAATCCAGCGAAGGCTTTATGCCTACCGTAAGTAAGGTCTTGGGTTACTCCCCAGGGACGTGGTACGATAAAGATACCTTCGGGGCTGACGGACAACGACGATTTGGTAATTTAGTGACCGGTACAGGATTGGGTATAGCGGGCGCTCTAAGCGTACCTATTGCTCAATGGCTGTTCCCAGAACGTTTTGCTAAGTTTCCCGGGCAGGGTAAACGATTGGCTCTAGCGGCTATACTGGGGGGTCTTGCAGTTCCCTTTGCGGCTAGTCTACCCGCAGAAATAAGAGCATATAGGGATTCACGCAGTAAAGGTGATTGGAAAGTACGAGATAATATTAAAAAATCTAACCTAACCCAATACTCTTCAGGCTTCCCCCATATGAAGTCACATCTTGCAAGAACTGTGTTAGAGGAGATCAGATCAGGAGTTACAACTCCGGCGATGGCAACTTCTTTTATGCAGAGTATTGCACAACAAACTCCTCAAAACCAACCCTGGTTTACAGTAGGAGATGTTACAAGAGCTGCTGTAGGAGCAGGAGCAGGCGCTGTAGGAGGTAGCCTATTAGGTAAAGGGGTAAGTTATTTCTTAGGTTTAACCCCTAAAGGACGAAGAAACATACGAAACGTTGGAATGGGCCTAGGAGCTCTTATAAACACAGGAAAATTAGGAATATAATTATGGCGACAGAACAAGAACGTATTGCCTTTTGTAAAGTAGCAGCTGAACTAGGGTATACGCCATCAGAATTAGTAGAAGCGTATAGAAGTAAAGAGGCCGCCTCATGGATATCGGATTTACTAGGCTCTGTCGTTAAAGCAGCCCCTGCTGCTCTGGACCAATTGCTCACTACACCGATTCAATTATTAGGCCTTGCCGCCACAGTAGGGGCCGCAGGTGGCGCAGGCATAGCAAGTATAAAGGGATTAGCACGCAATGAATATCCCCATCTATTTACAGGAGAAGGCTCTCCCGCATCCTCTGAACTAAAAGAAGAGCGTTTACGTCAGCTTATAGCTCGCTATCAGAACGCCTCCACTAAAATAAAAGAAATGGAAATTTATAATAAAGATGTGCAAAATCCAGATAAATCCCCTATGATGCGTTATGAATTCGGAGGATTTGGAGAATAATAACGCATGTTCGAACAAACTAACTCAGAAAGCCCTCAAGCTACATTTAAGCACGTTGGTATCAACGACCCGCCTCTATTAGGAAAAGAGTTCCCTTTACTTAAAGAGGGGGATCCTGAATCAAGTAAACCTCAATACACCCCTTTTTTTAATTCACGACAATTCTCCCTGTGGGATGATGCTGAGTTAGCAAACTACAACTCTTTAATAGACGCACTTATGAAGTGGCGAGATAGAGGGTGGTGCGAGTTTTCAGAGGAATTAAAGTGGGTCGAGGCGCATAAAAACTGGGTAACGTGGATTAAATGGTATACTGTAATGCAGGTCCCGGCAGCGGAAGTACCCGAGCATTTAAATACTGCTGCGCTACACCCTGACATTAACCCAGCGAGATAAATATGACTACCTCCCAAGACACCCTACTGGTAAAGACTAGCGACGAGTTAGACAACCATTTTCTATCTAGATTAGCTCTAGAAGGTGGAATGATGGGATTGGGAGCCGGCGGCTTAGTAAGCCTAGCTTACATGTTGGCCGAGGCCTTTAGAGATAAACCTAGAGCAGCAGAGAAAAGAGAAGAAGTAGAAGATCTGAGTCCTTTTATACCCACTACAGGAACAACTAAGTTTAAATCTTCTCAAGAAAAACAATCTGATGGTGAAGAAGATGGGTATTCTGGTTTCTTTGGTCCTATTAAAAAAATATGGGATGAAGGAGCCCGCGGATCAATAATGGTACCCGCTGCAGCGACTGCTGCTGTAGTGCCCGCCTGGTTAGCCTTCAAATTCTTACAAAACAGATACGAGTCCTCCCGAGTTAGTCAGCTAGAGAGAGAATTAGACGTAGCAAGAGATAATTTTCGAGAGGCATTAGCGGGTAATACTAAAATATCTACAGATATAGATTCGGTTATCGATGACTATAAGAGTATTAAAACAGCAGAATCAACTCTACCAGGAGACTCTACTGTTAAAAACCCAAAAACCGGATCACCCGATACACCGCGCACCCCCGAGGACCACTTTGGTGGCGTACCCGGTCTTGCAGCAGGAGGACTATCCTTAACGGCAC
>Ga0098058_1000479_pt1 | contig 13253 bp, 10 predicted proteins | sample 19_taG_FD_75061 | JGI IMG/M metagenome (GOLD analysis project Ga0098058, IMG submission 75061) | Marine viral communities from the Subarctic Pacific Ocean - 19_ETSP_OMZ_AT15317 metaG | ecosystem: Environmental > Aquatic > Marine > Oceanic | place: Pacific Ocean | collected 2015-01-19 | reverse complement strand
TGTCGGGAAATTTAGAGGGGAATTTGAAGCTACCCTAGCATCAGGGAGAATAGTTACAGTACCAAATGATTCGTATATAGATATTCGTATTCAAGACAGCGTACCCACAGGATAGAAAAAAAAGAGTTTTTGGAAGTATAATAACAATGAATCATAGTATATCTATAATAAGGAGATTTACATGGCTATTTATCGTTCTGATCAAGCCGTAGTAACATTCGGTACAGAAGCTGCACCGGGCGGTTACCCAGAATTGGCTTACGCTACTGAAACTGATCCTTCGGGTTATGCAAACGCTCTGTTAGAGGGGGCACACCCTGCGGGGTCTAGGTCAATTGTAATAGATACGGGAGCCTCCTTTGCTATTGGGGATTACGTAGTTATTGGGAAAAACATAAGTGCGGTTGATTCGGCGGGTGTATATAACTCAGAAATTAGACGAGTTGTGGCGACAGACATAGACCCTTTAGGTGTAGATCGACTTTATTTAGATGTCCCAACTGGGTTCCACCATGTAGACAATGCCCAAGTAAGAGAGGTGGATACTGCTCCAACGTCAGGCGTTGTAGTTGATGCAGCCGAATATCCTACTGCGCTGTCAAATACCGGGGGAGTGTCGTCAGGCCCTAAGTATCCTGATGCTATGAGATTTGTACCGGGAATATATGACACGGTTGAAGTAGGAGATATGGAAACTACCTACAATCCGGTATACACCCTTGGCTCTAGCGCAAAACGAAGCCCTACCTTTATTTACAGGGGAGAACAAGCGTTTAATGGAGCTATATCAGGTATGACCCTTTTGAATGGTTGGCCTCTGAGGTTTGGTATCGGCAAGATAACTACTTCTCCAAGTCTAGATGCCACTCATGATGCTAATGCATTTACATCGGGGTTGACTCTGAAAAAAGGTGACCAAGTTATTGATCTGAATGATGCGGGACTTTATGGTGCAATTGTAGATGATAACGCAACAGCGGCAAACAATTCAACCTTACTATATATTTCTGAAACGACTTCAGCATCCCCATCATACGGTAACAATGAAATTGTTCAGGTTTATAAGAAGGTCTCTTCCAACGTTGTATATCTAACACATCCTTTACGTTTTGATCATATTGCAACATCTTCAAATACAGTTTCTATTGGGGTCTTGGACAGATCAGAAGACGCTACCCGTAAGTATACACATACGATTTCTGAAACTTCCGACTTAGACAGTGTTGCTATAAATGTTCATCTACGTGATTCCGGTGAAACCGCAGCTAATGACTTCAACAGAAGGTACTATGGAGGGCATATAGGTACGCAAGTTATAGCAGCCGAAGAACAAGGGTTGGTAACTACGTCTTGGGATGGTATCCAGTTCATGGGGATGGTGCATAACCAACAGTATGAGGTAGGTTTTAGTACCGATGGGTCAGGAGCACAAAAGTTTTTACCCAGACATGCGTTTATAAAGACTATTTCAGACACTGAAGCATGGGTTCCTTCAAATGATATTACTTCAGCCGCCCCACGAGGAAATGCAGCTAAACCCTACTACTTCTCACAGGGGTACATAACCTTATATGGTGTACCCATTGCGACTATACGTAGCTTCAGCCTTACAGTAAACAATAACCCAGAAGCAAGGTACTACGTTGGGAGTAAGAGTGGCCAAAGGGAGCGTGGGCCGTATGAGATTGTAAACCAGAGGAGAGACTATTCTCTGTCTATGACGGTCGTAGAGCCTACATCACGGGCTGCTACTGAAGCTGGCTCATCTTCTGTAGGGTACGAACGAGGCGGTTCATCAGTCTTTAAGCAAATGCTTATGGAAGGAGATGCAGGGGGGTTGACTACTGCAACACCTGAAGGGCTAGCATTTACGATTGAATTCTCTAGGGATGATTTAATTAGTCAATCGGATGGGTCTGGAAGTGCAGATTACATAAAAATTGAACCTGCGTATTCAACTGGGACATCACCAGCATTTGGGCTTAGTAGGCAGGGTATGTTTATTTCATCAGCAAAGTATAATTTAGACGGGTCAAGTCCTATCCAAGCAGATTTAACTGCTGTACTACGTAGTGTAAAAATTACGGTAGGGGATACTACGCCTGTCTATCCTTAAAGGAGGACAAAATGGCACCAGCACAAGAAAAGTCGAAGGCAGGGTTCGATTGGACGAAATATCAAATAAAATCTGATGTTCGCCAAATAACCATAAAAGTCGGGGACGATGAGGATGAGTTAACCTTAGGAGTTAAGGACTTAGGATATGTAGCGAAGAATAAATTGGTATCTTCGTGTTACACATATGCGGGCGGTACAGTAGGTTTTGACATGGATACGTATATGCGAGAAACCTTGAAAACGATGATTGTTGAAGCTCCGTGGGGAGCAACTAACGATATGTTCTTGATGAGTATCGACCAACACCTAGGTAAAGCATTAGAAGAGATTATCCCATCTGCGTTTGAAGCTGGGGATTCTGTGCCTCTAAAAAAAGACTAAGGCTTTTCTCAGACGGCCTAGCTAACCATCTAGATGCGGGGGAAGCCTACGTATATTCACTTTGGTATACCACGTTGTCTTTATTGAAATTAGGCGTACCTTGGGAGGTAATACAGACTTTGACCTATGAACAGGTAGAGTTAATTTTAACTATAGAGCTTATCCATAAAGAAAAAGAAATGGCTGCTTATAAACAATAGGAGATACCATGCCTGAAACTGGGTCACTTGAAATACTTTTTAAAGGAATAGAAGAATCTGCTGTAGGTAAAGCTAGCGGAGAAGCAGGGAAAAGTACCGCGGAAGACGGTGAGGATAGGACAGAGAAAAAAAATAAAAAGGGTATGCTCAAGAGTGTTGTTGGGGTGGCAGCAAGCGTATTAGGTATTCAGCTTAGCTTTGCAGCCATGTTAAGACAATCCCAAATCGCTACCGGTTTCTTCGGAGCAATATTCCAAGTATTAGGTGCTATTCTCGACTCATTTTTATTGGCCTTTGCTCCTGCACTCTTCCAAATAGTAGAACGTTTAGCTAGTTTTATTCCTGCTGCTCGTGAGGTGGGGGAGCAAATAGCGGGGCGAGTAGGAGATTTGTGGACAAAACTAGAAGAGTGGGCGATGATTGCGGTGCCCCTGCTTACAAAAATTGGGAGCATACTTGCTGGCATACACGAGTGGTTCTCTGAGCTTTCACCCATATTTAAATATATGCTAGGTGCCCTGCTCGTAATACCTCGTTTATATACATTTCTCAAGGTGGCTTTCTGGTTGAAGGGTGGGCAGGTAATACAGGCTAAGATGGCAGCAGCGTTAGCAGTACACAGATTAAAATCTGCTGCCATGGGAGGTGGAGCAGGAGGAGGCGCAAAGGCTCTGCTGAGGATGTTCCCCGTTGCTGCTATAGTAACGATGGTACTTCCGATGATATTGGGTCTCCTGACTATGGGGTTTGGTGGTAAGGGGGGTAAAGAGGGTAGCGAGGGGAGTAATGTAGGAACAGCGGTGGATGTAAGTGGGCAACTAGGGAAAAGATACTTACCTTCACAGGCTAGCCAGTTAGGGGGTACCTTAAACGAGGCTTACAGTGCTATGGTACAACCCTTTACGGATGTTGTGAAACCAACAATGGACGAGTTTGGTGCGACAATGAACGAGCAAAATCCCGCCATTGGTGCTGTGACGACAGAAATGGGGAACTTAGCAGCCGTACTTCCAATTGATGAATATGGCTTGATGGTCAATGGTATGGATACTACAATGAATGCACAAAACGAAGCACGGGAGGCTCTTGAGGCTTACAGTGCTTCGATACAACCATTTAAAGAAGAAATGGCTACATTAAAAGATATAACTCCAATTGATGAATTTGGCCTCCTCATCACCGGTATAGATACTACAGTGAATGCACAAAACGAAGCACAGGCGAAGATTATGGAGGCTGCTGATAATTGGGTAACTGATATTAATGAAAATACGGGTGCCCAGACGGGTTCGTATGATTTACTTCTTACTGGAACCGATCTCGCAGCAAAGGCTCTAGAGAGACAGGCTAAAGCAATTGATGAAGCAAATACCAATTGGGACGTAGGGTCTACACAAAGTAAAAACCAATGGATGAGTACTGCGTCATTTGCACACGATACAGTGGTTGAAGCGAGCGATAAGGTCGTAAATATACTTGCAAAAGGTGAAATGGAAAGGGCAATGGGAAGTTTGTCTGGAGCCATGCAGGGTACTGCTGACAATTTTTTGATGATGTTTGACCAAGACGCTAAAGCCTTAAAGGATGCTGCAGACAAACAAAAAGCAGCTACAATAGCTTTTGAAACAATGACCCAGACGGTGATGAATGGGTATACTCAGGATAGGGCAGACGCGAAAGCCCAACGAGAAGAGATAGGTACAGCTTTACTAGGTGCGGATAACCCAATGTTAGCCTACCTTACGTCTGATTATTAATTTGTGGGGGTAAAAAATGGCAACTTTAAATGTTCTTATAGAAAATCCGGATGCTACAATACATAGCTCAACGGATTTCCGGTATTTTGCCTTAAAAGCTGAAGACGTTGCTATTCAAATCGCTAGAACACCCCTACAAATTCCAGTACCGCAAGCATCTCCATTTCTTTTTGATATAGGTTCTTATAGACCATCCTTAACTCTCTCTGGAGTTGTAGATGATGTAGACACCAACGATAGTATTTCGTTTATGGCTAACACATATAGAGTTCCTACCCAATTTCAACTTACAACGGCTGCCACAGATTGGGTACACAGGTCAGGAAAACAATATGTGTACCTTCTTCATTCAAATTATGATCCAGCATCAAACGCAACTAAATTTTTTGATAAATATGAATGCGCCATCCAACAATTTAGATGTCAATTACAGGCAGGAATTGAAACTAGGTGGGAATACACACTACAGTTTATAACTAAGCGGAGAGAAGGGGCGGGAGAAGAAGCCGACTACGCCTCAGGAGTGGGGGCAAGAAATACATAATGGCTGGTTTACTTTGGTATAAAGACTTAAATTTCATGGTAGCGGGCGCGTGGAACCAATTCGCTATAAACGAACTTGTAGAAGTAACTTATGTGGATGAGGTTTATAAACCCGCTGAGTTTTCATGTAGTATTCAGAATATTAGTGCTGGAGGAGGGGTAGCTCAAACATCCGTTGCTCATGATGGGGGAGATGGCTCCACCACCGATGGGGAGTTAATAGTTGCGAAAACCTCGCACGGGTTATCTACTACCGATAGGGTAAGCGTAAGTGATGAGACGACAGGGGAAGTAATAACCCGAATTTATGAAGTTGAAAAAATTGATGCTGACACATTTTATTTAAGGCACTTTTTAATAAATCCATGGAGTAACGAAAAGAACATGGGAAGTGAAGTAACTAGAATTAGTGGAAACGGCAGCAGTGGGACTCTTACTTACGTCCCCACAGGTAAATATTCCATGGAATCTGCATCAGTAGCTAACCCTGATCTTACTATGGGGCAGGAAATTATATATTGGCAGTTACCTGAAAAATTTAATCGTACATCCTTTTCCCATAATGGTGCCTCCCCCCTAATAGTGGCTCATACGGGGCATGGGTACGAAAACGGTAAAATCCTTCAGATAACAAATGAAAACAGTGGGGCTATTGTAGATGGGGAGTATCAAGTAAGTAATAAAGCCACCGATACGTACCGATTAAAACATATAAAAAGTGGGGAAGAATTAAACGGTGTTGGGTCATTAGCAGGGACGTTTGAGACGTATGTAACTGATTCTAACGTAGGGTACCCATTGTTTTACGGGACAATAGTTGATTTAGAGGAAGCGTGGAGTCCTGCCTACGGTAAAGTCATTAAACTACGCGCTAAAGATAATTTACAGTTCCTGAATAACACAACTGTAAAGAAAATTCAAAAATCATTTCGTACTACGGGAGAAGTAATTGGTGGTGTGAATTCAGGAGAAGGTAAGGACTACCATATGGGGGCATCGTTAAAAGCCCCTGTTTATTTAGATGGCACAAAGTTAGATGGGTCATCTCAAGTAGAAACTAAAGTTAGTGATGCATTAGCTAACATAGTTAGTGACTTTAATGAAGGTGCTGCGCCTGTTTACACAGACAATACGAATGGGAGTCAGGACTTCTTTGTGGAAAAATTTGAAGACTCTGGGTTTGTAATGTCGGATGAAGAATTAGCAAGTGGGCAGTTCAAACGAGATTTAAGTGACGTAGGGCATAAAGTCCTTAGAGCTATGAAAGATATGGCTATGTCAGATCGTCATGTAACAGCATCAGGGTCGGGTAATGATCAGGCTTGGGATATAAGTGGGGCAAGTCAACAATGCATCGTCACACACAGTGGTCACGGGTTAGAGGCAGGGCAAGAGATCGCAGTAAATGACAGCACAACACATTCCAGTGGATTCCGTGTTCCTAATGGGTATTACACAGTTCAAGTACCGAGTTCAAGTACTTTTGTTCTTCTATCGTTAGATGGGGACGAAATAACCAATTCGGCAGCAGCAAACGGGACTTTGGACTGGGAAGGGGCAGAAGATGGGAACTTCGGATATGACTTCTTCATAGACTCAGGGATATATGGGCAACCAAATGAATATGGGTATCAAGTTGCTGGTGCTGGGATAGAGAGCAGCACCGATCTTGATCAATCCTTTCCTCCTCGCCCACACCTTAATTATTTTAAGCGTGGGTATAGGCAGTTCAGACCTGATGCGACTGGGTTAACTGTTGTTTCTCCTGTGATAGGGGATACTGCGGAAGACGGGCAAACTAGGATTATGTTCCCTAACACCCAATGGAAAATAGGGGATGATGAAATATATTCAGACGTAGACTTACAAATAACAGGTACTGCTGGGGGTGATAGTAACGTTTCTGACTTAGGACATAATCTGCAACTGATCAGGATAAAGAAAATCCAATGTTGTAATAATGTAGATGCTTTCACAGATCGCAACCAGCGACTAAATCATGCTGGACGTTGGAATGGGCAGTTTCATTGGAATAGGCATGATTCATTTACCGCTAAAGATATTGGGGATTCCATAGAGAAACATGAAACGCTGGTAGGGATTAATGATCAAGCTATGTTCTGTAAGAGCGGCGACACCTTAACCGATCCCGGTTTTTCAGACGACAATTCTGTATATTGGCAGACAACTGCTATAGGTGCTGGAGGAGGAACTGGTGATGGCTGGGGAGAAGATACGGGGTATGGGCTTACGTCCTCATTGACAGTATCTTATGGGTCAAGCCACGACAGAGACGTATTACGTAGAGTTATAAGCGGAGACGGCGCATCCCCCGACAGTGGGATGGGTGGTATAGGTGCTGTTAATAATGATACTACCGCCCCTGTCTCCTACCTAGCGGGAGGGGCTTGGAGGGTTTCCGGATACGCTGGCCCCAGCACAGTTCCAATCATAGGGCGTTCTTTATTGAAGGGGCCGGGGGATGCCTCTACGGTACATAGGCATGAAGTAAAGGATGCTGACGGGAACATCACTAAACATGCTGGATCACACTATACTTCAGGGGTAGTAGATTGTGATCTTATAAAATCTATTAAAAATTGTGAGGAAGAAGGGTTATACGAAGTTAATGATTGGCCCGCATTAGCGATTGACCATGCGAACGCCAGTACATTCGAAGGGGACGCTGGAGGCGGGGCAAGCGGTGATATAATCATTTCACATAACAATAATACAGCAGGACACGGTTTTGTAACGGGGGCGATCATTAGAATCACAGGTGGAGACCTTCACGATTCTTCTAATTACTGGAATAACTATAAAAGGGTTGTAGTGGAGGACAGTCAAGCGGATTGGGCATTAAATGCACTTACTGGTCGTAATACTGCAACAAAGTTTTATATAACAAATCTTCCAAATGAAGCATACGAGGGGATTGCCGGTACTGCTCCTACCACAAGTACTGCGTTACCAAAAATAGCTTATACGTCAGGTTCAACCATAACTTATAAACGAGTGTTTAATGTATTTGATGGGGTATGTAGGGTTCAATACCAATCAGGCAATACTAGAAATGAAAAGCCTAATAATGATTGCTACGTATTAATTTCTGATCGGGCACGATGGGATAAACCGCATATGAGTCTTGAAGTACATGCTGTTGCGGATGAAGATCGTAAAAGTAGTACTACAACCCTACAGGGCTTAACTACAGGGAAAGCTACAATGCCTGATTCTTATAATTATTCAGCAACGAGGGTGGGGGATAGCGTTGGTTTGGCTGGAGGGTTGGGCAGAAAGTTTGAAGGAGTAGCACAGTACACTGCTATGCCTGTTCGGTTTAGGACAGGGGATAGGCTAAGTGAAACTAGGTTCTTGATGCGAGATGAGGGGTTGACAACGAATAAACATTTATTTAAAAACACACAAGCAGTAATAACTCATTCCTTAATGGAGGATAAAAAACGTGCAAAGACACAACCCCTTACGTATGCTGCTGGCAATGATCAGAATGAGGTACGTAGGACAGCCGCTGCACTCCTAACACGAACCGCCAAGGATTTGATCAGAGGAAAAGTTCAGATACTTCAGTACCCATTTATAAAATTAACCGGTCAAATAAGGGCAGGGTTTTACACTTCTACGTCTTTTACCCCAACCCAAGCGGTTCCTACTTATGGTGGACGTGCAGGGATGCTGGTAACAAAAACCGATACCGAAGATGGTGATTATGTAGCAGGGGTATTAGCTGAAAAGATAAACGCAGCGGGCTTAATTACTGGGACACTTAGTACAGGTTCTTGGGCTGAAGATGATTGGTACCGGATGTACATACATATGAGGGCAGGACATTCTGTCCGAGTTTCCGATCCTCTCTCATCTGTTTCAGCACAAAGCATAATTACTAAACTTACTTTTAAGGAAAGCCCAAACCAAACTTCTACAACATTAGAGGTTATAGGGTATCAAGACTTACCGGGCGGGTCAGCAGTTAAACCACTGGGTACTGTGAATAAAGCTGTTGTTGAGAATAAGGGAGACCTTGATGGGCCTATCACCTTAGGTAAAGCAAGATTGAATGAAATTACTTTCTCATCTGGAGACTCGTCGTAATGGCAAATACACACAGGAAAGAAAGTTGGACGGCTGGTGTACTAAGTTTTGGGGGAAAAGATTACCCAATTGTAGCAGGAAATACATACTCAGCCGCCCCCGTAGGGATAGGGACGTACTTAGCTGAGGGGGAACGGTATGTTATTTTCTGGGAAAGGGGAGACAATCAAGGAATATTTCAAACGTCTTTAGAATCAACTTATGATAGAGCATCTAAAAAGAGGGTTATTGTAGCAGAGATAACGGTACCAAGCTCAGCATCTGGGAATTTTGTCGATGGAAATGACGTAAAAGCTGATATCAAGGCAGATGGGCAAGCATCCACACTAACTGATGTTTCACACATTTGGAAAGGAACTGCGGCTTTACCAGCTTACTCTTTTTCAGGAGACGTAGATACGGGTATGTACAGTGATACAGCCGATCAAATACAATTTTCAACAGGGGGTACTCAAAGGCTCGAAATTTCCAGTTCAGGGGTAACCGCAACTACCTTTATAGGTGCTCTAACCGGTAACGCTGACACCGCAACCTCAGCATCCTCAGCAACTACAGCAGCAGTAGCGACTAGCGTTACTGCTTCTGCTAATGACTCCACGAACGAAACTGTTTACCCTACTTTCGTGGATGGAGCTATAGGTACACAAGGTATAGAAACAGATACAGGGTTGACTTACAACCCTAGTAGTGGAGTCCTTACAAGTACATCATTTACAGGTGCGCTCACAGGTAACGCTGACACCGCAACCTCCCTCTCTGGGTCTTTATCAAATGTAACCGCAACCGGTTGGTTTAGGGGGGATGATGGGGTTCTTGCTGCACCGGAGTTTTCCTTTACCTCTGATACAGATACAGGTATATACCGGGCATCTGAAGATCATTTAAGCCTGTCTGCTGGGGGGCAATCTATTACCATATCAGAAGCTGTTGTAACATCTGGTAGTGTGCATTATATGGGAATCTATCCTACAAATACGGCAGATGGAACTGGTATGGATGGAACTACCGGTAAACCTTACATAAACCTAGGAACCTATCCAGATACTTCTTCTGGGTGGAATTCCCAGCCATTTAATGGGTTGGTAGGATATTATCATTTTGCTGGGGATGGCACCGACTCTTATCCCAGTTTTACGTTTACCGGTGACCCTAACACAGGTTTTTATCGGATAGCTTCTGGTCATGTTGGATATTCAGATGATTCAATTCTTAGGGTAAACTTTGGTAGTCATAGTTTTACGCCTTCTGGGGACGATGCACGTACGGTAGACTTTTCTGTGAGTGGGACTGCGGGATTTACATCAAATATATATAGTAGCGGTTGCAGACCTACGGATGATGATGAAAAAGACTTAGGTCATGCCATATATAGGTGGGATGATATATATGCAACTAATAATACCATTCAAACATCAGATATTAGATTGAAAGAGGATATTACACCAACTAAGTTGGGCTTAGATTTTATTAATGATTTAAATCCCGTGTCGTATAAATGGAAAAATAAAAAAGAAGGTAAGCACGATCAAAAGCATTATGGTATAATAGCTCAAGAAGTACTTGAAACACTAAAGAAATATGGAATAGATTCCTTAGATGATTTTGGGGGTTTACATAAAGACATTACGGGTGAGGATGACCGTTACGGTGCGAGATATACAGAATTTATCCCTATACTTATGAAAGCAGTTCAAGAATTATCAGCAGAGATTAAAGAATTAAAGGAGAAAAACTAATGCCTGACGTAACAGTATCATTCACAGACGCACAATGGACTAGGGTTGTAGCGGCATCACCATACATAAAACGTAACGATGAGTCGGGAGATGTAGACGCAGCTTACCTAATAGCTTACTGGAAAGAACAAATAGCATCTTGGGTAAAATCTTACGAAGAAAGTAAAGTAACCGCAGACGATTTTTAAATGCGTCCCGCCCTACATGTGCGTAAGGCTCGCATCCGGTATCCCTACGCCAGTATACGAGAACTTACCGCTCTCCTAAACAAGAAACGGAATTACAAGGGCTTATCCTATCAACGGGTATACCAGCTTCTAGTAGAACAGGGGCTTGAGACTACACCACATCGCCTACAGAAAGCCAAATACTGTAAGTATTTTGATTGTTCTAACACCGTTGAATCCACCAAGACTTTCTGTGCCAGCAGACATAGGTTCCAACACTACAACATAAAGCTAAAATGTGGTTATTGTGGCTTGCTTTTCTATAGGAAACGTGCTAGAATTATAGCAGAGAAAAGGAAGGGTGCCAAGAATGCATATTGCACTATTAAATGCTTTAGAAAAGACAATATGATTGAAAGCGATGGTGCGTATGAAGATTGACGACGATTTAATTAAACAGTGGGAACCACAAGTACATAAAGTAGCTAGAAATGTCTCCGTCATAGGGATGGACTATGAAGATATTGTTCAAGAGTTACGAATAGGTGTAATGAAGGCTGCGAAAGGGTATAGAGAAGACTCAGGAGTTATCTTCCATACGTACCTATATAAAACATTAATGAATACCGCAAGTACCCTAATCACAAAAGCTTCAAAACATTACAGAGCTATGCCGACCGTTGGAATAACGGACGACATTGATTTTAAACTACAAGCTACCTCAGATCATACGATAGATGTAGAGACAGTTGACATGCTTGCTAACCTTCAGTTATCATGTATGGAGAAAGAATTTATTAGGTTAAGGATGCAGGGGTATTCCATGAAAGAATTAGGGGAATACCTAGACATTAAAGGGGTGTACAGACTTAATAAACAAGTTAAGCAGAAAGTAAGGGAACAACTTGGTCAAAAAAGGCAAAAAGATAGATGATTACACCAGTAAAGAATTCTTTGATTGGTTTGCTGTCTTGTACCAAGCAAAGTTTGGTAGAGCCTACACTTCTACGACTTTCTTTGGGCTTGAACTTAAAGCCCTAAAGTCCTTAACGGCTAAATACGATACCCATGAAATCTTATGTGCTATAAAAACATGTATAGCCAACAATGATAGAACAGTCCACATAAAATATTTTGTTGCAGGATTTGACTATTATAAACCCAATACTGATCGTCCAGACCTATACTGGTATGTAAGTATAAGAGGTAACGAGAAGATCAAGACTTTGTGGAGTAGATATCTTATGTATGAAGCTAAGTGGTTTCCCAACCCAGAATCAGAACAGAAGCGAAAGAAGCTATTAAAAGAATTGGAGAAGTTTAGAAATGCCCAAACAAAGAAAGGCGAACCGTCAACATCAGAAGTCTCCAAACTCTGGAGCCAAGAAACTAAATAGTTTAACGGAAACTGCCGCCCCTAAAGACGGTTGGTTTAATGTAATTTACCACAAAGATAAAGCTATGTTTTCTGTTTATGTCGGAAATGATTTTAATCAGGCAAGAAAAATCGCAACAGAAGTTGCCAGCACCGGAATAACGTGTTATATTCATAACTATCACAATCGTGTTATCCACACAGTGAGATAGGAGATATATGGCACCACGAGATTTTAATTTTGTTGAGTCCTCAGTAATTTTTGGACTCCTAAACGTAGACAACTTCAAAAAGTTTATTCATCCCCCCTCAAGCTTTTCTAGGCATAGGAAAGCATATGACTTCCTTGTTGAATACTATGATGACATGGGGGAGATGCCTAACAAGGAATTGCTGGCAAAAACCTTCCCTGAGCTTGATAAGGCAGGATCAAAAACCGATTTTAGGTATGCCGTAGACCAGTTCAATGAGATTGTACTGTACAGGGACATACTCTCCACCTTTCAAGATAACGAAGAAGTGCTAGACGAGAACCCTAGGAAGGCGTTACTCCGTATACAAGAGCAATTGGATGATTTAGATATTGCTCTAGATGATGATGTACAAGCTTATAATTCGGGTAAACTTGATAGGTTTGATTTGTACCAACAAAGAGCAAAGCGTAGGGAGTTCGGTAAAGGGCTTCTTGGAGTAACAACCCCTTTCGACACTATTAATAGTAGTGGTCTGGGGTGGCAACCCGCCGACCTCATCTCTATTTTTGCTCGCCCCACGGTGGGGAAGACATGGATGTGCATAAAGATGGCTCAACTTGCTGTCCAACAGGGAAAGCGGACACTGTTAGTATCAACTGAAATGCCTCA
>Ga0098058_1000472_pt1 | contig 13385 bp, 14 predicted proteins | sample 19_taG_FD_75061 | JGI IMG/M metagenome (GOLD analysis project Ga0098058, IMG submission 75061) | Marine viral communities from the Subarctic Pacific Ocean - 19_ETSP_OMZ_AT15317 metaG | ecosystem: Environmental > Aquatic > Marine > Oceanic | place: Pacific Ocean | collected 2015-01-19 | reverse complement strand
GATGGTCTGACGAGTCGCTCCCCTCACTACAAGACAGGTAGCCTCACCTTCTCCAGAGACAGTGACGAAGTCGAGGTCACCGATACGCTCCTGTTTAATGCACGCATCTGTCGTCATGATTGGTTCCTTCACGTCGACTATCCTGTGGTAGATGGGGACCCTGAGTAGTCTTGATAGTCCTTCCATATCGCTTTGCTGTAGACGAGTGATGATTGGGATGCCGTGTTGTCCTAGGTAGTGAGCCACTGCCTCATGGGCTGCGTCTCTAGTGAAGACCACACCTTGAGGTCCGACTGCACCTGCTACCATGGCTGCTATTTCACTTAGCATCTCAAGTTCCTGTTGCTTCAGGGCGTGAAGTTGTTGCATGTCCCCTACCTGCATCTGCACTTCAGTTAGGTCGTAGCCGTCGAGGCCTCCGTTGAGGAGGAGGACGTTGATGTTCCCCTCTATCTCCTTGTCACCCACATCATTAGCGAACTCCTTGTTCAGGACCAGACCGTCCTGTACATAGGAGTCACCTAGGGAGCCTCCTGTTTGTGTTATCACTCTGATGTGGTCCAGGTTCCCATCAGCCTTCTCGCAGGCCTTCAGGCACAGTTCAGCGGCGTGTTCTAGGTCATTCTCTGTGGCCTTACCTCTTAATGCCGTCTTGGCTGCGTCAATTATCTCAATGTCCTGTGATTCGAGGTGCTCCAAAGCCAATTGACTTCCTCTCATGAAGGACCTTAGGACTACACGAGGGTGAACCCCTCGCATCAGGAGACCCTGGCTTAGGGCCAGCATCTGTCCGGCTAACACCACCACGCTGGTAGTACCGTCCTTGCACACAGCCTCCTGTGTTTTGCTCGCTTCCACCATCATCTGGGCACCGGGGTGTGCGGTGTCGAGTTCCCTCAACACGGTCACACCATCGTTAGTCACGATGTGGTGGCTGCCATTCGTCAGTAACTTGTCCATACCTGCCGGTCCTAGTGTAGACCGGACGGTCTCGGACACGTTCATGGCCGCCTTGATGTTGCTCATTTGTGCGTCTCTTCCTGTTTGTTTCTCTTGCTCACTCATATCTCTTCCTCCATTAATCGTAGGAATAGTGCGTCGGGGTCCACCCCGTAGTATTCACAGACGGTAATGTAAAACGTCTCGAAGAACGTCTTAGGTATGTCTTCTAAAAGGTTCACCACATCACCTCAATGTCGTCGATGACTCCTGTTGAGGGGTTCCTCGACTTCACGAAGCCTTCATCCCTACCATGGAGCCATACATCGTAGACCAATTGACAGTCTTTCATGCAATATTCAGCCACTTCTAAGTGCTTACCTTCCTTCCATAAGAGAGGTGCATCCTCACTCTTTTGTGTCTTACTTCTACCAAGGGTGTGTTTACAGATGTCATCTAGGTGGTGACTGGTCCCGCTAGCAGTCCTCAAGAGCGCTGATGTGTCTATCACACACTCTGACTTGCCCATCAGGTGTCCTGCATAGAAGCAATCTAGAGAGTCTCTCAAGACTGGGAGGTCGAAGCCTAGAAGGTTGTGACCTAGTATCTTACCACCACCTATCACATGCTTTTCGAGATGCTCACCTAGGTTCTTAGGGTGGAGTCTATGCCAGATTCCATCCTTCATGTTGATGTGCTCCTTCGAGAAGACATGGCCTTGGTTACCGTCCCACGTGCACACTACTGTCGGCTCGAACATGTGGGTGTTAGACCACCCACCTATTTCCCAAGAGTAGTTGGCGGTCTCGATATCCAGCGCCATCATGTCAGTCAATTCTCGTCACTCCATCTTATGTAAGGCACACCAGACACCTTGGTCTCCTTGAAGGAGGCTCGTATGTCGTTGTAGTGCTTGTATACCACCGGTTGGCTGCGGTCCATTAAACGTCCGTAGGATTTGATGAGGTCCTTCTTGAGTGCCCAACCATCTCCTCTGTGGTCCCCTAAGTCGTATGGTTTGCATGCTAGGAGTGCCTTCTGCCACGCTTCCACCTTCGCCAGTTTGGCTGCCTTGGTAGCACCGAGTTCGAGGTCGCTTTCTAACCATATTATCAGGCGCTCGTAGACATCGTACAGTATCTCCATGGACATGTCAATGTGGTCTCCGCTTATCACCCACTGTTCAGAGGGGTCATAGTCGCCGTTGGTACGCTGGTCGTTCTTCTCTATGAGGAGGAGGTGAGTGGCTAGAATGTTCAGGTAGTTCTCAATGTTGGGCATGAAGGAGAGGACTACGTCACTCAGTTTGGCATCCATCCCACTGACTAGATGGTAGAACTCCTCCACTGCTGCGTCTACACTGGGGTCGAAGTCCCTGCTCTTGTTGAACATAGCCAGAGCAGCGTTACGGACAATCCTTTCACGCTCCTGTCGCTCTTCTTTCACATTCTTGTCGAGTTCTTCCCACATCTTGGCGTTGATGTCAGAGCATGCAATGAGGTGCTCTCTGACTAGGGCCTGTATCTCCATGAAGTGTACTGCTAGGTCCTCAGTGGACATGACATCTTCCATCTTGTCTACCCATAGGCCTCGCATCCTGCGCTTCGATACTCGCATGCGCATGTCATTGTCCCATGGTGCGTAGAGCAGGAGGACACGTTGGAAGAGCCCCTTAGTTAGGACGTACTCCTTGACCCCTGCTGGAGGGTAGGTTGTTATCCAGAAGGACACGCGAGACTCAGTCTCTATCTTACCGTCCTTCATGTGCTTGGTGAGTGTGTTGCTGTGACTGCCGATGGGGTTCATGGCTTGTTGGAGGTAGAGTATGACCTCTTGGAAGAACTGCTTTGGGCTAGGCTGTAGGAGGATGCTACCCTCATCGAAGTTCAGTAACTTGTTTCCATTCAGTAGTCCCGGGACCTCCTCGGTGTAGTAGTTACCGTCCTCGTCCTTGTGAGTTTTGAAGGAGCCGATGAGACCAGCATCGGTCCCAGAGGTGAAGATGTCAGCCTCAATGCCCGCGAGGTCTGCCACTTCACCGATGAACTCCCACGCTATGGACTTACCAGAACGTGTGGGTTGAATCCAGAACACGTGAAACCTGGGGTCTAGATAGGATGCCCAGACAGGTATCCTGATGTAGTCTGCTACTGCCTGACCTTGTAGAAAGAAGAAGGACAGGAGTGCTGGGACCTCATTATAGAAGGAGGTTTTTCTGAATCTGTCTACGTATTGTCTCAGTATAGGGTATTTCTGTACGGCTGTGTAGTCTTCCCACGTTCTTCTTACCATGCTACCCCGAGAATTGGCGGGCCTATAGTTCTATTGTAGTTATCAGAAAGAAATAATACAATAATATCAAGAAGTTCTACGCTCAATCAGCACAGGATACTCACTCCTGAGTGCTTCCATGACCCTACCTCGGAGTACCTTACCCATCCTCTTGACGTCCTTCAGGCACTCACCACACGCTGCCTCCTCGATGCTGCCACAAGCGGTGAGGATGTTGTCTACCATCTCGTCACCGATGCCGGGGATGACCCTCAACATGTCCACCCTCACATCATTGCTGGAGACTCTACGTACAGCCTGAGCGCCGTGCCTGCTCGCCCCCTTGTACGTCTTCTCATGTAGACCCACGATGAAGTGCGAGGCTTCCATTATGTTGGGTGCTCGGTACACTAGGCAACCGAAGTCGGCTGCAATCCTGGCCATGCCACCTGCTATCTGCTTTGTTGCAGCGCTGAAGTTAGTGGAGCCGCCGCGACGTTGCACTTGTTTGACGTAATCTCCCACCTGTCCCCACACGACGACGCCAAAGAGCGGAGCGTTGGCGTCCAGGTTGTCCAGTTGTCGCATGAGGTGGCCACTTCGCAACGACTCCAAGAAGTCCGACACAGTCTTCGCTTCTAAATGCCATTGCCCACAGAGGTAGTCACCAATCACTAGAGCCTCTCTACTGATGCCTATGGCTGGCTTCTTCTTCATGGCTCTCCGTAGGATTGCCTCAGGTAGAGGCCCCCTCTCATTGCTATCAATGATGAGGGATTTCATAATGAGCCCGTCCCATCCCATAGTTGGCACCTACCGAGGCACAACCCACCTGATTCCAAGGACGCGCAGTGCTGGTGGTACCCACCATTCACTATCGTACCCACATGGTATCGTGTGACTCCCTCGTCGTAGTCGGCCCATTGTAGAGTGTGAATGTAATTGGAGATGAGTTCGGCGTGCTCTTCTCTTGACTCCTGCGTCGTTCTTTCTATTGGCAGGAAGTTTCGTAGTCTTGATGAGAGGTAGATGACTAGGGACTTACGAGCATCATGTGGGGGGTTGCTCCCTACTTGGCATGCCGCTTCCACTAGGCAGGGTAGAATCTTAATGCCGTTCATTTCTACGGTGTCGAACTCCAACGCAGGCCCAGACGTACTGAAGCGTGTCTTTTTGACGTGTTCGATGGGGAGGTCCACACCATTGGTCCCGTACACGAACTGTCCTCGTCGATGACGTTCGGCTCTTTCACAGATGTCATCCCAGGTCCATTCCAGTAGTTCACTGCTCTTGAGTGGGATACTCCAACGACCGACGTGTTGCTTGGCGTTGTACGAGTTGGGGATTCGTATGAGTCGAGCCACATCGAAGGGGACTGTGGGGTCCATGCAGGTCAGGTCTAGAGAAGCCTTCCAGTCGTTGATTACCTTCCGACCGGCAGCCTTGATGAGGGAGACCTCACTACCTGTGGATGGTCTGTGGGTCTTGGATAGTTTAATCCAGATGTGAAAGCCGTTGCCACTGAACCAGACAGCATGGTGCATGTCCTTGCCCATCAGCATCTGGTGCACTCTTCTGACCTGCTCTAGGACCTGGTCACCTGCTACATCAATGACTATGCCACCCTTCCTAGCCTTCTTGTCGAAGTCTAACACAAAGTGGTGTAAGATTGCAGTATTGTACTCGCCCCTCTTACCGCTGGGTTTTACTGCACGGAATCCATAGACACTGGTGTACGCGCACTGACTGTTCCTCAGTGAGGCCCAATAGGTCTCAAGTTCCTTCGGTGTATGGACCACCTTCCTGAACAGGCCAGCCTCACGAGGGAAATCGAACTCGATGATATTCATTTAATGACACCCCACTTGAACTCAGTGAGTGCTCCCCGGCACTTCTCGTACACCAGTAGGATGGTCTCAGGACTCATGTATTCTGCGGGGACGCAGATGTCGAGGTACTTGTCTATGGGTATGGGGTCAACGATACTGTCCTCTGGTACGCTGCCGTAGTGAATGTAGACGTCCTCACTCTTACTCTCTACCCTAAGGGCCTCTTGCATGAGGAGCCTAAAGGCCTCAAGAGTAGTATCGACGAGAATAGTATCACCCCTTATACTTCGGACACAGGTCCATGTAGTCACAATACGAGCACTTGAACGCGTCCTTTGTAACCGGAAAGTTCTGGCCCAGATACATCTTGAGGAGTTTCGTTAGCGCAGTCTGCATAGCACGTTCACTAACCTTCTTCACCGGTTCGTAGTCCAGCCGGTCGGCGGAACTGTAGCGCCAGCCCCAGTGGGTGACAGGGGCATCGTTAAGCCCCACCTCTTCCAACTCCTCAGGGGTAGACAGTTCAATGAGCATCTTGTAGTATGCCATTTCCATCCTCATCGGTGCTAGTTTGTAGGGTTTCCATTTACCTGTCTTGAGTTCCATGATGGATAGACCACCTTGTCCCTCTTGGAATACCCTGTCTATGATACCGACTAGTTGCACCTTCACTTCCTTGTCATCTATGACGAAGGTAGCATGCGGTGATAGTTTCACCTCGTTTGCAACAGGCAGGAACTCGTCGGGCTGGGTGTGCACTAACCGCATCACCTCATTCCTCAAGAGCCAAGTGACGTTGTGGTCATAGTCACGCTCGTAGAATGGTTCGTCCCTACTCGATGCTCTTCTCGACTCTACTATCTCTTCCCTACTTGGAAGCCATTCCTTGAAGGCATCTATCACTAGCCTATCCTTACCCGCTACCGCTGCATCCTTCAGGGCCCCCATGCTTTCGGCTTCAGCATTCTTGTAGAACAGTTCCATGGTCTGGTGCACGTCATCGCCCACCACCAAGTAGGGGTGTGGCTCTTGGGGTACCACGTTGTTCTTGGACAGCCAGAGTTGTTGTGGGCACCACTTACTGTTTGTTAGAGTGGACTTGCTCACGCGTATCACAATACCATCACTACCCATCTCTGGGGTCCAGGCATAGGACGACTCGTCCTCGTATACGAGTGGTAGTGACATCATTCTTCCTCTAAGGCTACAACAAGTAGGGCAAGATAACCAATGAGGTCATGGTAGATATCGAGGTCGCTTTCGATACCCTCGCTACCACGAGCCAGTCGTGAAATCTTATCATCAATCCGTATCCTAATCATGTCGGACGCTTGGGCCCCACCCTTGTAGAATACCCTCATGGGGTTGAGGGCACTGTCACCATACTTCTCATTCTTCTCACGTAGGAGATGGGCTACACGCCATAGAACAGAGTCGGTTGCGCTTTGTTCTTCACTTGACACCAAACTCCTCCAGAGTGGTCTGTCTTCCATTACCTTCAAACAGATAGAGCAGACCAATACGGTCATGCCGCTTTTTTTCGGGGAGCCATTCCCACAGTGTCGCTTGTCTTCCTCTTTGTCTTTCTTCTTCCATTTTTTCACCACCACCCATATGCCTTAGGACTCGGAGCACCAAGTGCTCTGTCGAGGTCCCATGATAGGGTAGAATAGACACTGTCCAACTTGGTCTTTAGCATTTTCTTAAGAATCACTGTTGAGTCGAGGGTAAAGCCTTCCAAATCACTGGGTTCCCGGTAGGCTATGGTGCCGGGTTGTTCCACGATGTAGGTCCAAGGGACCGAGTCACCCTTGCCGAACTTCTTACCTGGCATGTTCTTGTTGTACTCGTCGGCGGCCTTGGAAGCACCACCTAGTACCTTGTAGTCCTTGAGATGCATACCAAGACGAGTCTTCATTGAGACGTCGTGGAGTGGGACCTCACCGTTCCTGATGCTCATGGCGATGGGGTGTACGAACTCTTCGACCTCGTGCTCACTGGCTCCATTGCATACCAACTCGAAGACACCTCGTTGTACTCTCTTGGAGATGGGTGCAGTGTTGGATGCTTTCATTCCGAACCCAGCGACCTTGAGTTTGCCTGCGTCTTCCTCAGGCCAACCCACCCTACCGACATACCGATTCTTCTTGGTGAGTAACCAGTAAGGCATCCACACTTCGAGTTCTGCGAAGAGCATGACGTTCCCCGTGTCACCTTGCACTGCTGCAGTGATGCGTTCTGCCAAGGCGTGAGCCTCTTCTACCGTAGGGACTTTGACGAACGCCGAGTCAGTATGACCGTACAGGCACTCGTATCCGTAGGTGGTAGCCACACTATCGAGTAGTCTAATGCACCTTCTACCCTCATGGGTGATGGCTTGGGCGATGTCCCCATCAGCCCAGCCGTAGCCAACGTGTGCGGTCATCCCGTAGAGTGAGGCCATGACACGCTTGATTGCCATTTGAGTGGTGTTCCAAGCAGCCCTTTCTTCTGGGCTCTTGGCGTCTCGCATGCGTTGCTTGCACTCAGTACGGTACTCGAACAGGTACTCTATCACAGAAGGGAGCAGTCCCTGCTCTGATTGGTCCCAGTAGGAACCATTCTCAAGTTGGATGATGTTCTCACCCGGACCGTCCCTCTTGGTCTCGTAGGATAGGTTGTTGCCTAGGATGAGAGAGGGGTACAGCCCCTTGAAGTCTAACACTGCCACCTTCTCATGAAAGCCAGTGACGCAGTTCAGTCCTACCTCAGCGCCTGCTAGGTCTAACTTGTCTGCTCTGAAGCGAGTGGGGGCCTTCTTGTGTGTCCTTCTGGACAGGAGGCCTCGTGCGAAGTTAGTCACGTTGCACGCTGAGGGTAGGGTCACTCCGCAGAGTCGGACCATCTGTATGTAGAAGTCAGTCACGTTCCGTGCCTCGTCGATGCCCCTGAGTAGGTGGGTGTCTAGCAAGCAGTAGTCCACGAAGTCATCCCAGTATTCATACCAGCCATTGTGTACGTCCATCCCTTCTATTTCCTCAGTGAGTTTGGACCCCAGCCCCACAGTCTCAGCGATGTCATTCAGTTTGAGTGAGGGTAGTTGCCCGCCACCACTGTCCTTCCAGACTCGCTCGAACCCAGTCCCACTGCTAGCCTGTGCTGCTGTGTCAAACTGCCATCGTCCTACGATGGGCTGGTCGGTGGGGTCGTAGCGGTCCTTGCCCTGCGTTATCTTACGTATCTGACCCACTGGGCTGAGTCTTTGTGGGTTAGGTATCCTCTCAATCAGGTGAGGTATGTCAAACCAAGACCCTGCGTGTGCTATCAGCATGTCAGGGTCACGCTCTTGTAGGAACTCAACGAACTCCTCATGCAAATCACTCTCGCTACTATAGATGTGTAGAGTGTATTCGATGCCCCGTACAGTGCGAGTCCTTTGTATGCCTAGGGCAGGGTCACCGTAAGAGCAGTTAGTCCGCTCATCTGCCCATGCGAACACCACTGGAGTGTCTAAGTCACTGTCTATCACAGCGATGATGGTAGTGAACCGCTCGGTTGGGTCTGCTTCGATGTCAAACCACCACTTGCGTGGCTTCCAGTCTGGCATGTCGTGGACGTTGTCGATGAGCCACCTGTCTGTGAACCTGACATCAGCCTCGTAAGTCCTGTCGAACTCCTGTCTCATGCTGATGATATCGAAGGGCGACTCGGCTTCCACCTTGATGAGTGGCATGTCGTCCAGTCCCACTGCAACCTCGTCTGTGATACGAGTGCCCGGGTATCTGGTCACCAGCCTGCGTCGTCTGTAGTCTCCCACGCTCGCTGGTATCCAGAAGTAGGGCTTGTATCCCTTCACTGTGTTCTCAACGAGGTCGCCCTCGCTGTCCCTGTAACGCGTGTAGAGGATGGGAGTCTCACCATTTTCATAGTAGTCCTCGACTATCATTCTGAACACCCATCACATTTCATTGGAAATATTTCTCTGCTGCACAGAGGGCAGGTAGGCTTGCCGTTGAACCTGTAAACATCATCCGGGCCTTGCCAACCACACAGGCATTGAAGTATCTTCATACTACTCACTCCTCTTGCCTGTCAAGTCCATCACTAGGAGAAGATGGTCCTTCTCGGTGTGGCGGAATATCGCAACGAAGTCATGTGCGGTGTAAAGTTCTGCCGTCCCACTAGGGATGGTTTGGAGTGCTTCTGGCAGCCATGACCCGAACGAGGTGGTGCATGATTCACTGGGACCATCACAGTCCTCTATGTCTATGCCTATGCTCATCTCGGCACCCCCCTTGTGCCCCACTTTGAGTGTCCAGAGTGAGTCTTCAGTGTCGAACTCAGCGTCAATGGGGGCGTCCTTACCAACCACTCTCTCAATGGACTTCACTTGGAACAGGTCTTGCACCTTGACCTTACCGTAGCAGGTCAGTGCCCGTCCAGCCCATGACTTCCAGTGGTTGCTCTCAGCCTCACTCACTAGAGCCATGGCCTTCTTCACGCTCTTATGGGAGCGCACGTAATCTGTAGTTGGTAGTGTCAGTGTGGTCTTACCTGAGATGAGTCTCAGAGGAATATTCTTCGGTTGCCATAGAGTCACCAGAGCGTCCTTCGGTAGGGTCTTGGTGAACGCGAGGACCTTAGGGAGGTCTGCTATCACTATCTCACCAGAGTCTTCGACATTAGCACTCACCCTGTTGTGCAACATGTGCGTGGGGAGAGCCACAGTCCCCGACAGGGACATCTGCCCTGCCTTGAGTCGTAGGTCCCCCACACCTGGTCCGAATCCTGTCAAGAACGATGTGAGAGCAGCCTTCCCAAGTTTCACTCGGGCGATTCGCCCCCCTCCTTAGAGCAGTTGGCCGATTTTGGCGCGGTCTCGCGTACATCGTATATATAGTCTTTTCGGTTCATCTGCTGGAGGTAAATTGCTTCCTCTTCGCACTCACACATATCTGCACGGAAGTCCTTACCATGGAGGGTATTAACGACCCTTACTAGAACACCTAGGTCATTACAATGCTTACAAGTCACTTCATGCCCCCCTGAGTTCAGGTAGACCGTGCCACTTCAGTGCCTTGTCTGTGTGCGTGGTCATGACCAGCCTGGTCTTGTCCAGAAGGTCAGACCGGGTCTTGGCCTTGGAGAAGGTCGCCTCATAGCGAGTTTCCCCTGTTGCACGCCCATCATCGTCACGGACCTGTTTCTTGTCCATCTCAATGATGGTATAGAGGTAGTTTGCCATCTGCTTTTCCCATCTAGGCGTCCTCTGGCCCGTTAGGGAGCCGTCTGCCTTCTGCTCGTACTTCCAGTGTGTCTCGTAGAACACATTGACCCCAAGACGGGTGAGTTCCCGACATAGGGATGTCAGTTGGTGGAAGCGGGTGCTGCGTATCTGCCAGTTGAACCTCATGCCCACCTTCTCATGGGGGCTAATCTTGGCCCCAATGCCGTCTGGGGCTGTCCCGAGGTCTTCGATGAACATGCAGGCCATGGAGACGGAGTCCCATAGGTCCACAGCGGTCACTAGGACCGTGTTTAGGCGCTTCCCTTCGTATCCGGGCTCTAGTTGGTCCTTAGCCCAAGAAAGAGCCCTTCTGCCTATGTCCATGACCTTGTCGTGGGTTGAGGGGTAGTCGTAAGCCGTTCTGGCTTCATCCTGCATCACCCAGGGGTTCACGCATTTGAACTCGTCACGCCGGTCGGTGTAGAAGGCGTCACGGAGTGCTGCACCGCCACCATCGAAGTCGATGATGAGACAGCATGAGCCCTTTGGGATGCTATCCAGTATGATTGCCGTCTTCCCAGTGCCGTCATCGCCTACCACACCACCGAACTCGCCGGTTATGGGCGCTACTTCCTCAGCGAACCATTCCTCGCCAGAACGCTTTGTTGTGATTGTCGGATTTCTCGTACTGGTATGGCTGGTTTCTTCAGGTAACTGGTTGTCCTTCTTGAGGTCCTTCTTCCATTTCTGGGCAGTTTCGAGAGCCTTGGACTCTTCCTTTTCCTTCTCTTTGAGAGCCTTGAAACCGCTCATCACTCACTACCCCCAAACTGGCTTAGAGTAGTATCGCCACCCTCACCTGCTGGTATAGCCAGCCGTGAGGGTACGTAGATACCTGTTGCTTTGATGTTCGGCACTTCACCATCATCGGTCGCTCTAATGCCGAGCCTTCCGAAGATGAAGACTGTGGTCTTGAGTGCGTATGGCTTCCATCCGTCACGCCCTTTGTAGTCGAACGCGTGGTTGGCGTCTCCTAGGTAGCCGTGTACTCGTACCGAGACCTCTCGGCGCCACATATCGTTGGCGTATTCCCTCTGGAGTTGGAAGGACGACACCCGCATGGTGAAGTCCTTACCCCAAGGGTCGTATTCGGTCTCATAGCCTGTCTGGTTGATGTCCGTTACCTTTCCCTTGATACAGACGAGAGGACCGATAGGGTTATCGAAGCCTGCTATCTTCTCAGATTGATTCTGGTATATCTCCATGAGTTCCGTCAGGTCACTCACGTAACAGTCCATTCCACTCATCAGTATCTCACCCTTTAGATAGCCTCTGTCTTCCTTGTCGACGAAGTCATCTGTGTAGTTGATGTTCGCGAAAAAGTTGTTCACAGCACGGTAGGAGTCTTCCCAGCCAGGGCTGACAGTCGCTGGTTGTGGCCTGACCTTTATCTTACAGGCTTTGCCAATCTCAACCGGGTGTGACACGTCATCTTCAGAGCCACCACCAACGTCGATGCGTAGGAGGTTAATCTCTTCGCCGAACCTGTCTTGGGTGTTTCCATAGAACCGGTAGGTCCTGCTAAACATCGAGGGAGCGATTGGCTCCCCGTGCCGGGCCCACTCTGGGTTGTTCTGTAGTAGGCACAGGGTCATACCACTGTCCCTCACTAGGAACCAAGGGTCCTCGCCATCAATGAACCTCTCTTGTGTGGAGGCCACGATGCCATGTGCTTTCTCAAGCATCCAGACACCAGTCTCGACGAAGGCACGTGCTACCACGCCGTTGTCGATAGCCTTGCTCAGGTCTGCCCTAGACTGTTGGAGTGCCTGTTCTCTGACCTTCTCACGCTTGTCCCGTATCTTGGGCTCTACAGCGACGAAGCAACCCACCATTTCAACGGTGCTGCCACCCGGGGTCTGCATCACTCTACGTTCTACGACAAAGGTCTCTGAAGCATCGACGAGAAAGTCCTCGTCCTCCTCGTTCGGATTGACGATACCTAGATGTTCCTCGATATACTCAAGAAACTGCTTCTCTGCTTCATCATCCGATACGCTGTGCTGTTCGGCATACCAATGCAATCTTTCTTTCACTTCTTCTGGCAGTTTTTTTCCATTACTCATTTTTCTTCTTCCTTTCCCCAAAGGGAAGACAGGCTCCCCACAAACCAGTCTATGAACCCCTCTCGGTTGAGGGGCCACTGGTGTGCGGCCAACACGGCATCTCCCCAGATGCGGGAATAGTGATGGAACCGGGTAGGTTCCATATCAAGTTGTCGCACTTTGTCGTGCAACCTGTTTAGTATAGCGAGATTTGAGGTGCTTTCTAGGGCCATTAACTCTCTCCTGAGCGCCTCCCAATCTCCCCCGATGAGTGACAATGCCGGTTCTGAGTAGGACTTCGAGTGTTCCCCAGCCATGACTTGGAGTTCCTTGAAGTCTTTCGCAGCCTCGACGGCCATACCTATCTTCCTGAGGTCTCCATGGTAGGCTGATGCAATGGGCGTACACAACCCCTCACTGACATCGTAAGGGAGGCCCTTCAGCATGGAGGGATGTGTGGTCACAAACATCGCCACTTCTGCTGGGTTGTATGGTCTGAACTTGAGAGTGTGACAACGAGACCGAATAGCAGGGATGATACTCGCTTCCTCGTTTGCTGTTAGTATGAACAAGGCGTGCCCAGTCTCTATGGTGCGTCGTAGTGCGTCCTGTGCTTGTCTGGTGAGGCCATCTGCCTCATCGAGTAGGATGACAGTACAGTCTGCATAGCCCCTTTGTGTGGCTACCTGTTTCACGCGTGTACGTATGAAATCTATACCACGCTCGTCTGAGGCGTTGAACTCATGGAGGTCGGCGTTTAGGTCTTTGGCCAGTGCGTGTGCCGTGGTAGTTTTCCCTGTTCCAGGGGGCCCAACAAGGAGTAAATCGGGCACGTCACCGTTTAGCAACATGGCCTTGATGTTCACCAAGGGGTGTGACTTGTCGTGTACCATCTCTTCCAATTGCATGGGAGATGACGTGGGTAAAACCAGGGCTATAAACTTAGTCAAGGTTCTCGATAATAGAAACCATTTCTGGGTGGGCCATTTTGCGGGCCGTGGCTGCGTCCATGGTAGTCAGGAGGTCTTTGAGGTT
>Ga0098058_1000471_pt1 | contig 13398 bp, 10 predicted proteins | sample 19_taG_FD_75061 | JGI IMG/M metagenome (GOLD analysis project Ga0098058, IMG submission 75061) | Marine viral communities from the Subarctic Pacific Ocean - 19_ETSP_OMZ_AT15317 metaG | ecosystem: Environmental > Aquatic > Marine > Oceanic | place: Pacific Ocean | collected 2015-01-19 | reverse complement strand
ATCGTTTGTATTTAAGTAAAAGAATATTGTTTGACCAGCGGTAAAAGATCCGCTTCTGTAAGCAGAGTGGGCGAACATCCTACCAAACATGTCCATAGTAGCTAAAGCACCGTCCCCCGTTCCCGACACTCCGCTAACTGATCCTGTAAAAGCCCTAGTACCTGCGGCCAAGGAATACTGGGTATGATCATCTCCACCTAATCCACCAAGACCGCCGTGATCTATATCTGATTCTTGTATAAAAGATCCATCAATATAACCAGAATCATCCATTTTTATAGGAGATCCTGCTGCACCCTCTTCCCCCCCTCCATCAGTTATAAACTCAGATTTTTGATAGTATCTAGCATCACCTCTTGTATCATTATGATATTGGGTATGATCATCGTCACCAAGACCAGCAATACTTCCATGATCAATACTACCCTCCGTAAAATGAACAGAAGCAGAAGCAGCGTGATTAGTATAAGCTGAACTTAGTGCATTATTAGTAGCACTTAAAACGTACTGTGGGTGATCATCATCACCAAGACCAGCAATACTTCCATGATCAATACTACCCTCCGTAAAATGAACAGAGGTAGAAGCAGCATGTGACGTATAAGCTGAACTTAGTGCATTATTAGTAGCACTTAAAACGTATTGGGGGTGATCATCATCCCCTAGCCCACCAAGACCTCCGTGATCAATTCCCGTTACTGTTAAAAACGTACCTTCAGTAGCTGATACTATAGCAGCACTTACAGTACCTGATACCTTAAAGCTCCCATCCCCTTTCATTGAGAAAACTTCGCCACCTCCCGAATTTGAGGCGGTAAAAACCGCAGAGGTTTGAGAAGGAGACATCGACATAGCCAGCGTAGCATTTGTAGTGGCACTATCTATCTGTAGACTGTGCACATTATCCCATTTAGCAGCAGCTAGATTATAAACTAGAAGATCTCCACCCTCAATATCATCTGCCGTTATATTAGCATCAGTGGCAGCGGAAAGAGCAAAGGTAGGAGTTTCGCCTCCTCCTGTGGGAGCAGCGGAGGCTTGCCATCGAGTACCATTAAAAGTAAATACTTGTCCCGTAGTTGCTGCGCTAGTGGCTGAAGATTTTACATTAACTAAGGATTCAAGGCTTTTGTTATTTGCGGATTGGAACTTATATGACCACTTGGAAGATCCCGAAGTACCCCAATTAGCCACGGTCCCATCTATACCACTATAAGAAACGGTCTGGGTGGAGTCTATATTTAACTGTGTTCCGTCTGGACCCCCACTCAAAGAACTTACAGCTAAGGTTATCTTAGCGGGAGCGGCTGATGTTTCAACTTCATTTCCTAGCTCAAGATAAAATAAAGTTTCATGGGAGGGGTTTACCTCTGCCCAATAAGCAGCAGTACCTACACCTTCTGCTCCACCTGCTAGTTGAGTGAATTGGTTGGAGTGGCTTACATATCCAGGTCCTTGTGGGAAATTTGAATCTCCAACCAAGCCCCTATTACTAATAACGAAACCCGTGGTAGTGGCTGGAACTGTAGTGTTGGGTACTATTACACCTTTAGGGATATCCCCGCCAGAAAATGGAGGATCCCAATAGTATAACCAAGGACAGCACCACATAACAACATCATGTATATTATCCCATGTGGTTGTGTTTACAGCAGTACTAAGATCATATTCAGCGAATACGCACTCACCATCAATAGAAGATAGAACAACTGGGTATAGGGTTGGTCCAGTGCAATCTGACATATTTTAATACCTACTCAGCTTCGGGTTGTTCTGGCTCTGCCTCTTCGCCATCCTTAAGTAGATCCGTAAGGGCATCTAAGTTTGCAAAGAAATCTTCTTTAGACATCTTTTCTTTAGGCTCTTCATTTTCCTCTATCTCTTCTTCCTCATCCTCTTCTTTATCTTCTTCTTTATCTTCTTTTTTCTTTTTTTTGTCTGATCCCTTTTCTTGCTTATCTTCTTCTTCCTCTTCTTTGGCAGCCTTAGTGCCACCTTTAATTCCCTTTTCTGGGTAGCCCTCCTCCGAATCTTCGTCAGCTCGGTCCTCGTCAGTAGCCTCGGCATACTGCTGTGATTTCTCACCACTTAAATCTTTCTGAACTTCTTCTGGGGTAGAGGGACTATCCGTGCCTTCTGGTCCATAATTGCTCTTCTTGTTTACTTTCTCTGTTTCCTCTTTCTTCTCTGTTAATTTTTCAATTTTATCAGATACTTTTTCGGCCTGAGCTTCAATTAGGGAGATAATTTCTTTTGAAGATAACTCATTGTCAAACATCTCTTTAATAGTAATTCTATCAGCTATAGAATAATTTTTACAAAGAGAATCATATTCAGCGCGTACAAATACTTCTTGTAAAATATCATTAACATCAATAGATTCTACTCCTGATTTTTCTTTTAGCATCGTACTGACATTCCCAAGGATATCTCGTATGACAGAGTGCTTAGGGGATAATCTGGAGAGAGATTCAAAAATAACAATCTGAGCCTCTACTAAGCCCCTAAAGGAAGCTACTTCCTTTAGATTCTGAATATTGACCCCGTACTTCTCATTAATTGTATTAATAAGTTGCTTTTTAACTGGTTTCTTCATTTCAAAGATAGCGGAGGCGAATGTTTTAATATCCTTCTCTGAAAAGGGAACATCTATTGAATTTTCATCTAACTGTAAAGTCTTAGTAAATGTCTCCACTAACTGCTTTTTAGTAGCTAAAGCAAGATAGGGGACATCGCATAATGCTTCGGATAAGAGAGAAGAAATTTTATTTTTATCTCCACTATATAAGAAATACGATAAATTATTAATATTCTTATTATTAGCCCAAACTAAATCAAAATTCTTCTTAGACTCACTAATTTCTTTAGTAATAAGTTCTTGTCTACAAATAATGTCATAAATACTCTTATTTGTTCCTGAATCAAAGGAAATGGAGTCCATCTCGGAGAGGTTCTGCATGGTTATCTTGGGGAGGTCGAATGCCTGTGCAACAGAATTAGAGAGCTTAACGGCATTTTTAATTTCAGGTATATTTGAAATTTCTTCTATATTTTCGTTTAACCATGAAATTACTTGGGGAGCTATTTCTAAAAACTGTTGAAATTCATCTGTCTCAAGAATATTTTGAGATGGGGAGAATGATCTAGATTTATCTTCAAGTCTCTTCTTAACATCAGTAAATTTAAGTCTAGTCTCCCATAGATTTAATATAGAATCAAAAGAATCTTCAGCACTAGCGTACTCAGATTCATGAAGATTAGATACAAACCCCTTAATTCTACCTGATATAAAATCATTAAAATGCTCATTGTCAGCAAATATCTCGCTGTCCTGCACTTCTATGTTCTCTAATGTTATTAATTTTCTATCTATGGTATAGTTACCATCAATAACAAAACCAGACTCTGACACAAAGGAGGCTCTGTTAGTTTCTGAGTCAACAGAAAATAATTGAACATTCTCTCTAAGAGATCTTCCTAGGTAATCAGAAATTTTAATTACTGATTTTAATGTATTATTACGATTCTCAAAAATATATCCTAACATCTTTAATAGCTCCTTGCTTTATTATTTACTATTCTATATTGCATAATGTATCAAGTATTTACTTTTTTACCTTAAATCTTACATTGGAGGAGAAGGAGACGGTCCTTCTGGTGTAACCCCACCTCCAGGCATTGCTCCTGGAGCACCTTCAGGACCGCCCCCTAAAGCTTGTTGCGCCTGAGCTTCCTGCTCTGCTGCCTTTTTCTGTTCTTCTTCCAATTGTTTTTCTACTTCATCAATTTCCTGATCGTTCATATCGTAGTAATGCCTATAGATATATTTCTTAGAAAATAACCCTGTCTGAATTACAGTTTGGGCGACACCTGCCTTTTCACTTTCTAATTCTAATTTTCTTTTAGCGAAAATATCACTAGGATCGGGAAGTTTTATTTTTAAATTCTTAAAATAAGCCCCATCAAAGCCTTTTAGAGCTAAGTGTCTCTTGGCTACCAATTCTAGACCTATTTCTATAGTCTGCTGTATTCTAATAATAACTCTTGCAAACTTAGCGTCTAATTGAGAAAGATTAGCCTTCCTCTCGGGGGATTTATCTTTCTCTACAATATAATCTTTAGGAATCTTTAACCCAGCCAGAAGTTTATCTCTGTAATACCTTACGTCCTCTATTTCACCTAAATTTTGTGCTCCTGGCAATGTATCTATTTTTGTTCCCTTATTGTTTCTATGGGGGACAAAGAAATCCTCATCGGCAGATAAAGGGTTGTATCTAGCGTCTATATTGCCTGTATTACTATTGTAGAATTTTTCTTTCTTAAATTTTTCTTTTAATCTCTCAATAAAGATTTCAGCCTTAGAGGTGGGAAGATTTCCAACATCTACATAGAAGATTCTCCTCTCAGGCGCTCTTGTTAGTCTATAAACTAACATAGCGTCTTCTGCTAATCTGAGAGACCTAAACACTCTCATAGCGGGCGCAGCTACTGATTTACCGTAAGGATAAAAAGAAGGATCTGATGTATATAAACGGAAATGTACTATTTGATTTTTATCAAGATTAATAAATTTAGATTGGGCAAAATCATCAATCATACCAGGAATAGGATCGGATGTGCCTTTTTGAGGTATTTCTTGTAAGAATTTTTTAAGAAAACCAAATTCATCCTCTACTCTTATAATATAATTTGGATTTAGTACCTTTATCTTTTGTAGACCTAATTTTGGTCTATTAACATCTAAGATAGTTTCAATGAAACATTCCCCATACTTACAAGTATTTCTTGTAATATCCCAATAAAATTTATCTATTCTGAGGTTCTCGAATAATTCATTAACTTCTTCTTTAATAAAATCATAATCTACTTTAATATGCCATCTTTGATCATCTGAACTTTTTTGAGTAGCATCGTCTGCGTAAATATCAAATGCACTTCCTACCTCTGGGTAGTCGTCCATATCTTCATATCGTTTATACCTTTGCTTCCTATCCAGCTCCTGTTTTGGGAGGGATACGGCATTTTTTGAAATAGTAAACCCCGTGGGATCGTCATTAATAGACCCCTCTAATGGAGGTAGCTCTCTAACAACATCAAGGCTCCGTACTGTATCGCCTTGAGCTTCTCCTGATTGGATATCCTCATCTGCTATGGCCGCTTGTCCCTTTTTAGTAAAGAAACTAGCAAGAAATCTACGAAGGAAGCCCCCCTTTAATGAAGCCCCATCCCCCTTCGATCCCTGAAAGGTAGTATATCCAAATTCATCTATTCTTTTGTCTTTGTCAATAGCCATTTTAAATCTTCTTCTGTAATATCTCCACCTGCCGTAGAGATATTTCGTCTCCATAAATCAGGCGCAAGCGGAATGTCTTGCTTATGGGGTATTTGCGAATACTCTATTATATCATTCTCGCTCAATGTATGTAGGGCAAAAGTAGCCAAAGCAAGGCTCATAATTAGATCATCATTTTTTCCAACATCTGCTTTTATCTTATTATTATCATCAATAATAAAGGTTAAAAGCTCATTTACCGTTCTTTTAGAGTTTACTTTAATTACTTGTTTTCTGATAAATTCTTCCATTTTAGCTAACATAAATTCTTTATTTTTAGCTGTAGTTAGATATCCTATCCTATCTGTGCCCTCTTCCATCCATAAATTTTCATATTCATAAATATTAAAGAGCCAGTCTATTAAGTTCTCACCTATAGTATTTCTCTCTGGCATGACTAGGGCTGTGCCGTATAAAGACGCTTCTGTATCTATAATTTCTGCGAATTCATTTATAGGAGTTTTATTAGAGTAAAACTCCGCTACTTGTTCTCCATTATAACAATCTAATATTTGGAAGGCAGAGTAATCTCTTTCCCTACCTAAGGAGGTATCGACACCAATAACATATTGTCTAGTTGGATCTGGTTGTTTGAATACGCGCATCCTATTATTATACTTAATATCATAATCAGGATTTACGTCCTCAACCAACCTCTTTAAAATACTTCCTTCTAAATAGGTATCGCCTGTTCCGAGAAATTCACATTCATACTCCTGTAGCCACTGTTTAAAGGGCATGTTGTTTTTTGTAGTTTTTTCCCAAGCCTCAACATCCACCCCAACTGATTCTAATTCTTTATAAAGATCATCAAATCCTTCCTGTATTTTATACTCGGGATGATCCCTCCACTCTATGTCTATAGGATTAAATGAATTTTCTTTATTTACAGCTTCTTTGTAAATACGATGATACCAATTCCCCATACCATTAACAGTAGATAGAACAAAGGCTCTACCCCCTGTTGAGATTATAGGATAAACAGCAGCCCAGATAGTCTCGATGTTTTCAATAAATGCAGCCTCATCAATAATCAATAAAGAACCTGCTAAAGAACGACCTGATTGTTTACCAGAAGGTCTGGATTTGATAATAGATCCATTTTTAAATTTTAAAGTATGCTTATTAGATTCTACTATAGGTTGCTTTAGCCATTTAGGAAGTTCATCGTGCATAATTTTAACTCTATCTAGGACCTCTGTTGATTCTGTATCTCCCTTAGACAAAATCACAACTGTTTTATGTTTATTAAAATTAGTAAAATGTAAAGAATACGCCCCAGCTATAGTGGTGCAACCTGCCTGTCTAAACTTTCTTAATATATTAAATCTATGTCCATCTAAGTCGTTTACAATTCTCTCTTGAAAGGGGTACAATTTGAACGGAACTAAACCTCGAACAGGGTGAGCTACCTTTATATAATTAGACATAAAATAGGAAGGATCTTCCCTTGATTTAACAAATTCTTTTAAAATATTGTCTTCCATAGTCTATTATAGAAATATGAGGATATACAGTATAATCTGCACTAGAAATAAGGATTTAAATCCTATTACACAAAAATTAGTTTCTAAATTATCTAGTGTTCCATCAAAGGTTCTACTCATGGTAAATCAGAAATCAATATTTTCTGGGTATAAAAAAGCTTTTGATAAAGTAAATCCTGATGATTCTGATATTTTCATCATGTGTCACGATGATATAGAAATAAATAATACCCCAGAAGAGATCGTAAAGTATATTGGGATTGCCAACGCAGAAGGTTATGGCTTTGTGGGGCCAGCGGGAACAAAACTATTAGGGGAAGATGCCGTTTGGTGGGAACAGGGGAGATGGAAAGATGGACACCATTCAGGGCAAGTGTATCATAAGGACAAAGATTCCCCTCAATTTCATCAAACATATTACGGCCCCGTAAGCAAAGTTGTAGTTTTGGATGGATTATTTTTAGCTGCATCTGCTAAAACTTTAAGAACTGTGGGATTAGAAAAACCTAAATATTTAGAAGGTCCTTGGGATTTTTATGATATTCACTATACCTTTTCTTCCTATGAAAAGGGGTTGACCAATGTAACGGTTCCTATCAATATAGCTCACCACTCACGAGGGGAGTTAGTTGGTAGGGATGGATGGAATGAAAATAGAATGGCGTTTATAAAAACCCATAAGTTACCTGCGGAGATATAACATGGATTTTCTTCATTGGGTGTTAGCAAGTTTTGGGATTACTACAATAATATCTGTATCTAAGATATTTAAACCTATTAGAGAGTTTGTAGAAGCTAAGTCTAAATTCCTAGGTGGACTCTTATCTTGTAGTATGTGTACAGGTTTTTGGGTGGGCGTATTTTTGTCTTTAGCTTATTATTCGCCCACAGGTAATATTTTCTTTGATGCCTGTGTCGCTTCCGCTTGTTGTTGGTTACTTTATTGTGCAACTTGGTTTACTACTCTTAGATTTGGTGCATAGTCGTCAGCACCCCTTAGAGCATCTAGCGCATCTCGGAATCATAAATCTAGATAGCATTATTCTAAAACCAATCTTCTTCATCTTCACTATTCTCCTCTTCCCACTCAGCACGATCTTCCGCGCTCAGGGCATCTATTGTTAGGTTAATAGTAGCTTCCTCGACCGTCACCAAGCGTTCCTCGGCTTTAGCCACCAGTCCCATAGCATCTGTGATGGCAGACTTCTTTTTGGGTTTGGGTTTATATTCAGGTGAACTGCCAAACCATCTCGCGACTGCCGCAATGAATCCAATTGAGTCTGCCATGAGTCATCACGCCTATTAAACGCGCTCCATTATGTACTGAATAGAAAAGGTTACAGCACCTGCTGCCAACCCAGCATACGCTAAAACTTTAGTTTTGAAGTCTCGGAGAGAAGCCAAGGCTGTTCCGATGTCCTTCAAATCGGCCCTTAGTTGGGCCAATTGATCCTTTATGAAGCGTATCTCAGCCTTAGTTGCTCCTCGAAATTCACCGTCATCTTGCATTTTTTTTAGAACCTTTTAAACTTGAACCAGAAGTGGATCAAAGGTAAGACATTCTGTCCCCGCCTCTATAATAATTTGATTTAATACGAAATTAGCATTAGAACTTGTATCTAACGACCCCCTATAAGGGCCAGGTTGGTTATTAACTATAGTTTCAAATGATTCCATACAAGTTCCCTGTGGATCAGTAAAGTTACCCGCAGCGTCAGTATCGGCAACCTTTCTAACATATCCTTGAAGTGTTGTTTGTATGGAGCCGCTAGTTCCTAATCCACCACTCGCCCCAGTACTCATCATTGTTAAATTCTGTGGAATAAAACTCTCCCCCGAATACGTATATCCTTGTTGGATTATATCTGTACTCTGCACTTGGCATTTAGCGTGAAGAAAATTATTCTTAATTGATGGGGGTCCACATGATACTGGTGAACTTAGAGTTGTATCGTATTGATTATTAACTAAATAAGTTACTGCTATGCTCTGTGTATGTATGTACCAATTCCCCGTTGTACCCAAAGTCACTGGGATTGAGCTAACTCCCGAGGTTACTAATCCCGAAGTTGCGGGGCTCATAAGGGGTGCATTTGTTGCTGGGGTGTCTGCTGGATCTGCCATTTCATTATCTCCTACTTTATATAGATATTACTATTTAACTTACTATTTAACTTTTTAAATAATAATTTATTTGTGGAATGGCCCAGTTGGTAGTGGGGGCGTGATATGCATTCCTAGCGATGGATTTACGGTTCCAATACCAACTGGTCCATTCCACCAAGGAAGGGATAAAATAGATTTGGGATTCCTTAGTGTATATTTTTTACCGTTATTTAACTCACTAGTGCCTGTGATACTAGCAATTTCAACAGGTTCAAATCTTGTCGCTACCCCGATTTTTAATTCGAGGAACGGCATGGACCCTGGCGAACCAGGGGGTGATAGGGGCGTCCCGTAAGTTGGGTCTGGCATTCGGCCCCTTTTCCAATATCCTAAAAATACCCATTTACAATCTCTCCCATAGCTTGTCCCTGGAAATCCTGGGGCTGGTGCCCAAGGTCTAATTATTGTATTTAAATTTCTTTTTCCAGAAGATTTCAATATCTCCGTTAGAGAGTTTTTTATACTGCGGAGGCGTTCAGCCCACGGTGATCGGATATTGCATAGTTCTTTAAGACCATCAGGTGTAGTGGGCAATGAAATAGTTATCCCGATCTTCCTTAATTTATCTTTAAGTTCTTTTAATAGCCGCAGTGCCTGATTAATAGATTTATCATCAAGGAGCGACACGGGACACCGTGTCAGAAGCAACTTTTTTATTAGTTCTATTATTTCTAACATAGTATGCCCTATTCTACCTTTCTTCGTAGTAACAACCCTTCCATCCTTAATATCTTGCCTAGAAAAATCGAAGGAAGGCAAAGACATAGAACTGCAATCATAAAACCAAACCCCATCATATTTAGGCTTACCTTCTGCTGTACTCCGTTGCCCCGTTGGGATCGAATCAGTAGGGGCTCCGTCTCCTATACGAGTAGGGTGGATGTTACTGTCTATTGGGCTTATAAAAATCCCTCCTGCTGGTTTCTTAGTGTCCCCATTCCACAGTTGTGCATACGTTGGTAGGCCGAGGAGGGGATCTGGACCTGCTAAAACTGTCATTTCATTATCTCCTATTTTAAATAGATATCACTATTTAACTTACTATTTTACTATTTAAATAATAATTTATTCAGGCCATTTAGTCAGTGCTGGACGAACTGCTACCAATCCCGACCAGCCAAGGAAGAGGTCGCTGCCAGAAGGCAACTTTATCAAACCTTTAGTATTCTTTAATTTATATTTTTTATTTGGTGGACTAGAATCCGCAGTTCCTACTACCCCAGGTCCATAGTAAGACTTTGGGTTTGTCGTGCTTCGAGGGACGACACTTACTATTATATTAGGGGCCGCAGGGTCTGGGTTGGAGGGAGGTGTTATGGGTGTGCCTCCACCCGAAGGCGCTTTTCCTCTTTTGTAATACCCTAAAAATACCCACCTACAATTTCCCAGATCCCCTGGGGGCCCCGTCCACGGTCTCTGGACCGTGGGAAAATGAGGAAGAGTGTGCGGTGGTTGAAAAAGCTCCATCATAGCCTGCATGAGTTCACCCAAAATCACATTGTACGCCGAGGGCCACGTCCCGCAGAAGTTAGTTCTAATAAATTCAGGGGTAGGTTCAGCAGTCTTTAAGGTGATTCCTACCCTACTTAATTCCTTAATAAGTTTTCTTAGTGTCTCAACCCCATCGTTTACCGCTTGCTCGGTGCAGGGGGGCCGAATCTGGTTGAGCTTCTTTATTAATTTTATTATTCCTTTAAGAGTATGCCCTAATGTACCTGTCCGCGTCGTGAGAGTCCCTGTTGACATATTTATGTCGCTCTTTAAAATTTCTAGACGTGGCAGTGATATAGCACTACAGTCATAAAACCAAACCCCATCATATTCAGGCTTACCTTCTCTTGAGTTCTTAGGTTCTACATCAAAAGGGGATTGCCCTGCTCCAATAGTTGCAGGGTTAACGCTTCTTCCTATTGGACTAAAAAAGAGTTTTCCTGCTGGCGCAGAGGTGTCACCATTCCACAGGTCACAATATTTAGGTAGAACAATAGGAATCTTCTTCTTGTCGGGATCAGGTGGGTCTCCTCTTATAATTGCCATTTCATTATCTCCTACTTTATATAGAGATACTCTTTTTTAGAGAATTAAAGAATTATTATAAATCAGAGGGGACTTTCAAAAATATAGGATTAGACCAGAAGGTAACATCATATACAGAGTTGTAAGGTCCCCACAACCAATCAGGATTATAGGTATTGTATGGGAATAAGTAAGTTACCTTAGCCTGGCACACGAAGCGATCACCATGCACCATCCAAAAACTACGATTAATACTAAACTGTTCATCCACAAACCAGAGGGGTCTCATTGAGTTAGTTTGGAATCCTCCACCTTCTATCCAAGATAAAGGTATGGAGTTATTGAAACTTAGAGAACTAAATTTCCATGTTGACCGTCTGACATTAACTCCAAACCTTATGGTATCCACTGTATCGTTTTTCAATCTATGCCACGGTATTAATGTTTGCACAACTGTGTAAGGGTAATAACCTCGATCAACATGTAGATCACCAAAAGGAGTTTGTATGGGGATACTCAGAGCCTTGCTTATATGAAACTCAATTATTATTGTAGGTCCATAGTTATCCAACATGTTTCCAGCAGGCGGATAATTAGGTTCAAAGTACCTTGGTATTGCTGGGTTAGGCCAATCAGGATGCCCAGAATACATCAGAGGAGTTAAGATTCCATAGTTATAGAATAAGAATCTAGAGTCATGCCTATACCACAGGTAGAAGGATTTAGGATCTTGTAGGGGCTTATTCCCTTGCTGAAGGCCGTCATATAAAACAGGTGGGTTTGTTTCATATCTCCAAATAGGTGGTGGGTTCGTATCTGGGTAATCTAAGTAGTTATACTCTGGGTGTAGACCATACCATAGTAATCTCGTATCTATCCCCTGCGAGTAACCAACTCGCGCCAAAGCTGCTACAATGAGTAACAGCGCAAAAAGACGTAACATCTTTTACCTCCAAAATTATCTATAACCTTTTTGTATAGAAGTGAACTAAATAAGGTAGAAAGATATTATTATTTTTTATGATATTGTCTCTAAAGATACAAAATATAAAGGAATACTATGGATTTAGATAAATTGTTAAAAGTTCTTAATGAAAGACAATCGGTTAATGAAATGCCTTTTGGTAGAGGAGTTGAACAAGCAGACACAGAGGCTGCTGCAAAGACCCCAGAGGAATTGGCAAAGTTGAAGGCCAAACACAAGGCTGAGAGAGCAGAGCATAAGGCTGAAGGAGATCATAGTACAAGTGTTGGATACGCTAAAAGAAAAGGGTCTCAGGAAGCAGGAGATCCTAAAGGATTAGAGAAAACAAGATCCAAATCACAAAACTCTTCAACTGAGTATGAAGGTCCTTTTCTTGATGAGACTACTAAGAAACGCATAGAGACAGTAGCAAAAGGTATGATTGCACAAAGTGCAAAAACAGCAGAAGAGGAAAAGAAGGTTCCTGGAACAACCAAATATGGAGAAGGACATGCAGCAGGGGAACATGTTTCTAAAAAAACAGATATAGAAAGACGAGCTGCAAGATTGATAGGTAGGAAAGAAGTTAGAAGTAAGAGAAAAAGATTCAGCAGAGCACCTGTTAAGAGCGGAGTAGTTGGACGAAAAGAATTGGGTGATTCAACTGAATATGAAGGTCCTTCCCTTGCTGAACAAGTGGATTTTATTAAAACTTTTTTAGAAGGTAAAACTACTGGGGCAGATCCCTATGCAACTGGACAAAGGATGGGCTCCTTTGTTAGACGGATGGAAAAAGGAGCAGACCTCGGCGTTGTGTCACGAAAGAAGGTACAGCAGAAGAAGGATCAGTCTGTAAGGATAAAAAGAAAGATGCAATCAAGATGGGTAGCAAGGGCATCGAAAATGAAAGATGGTCCGTCCCCAGAGAAAGTCGTTAAGCATGTGGGGGATCAAACCGCTGACGGATATTATCACGGCAAGAAGAACTCCGAGTACAGCAGAGGAAGAGGAGCAGGAGCAGAAAACTCTTCAACTGAGTATGAAGGTCCTTCTTTAGAAGAGGGTATACAAAGATTAATGAGACAGGCTGCGGCTGCTAAGAAGAAAGAAACTAAAGATTTAGACGCAGGGAAGTTTAGCAGAGGAGAAAAAGCTCGTAAAAAAACGGAAACACCTCTAAACCAGCGCATAGCACAGAATGTAAAGGACGCAGATGCAAGAGCCAAGGCAAAGGGACGATCAGCAACAGGCACCACTAAGGCAATTGTAAAATCAGGGGATGTGCCCAAAAGCACAACCGCTACCCTGAAGTCAGATGCAGGAGAGGTCGGAAAAAGAGCAGTTACTGCTAAGAAAACGATAGCCCGAAGAAAGTGGAGAGAAAAAGAATATGGTAAAGAAAATGCTTCAACTCAGTACGAAGGTCCTTCCCT
>Ga0098058_1000466_pt1 | contig 13483 bp, 22 predicted proteins | sample 19_taG_FD_75061 | JGI IMG/M metagenome (GOLD analysis project Ga0098058, IMG submission 75061) | Marine viral communities from the Subarctic Pacific Ocean - 19_ETSP_OMZ_AT15317 metaG | ecosystem: Environmental > Aquatic > Marine > Oceanic | place: Pacific Ocean | collected 2015-01-19 | reverse complement strand
CAATAACGATGCAGGACGTAGACGTAGTTCGGACTGTAGACCCTAACTTCAACAAGCAGTTGCTCATAGCTGCTGCTTCTAGGATGAGGGCTGAGATGACTCAGAACATCGAGCAGGAAGCAACGGAGAAGGCTAAGAAGTAACAGCTTGGTATCCTCACAAAAAGTAACTAAGGTAGGCGCGCCGTTACGACTGACTCCGGCTACACACAAAGCTATTGTCGAGTTTGTTCGTCAAGGCAACTGGATCTACACGGCTGCTAAAGCGCTAGGTTTGTCACGAAGAACGGTGGCAACATGGATGCAGGTTGGTAGAGGAGAACATCCGACCAGACCATCTGAGGAACCGTACACCTCCTTTGCGCTAGAGGTGGAAGCAGCCTTCGCTGAAGCGGAAATAACGATTGTCGAAGAGATACGGAATGACAAGGACTGGCGAGCGAAGGCGTGGCTACTTGAGCGTGGTCCTGCGCGAGACAGGTGGTCGCAAGAGATCACTATCTCTGCTCAGCTTGCACCCGCTGCTACTATACTAGATACTTTGCGGAATAGATCTTTAACCGAAAGCAAAGAAGGACTAGAACCTTTAGAGGTAGAGGTTAAGGAGATTTCAAATGCCGAAGGTGGGACGTAAGCACTACCCTTATACAACTAAGGGCAAGGCTGCAGCGAAGAAAGCAGCTAAACGTACTGGCAGGAAAATGACTAGTACTAGGCGCAAGAGGAAAAACTAATGGCGGGAATTATGCACGGGCGCGTAAAAGCGTCCTCTAAGGGGCGTGAGCCAATCCGGTTTACGGAACTCCCGACTTCTATTAAGTACTTGTTACTAGAAGTACCATCCGACAACAAAGGGGATGTTTATATTGGTGGACCCACAGTAGCCAAGGACAACGCCCCTCTTCTAGCGAAAGGTACTCCTAGGGAGTTTACTTTTAGGCATGATGTCAAAGAGTCCCCCGGCGACCTCGCAGATTTTTATGTACACTTTGGTCACAACGGCGATGTCGTTAACTACCTAGCAATAACTATTTAGGAGGCAACATGGTAGAAGCAAAACCAGAGAAAACACCAGAGGTGGAACCGGAAAAGAAACCGGAGCAACCAAGCCGAAGAGAAGCTGAAGGTGTAACGGCGGTAAAGGAAGAGCCAACACTTGTTATTGAGGGCGAGGACAATGATCCTTTAACTCCTACGGAGTTCGTTGAGTCCCTTGGTGAACTCAAGGACAAGGCTAAAGCTGCAGGGTTACGCCCGATTCGGAAGATGTTATCATCCTATGTATCTCAAGGATTATCGGTGGTTGATGGGTTACTAGAATCCCTTGAAGGGAAGAAGAAGAAGAAGTAATGGGCTGGCTACTTGGTTATACGCTTGGAAGTATTGCAGCATCCTTCGTGGTTGTTCGCGCTTTTGACTTTCTAGTTGGTGGCGCAGTTGACTCAGCTACTAATGCTGCTAGGGGGATCGTGTTCGTAAATACTTGGGCTGCTGTTACAGCAAAGTCCGGTATGCGTGACCTTTCAAAGTCCGCACAAAAACTGCGACTAAAAAATCTAGTTGCAAAAGACAAGATAGATGCTCTCGTTGACGATGAGCCTAAAAACAAGGAATACTAGTATGAATGAATGGGTCTTAGTAGGAATCGTTGCAGCAGGTACTGTCGTGCTGCTTGGTGGTGGAGGCTGGATGGCTACTGCTTTGCGACGAACACAATCCAAGAAGACTAAGAAAGAAACTTAAAGCTTGTTAGCTCCTGAAATTAGGGGCGCAGCCGAAGTTGCCCGAACTGCTTCGCGCATATTAGGGCGACGAATAAGAGTACGACTCTTCTGGGTTCTTCTTGCATTTGGTGCTGGTGCTGGCGGTACGTGGTATTACAAGGAAGCAGTCTTTAGTTTACTGCTTGCTCCGGCGGGAGATAACCTTTCACCTTTCGACGGGCAACCTATATTTACCTCTCCAACATCAATGATGGGGGCGACTATCCAGCTAGCTATTAGAGGGGGAGTTATCGCTGCCCTCCCTGTTCTAGTAGTTAGTGTCTACACCTTATTTAGTTCGCTGGTTCCTCCTCAGCAACGGCGGTTTCTGGTTATATTCCTACCAGCAACCGTCCTGTCCTTTTTACTAGGGGCAGCATTTGCGTACTGGGTATTACTCCCAACTGGTCTAAGGTTCCTGCTCAACTTTGGTGATGGTGTTGCCGTTCCGGTCATAGTCCTCTCTGAGTACATAGACCTTTTGTCGTCGATGATCCTCTGGCTAGGCGTGGTGTTTGAACTTCCGATCGCCATGTTCTTACTAGCTAAGATGCAGATTGTTTCGTACCTGAAATTCAGAGGGCTAAGGAAGTACGTTCCGGTTGCAGCCTTTATTCTTTCAGCCATCATCACGCCTACGTTTGATGTGGTGAACCAGACATTGCTAGCTGTACCCATGATCCTGCTTTATGAAGTCGGATTGTTCCTCTCGTGGCTAGCTAATACAGAGGAAGGGGACTACCTGTTTGTTAAGAAGATAAGGTCTGGGCTAACAAAAGTTTTGCGAGGGGTAAAAATTGTTATAGGCTTCCCTGTAGTGAAGGCTCGTTGGGCATACAGAAAAGTTGAGGAAAGAATGAAACGCAAATACTTATTTATTTTTGCAGGTACTGTCGTCGCAATTTATGTGACAGCAAAACTAGCGGAACGTTATATCTAGAACCATGTCGTCACTCCGTAGTGACAACCTAGTGCTAGCCAAGTGAACTTAATAGTTTTACCAGTGAAAACTATCAGAAGGAATTTACGAACAGGGTAACGTATACCACCAGCAGCTACGCCCATAACGTCGAACAAGGGATTCGGAATGGTACTGCCTAAGAACAGAGTCGGTCCGGCGTAGCGTAAGAACAAGTTCTTAAACCGTATATAAAATCTGTTCCGCTCAAAGACAGCCTTGCCACCCATGCCAGCTAGGTAGCCAGTCAACTCTCCAAGAGTCTCTGCTGAGGCTGCTACGACAGCTATCAGGAATGGGTCAAGGTCTACTGCTGCTCCCACACAGACTGCAGCGAAAGCACCGACCGGAGCAAATACTAGTGCTGCACCTATAAAGGCTAGGAACCAGATGCTAGCGTAGCCAGCAGCTTCGATGTTAAATGCTCCGACAGCCCACAACACAAGACCTGTGATGATAAAGGTTATGCCTATAGCTATTGGACTAAGACGCGTGGTGTAACTCCTTTAGATACTTGTAACCTAGCCAGTCGCAGTCTTGGCTGTCAACTATTACTACTACGTCACCGATCCCCCAGTCACTAGTTCCGTCATTACGAAAGCTAAAGGGACGTAGGAAACAAGCTGTACATAAACTTAACTGTTTGTTCTGGCGTTCATCATCAGGCGAGTAGATGAACATGCCTATAAATCGTTCCATAAGATTGTCTTTCTAAAATGGATAGCCCCCGCCCGATCAGCCGGAAATACACAAACGGCTGAACATTGATAAGGGCGAGGGCTAAAAAATAAACCGGGGGAGGTTGAATCTTGTCCAGTAAAGGACTCGTCAACCTTAGGGAAGAAATGATTGTCGCCGTTGGGTAAAATCACGTAAAACCCAACTAGAACTTTGCGACTGTTTGCTTTTCTACTTAAACCTAGCCTTTAAGTCAGGGTCGATTCCAACTTGCCAGCTAAGTATCTATACCTTTAAGGAAATCCCTTGGTCCTGAAGCGAAAGGAGTTGGTGGGTATTAACACCAGCTTTAATCACAAGCAGGAGAACTTCTTTGACCCCCCCGGTTATACATACCATTATACCATTTCGGTTTCTTCGTCCTCCCTAAGCAGATGACGATCTAAAGTCTCCTTGACAGTTGGTGACAAGGGTTCAAAAACCATGTCCGGTATAGGGAATAGTTCCTTCAGCATTTTCATGTCAGTTATGTTTGACTTCTCTTGCAAGTGTTCTGGCTCGACAGACTCAAGAGCCTTGATGCCTAGATAAAGGGCTTGTGCCACTATGTATGTACCTCTATGGCTGGCGAATAGTTCCATCGCCTCCCCTTGAAGTTCATCCATTCCTAGCTTCGTCCAGTACGCATCAGTTTTTTTACTCATTTTCATTTTCCTTCCTTAGTAGCTCTTGTATGTAAACAACGCTATCTAAAAGTTCTTCCTGTAAATGGCTTAGCCATTCAACAGTTGTTAGGTTTGCTTTATCAGTCGTTACCCCGTACTCCTTCACTCCTTGTTCGGACCTAGATCTTAGCTTCGTAATTATCACTTCTACGTTGTGATCCCCCACACTAGTCCTCCTTGTTCTCTAACTTTTTCTCGTAGTATTCCGCTACCCCGTAAGAGAACATATGTATCATGCTCAAGAAGTCATCCATCAACATGGTGACACCTATGATGTTACCAACATTCCCTCCCCTAGCATGTTCAAACGTAACCAACGGATGCTTGTCTGTGCCTTTGGCAGCAGCTTGTGCTTGTTCGATAGCTGTTTGAAATCTAGTTGAAAGAACCTTGCCGTACTTGTGTTCGATCGCAAAGACTGGATGTTCAACGTCAGGGGCGGAGCCACGCTCTCGCCCCGTAACGGGAACTCTCTTGCCACCTAGGATCTCTGCTATCCGGCGTTCTGAAGCCTTCCAAGTTCCTCTGGCTGTCATTGGTTACTCCTTTGTTAGCCATTGGATCAGGAGATTCCTGATCGAAGTGTTGGTTATTCTCATAGTAGGCTTGCCACCCTTTTTCCCGCCAAGTGTATTTGCCATGTTGAACGAGACTTTATCTAGGTAGCCTTTGTCCACCAGCCTGTAAATACTAGCCCTGCTAATGTTCAACAGACCTTGAGCCTGTTTACATGAGATTAGTGGTGGCATCCCTTCCATCAAGTTGTTTACTAATTCAATGTCCTGAATTGGTTTTCTCATACTAGTTCCCCCTTGTTTTCTTTCTGTGACAAAAACTCTTCGAGTTGTTGATCCGAAATTTTATAAAACTTACGTTCTCCTTTTCCATTCGACAAGTTGTAGCATCGCATCTCTCCGCTAGCTATCCAGCTTCGGACAGACTGCTCGTTAACATCAAGCTTTTTCGACACTTCTTTTACTGAGTGCAGGTTTAGTGTTCTTTCTGCCAAGCTTCTTGTGAGCTTGTCTGCAAGAAGCGTTACTTTTTCTTTACCCATAGCCTTAATCCTCTGTCGTATAACACCCCTTTAAGGGGGTGTTATTACACTGTTATACCTAGATCTGTTTTAGTCCCCACTTTTTGTTGTTCCCTGCAGCGTCAGAGATATGGACAAATAAGCCGGAATCCCTGCCTCTGGTCAACGCCCTCGTTGCTCTTTCCTTGGAAACGCCGGAACCTAGTTCATCCACTATTTCACTGACGGACATAGCACCCTCTTTCTTCAAGAGGTTTATTATCCTAGCCTTAGTGGGTATGGACTCAGCCAACTTCCCACTAGTATCAATGACGTTAACCTGTTCAAAGGTAACTTCGGTTGGATTTCTGTTCGGTCCGAAGAACTGGAGCCTTATACCTATAGGGTTTAGTAGCTTAGAGTTATTAGACTTCTTGTGTACTAAGGCTATATCGGTATAGTTCTGTCCAACGTTCTCCTCTTTCTCAACCTCCCACACATTTCGCGAAAGATTAAACCAGAATGTTGATCCGAACATCTTCCCTTCCTTGCTGGTGTGGCTGATTATCAGAGAGGCACAGTTGAAAGACCGCAAGGTATTCATAAACCGCCTAGCTGTTTCACTGTCGTTAGCGTCACCGTCCAAAGCCGGAACTAGTGAGTCAATAACTATAAGTTTGCCAGCATTTTGCTCCACCCACCTCTCAATCTTCGGTTGCATGGTCGTTAGCGGAGCCACACAGCGATGATAAGTGACAGGGAAGTCCTCTCGATCCAGATTGCCTTCTGCAAGCCCTCTGCGAGTTACACCTTTAGCGATTATGTTCGCTCTGCTCTGAAATTCCTTGTGATCGTTCTCCCAATCCAAGAACAGGACACCACCAGTGTCAGTTGCGTCCTCGATCCCATCAATGATAGGGATCATGGAAGAAACGCTCATAGCAGTTGCTATTCCGACTAGGGATTTACCAGAGCCACCTCCGGCATACACAACCGTTGGAACTTTGTCAGGTAACAGACCGGGAACTAGCCATTCTCTGAAGCTACCGTCAAACGGTTCCTTCCAAGACTCTATGAACTCCGCCGTATCATCCTGAGCATTACGAGCAATTCGACAGGCAACGTCAAGGATTGCCCCCCACTCCTCAGGCTGTGCTGAGTTAAGAGCGGAGACTGCTTCCTTACGTTTACTCATCGACATGAGATCGAAAGCTACGGGACCTAGTAAGTCACCAACTTGGTGGCTAGTTACTGTGATCTCACAGCTAAGTCGTTCTCGTGATCTGCTTATGCGACTGAATGTTACCCTTACACCGTTGTCAGCCCAGACAATATCAACATCGCCGTTAGGAACCACCTTACATAATGGCGGTGGAATAACACCGTCAGTAAACGCCCTAACTTTTGTCTGCTGATACCGCATAACAGAAGCCAGTACATCGGCTATGTCTTTTTCTGAGAGCTGAGGGGTACAGTTCCTAGCGAACTGCAGCAAGGTAGACTTGATGATGTCTTCCTGTATACCTCTTGACCAGAAGTAACCTGCAAGCCTAGTTGCTGTTAGGTTCCTCTGACCTTCCGGTGCGCCGTTAGCTAGAGCATCAGCAATCCAAGGGTCTATGTTCTTCTTGTTTTCAGAATTGTAACTCCCTGATTTCCTGTCGATAAAGACTTCGGGAACCACACCGTATTCTGAGAACTCCCCGTTGTTATCTACGATAACAACATAGTCTGTGTCATTCACAGCACTTGGCGGGGCTACTACATAACCCCCATCGTTCCGAACATCTACGTTATCTAGGAACCCTGCACCAGTTTTGAACAAGTTGTTATACCTGTAGTAATAGTGCCAGCCCTTTGGTGTCTGAACTGTATATGTCTCAGGTAAAGAAATTCCAGCATTTATTAAAGCTTGCCTTCCTTTTTCACCGTCAACATCAACAACTGTTACACCAGATACAGAGCCTGTTATGATCCCTACATTCGCCTCTGGAGTTTCCTTCCAGAAGCCACGTAGATCTCCTATATTTAAAGGTTTCTTTTGGTAGTCTTTCCAGCTAGCTACCAAGGGTCTTTTGTCGTTTGGCTTGAGGGGGATGATACTCATCCCCCTCTTCTGGTAAGCCAGTACTTCGTTAATCACTAGCAACTCCTAAAGTATTACTACGTCTTCACCGTCATCGTTAGTTTGAACTGCATCCCCGTAGTCCACATCACTGGACTCGTAAGACTTATCTATGGCTTCCAACGCTGCCTCTAAAGTACCTTGTTCTTTAGGAGCAGATTCTCTAAGTTGAAATCTCTCGCCACTAGTAAGCAACTCAAAGACCGAAAGGCTCGCATCTTCTTCACCAGTTCCACGATCAATAATCCTGTCTTTCACTAAGTCTTCGAAGTAACTTACGTCAGAGGGCTTGCTTTGTGCGAGTAAACTCATTTCAGCAAGGACTATCTCTGCCCAAGGAAACGTTACACCAAGCAGGTCTTTCATGCTGGATCGTAAGTCAGGGTTGCTTATCACTTCCTTAGCAAAGTTAACAACCATACCTCTGCGGATATGTTCCGAATTAATTTCGTACTGGTTCCTTGGAGGAGCAGGTTGTTTACTAGCTTCCTTAGCAGGGGTCGAACTAGTTGCTACGGGTTCGGGAGAACCAGTTATGTGCGTGATCTTCCTGATGAGAGCAGTGTCCTGCTGTCGCCGGACTTCACGAGCCTCATTCATCTGACCGTTGTACTCGTAAGTACGGCGTTGAAGTGATACCTCAACAGCGTCATTCTCTTGGAACGCATAACCATCCCAAGGCAACTTGTACTTCTTGCCAGTCTGAGGGTTCGGCTGCTGTGACCATCCACCATCTAGGTTAAAGATAGTTCGTGGCTCTTCTGTGTCTTCAGCAAACTGAAGACCAGATATAGAACCGTCATCGTTAGTGAAGATACGAGAGATCGTAAATTCTTTGCGCTTGAAAACAACTGTTTCCCCTGCGCCATTCCGGTTAGGGTTCTGACTTGCTACGTCGTATGGGAATCTATCGTCTGCCATTACTTTTGCTCCTTAATGCTCAGGTATGGACTCTGACCTATTTCTCTAGCCCGTTTAATTATTTGTCCTACTTCACCCCCTAGTTTTTCTACTTGCTTGGCGCGAACAGCATCCACTTTCATAGTCTCTTTGACTTCTTTGTAGACAAGCTTTCTCTTGTCGGAATCAGCTTGTGCTTCATGTAGATGCTCGTAAACTTTTGACACCTCTCCGGCATCTAAAGCTCCCCTGTGTTTCAGATGCAACTCCTGCATCACTCCATTGTCGTCAGGGAATTGGACTAGCGTTTGCTCATCCTCTCCCATCGTTGCCATTAACTCCCAAGCGAGCCGATGATCCTCTTCTCTTAAGACTCTCAACTGCTCCCTAGTTCTATGTAGTGCTTGGGACAGCACTTGCACTTTACTCAGTTCCATAAGGTTCCTTCTTTTCTACTTGTTCAGGGTTGCTAGCTATCCATGCAATGATCGAGGTGTAATCCTTGACCGCTGATGTAGCAGCTAGTTTCCTTTCGATCGTCAGGGATTCGTAACTAATACCTAGCTTGGTGCAAGCCATTTCTAATAGCTTCGCTCCTAAACACGAGAAGATTCGCGTAGCCTTCTCTGTGTTCATCCAATCTAGGTCTTTATCCCACTGCTCGACAGGGATCTTGTTCATCGCTTCGAGCCACTCTAAAGCATCGGCGTAGTTAACCATCTCTCCTTCCTTCTGCCATGCTTCATCCATTCGCTGCTTGAGGACTTGGTATTCCTCGTCCTCTGGTGTTAAGTCGGGACGCTCTTTGGTTATCATCTTTTCCCAGATGAAGTCCTTGTACTCGTCCCCTAAACGATCCTCTGCCCAGTACTCACTGTCTTCAGGCTCATAATGTTCTTCTGCCCAGTCATCTTTCTTTTTGTTCACGCTTGGAATCCTCCACTGTTATCAAACTTGTTAACTCCTCTTTGCTTAAAGGCTCTTACCGATTCAGAGCGAATACTGTCTGGACCCCACTTCCTAACCTTTCGGGGGTGGCAGTAGATCAGCATGTCTATGCTCTGAGGATTCCTTCCCGGCAAGGCAATCGTAATAGGCTTTAGTATCTTCAGTTGCCTGAGATTGTGACTGTAACCCCTTACGGTTCTGCGTAAAGTTCTTTCACTGCTTTTGGGATACCGCTGCTTCAAGAAGTCTTGAACCAACAAGGTTTCCATAGAAAAAGCAGCCTGTTTATCAGGGGCGAAAGTACCACTAGTTATCCACTTTCTATCCATAGCCCAGTTTGCATAGTCCGCCATAAAACGAAGGGCTTTCACTGGAGAACTGTAAAGTATGTGTTGCTTCTGTAACTTGAGCCGACTCCCTGCAGCTTCGAAGTGGTTGTTATCCTCTTCTGGAAGCCACTCAATGAGTACTGGCTCAGCTTCTGGCTCAGCCTTAGGCTCAGCTTTAGGCTGCTTAGCCTCACCGTCAACTTCTGCTAGTTCTCTGAGGCTCCCAACCCCTGCGAAAGCTAGTGCAAAAGATTCCAAGTAAGCTATGTCTTTTCGACAGAGAGCGATTAGTCTCTTCAGCTTAGTAACCTCTTCATCTAGTGGCAGGGAATGGGTGTGACTGCTAGTCAGTAACTCCATAGCTACAGGGTCTTCCCTGTATCCCTTCCATTGCTGCCTTCGCCTTGTCTTTAGCCACTTGAACCACGAGGGTTTAGATACATCTATCTTCACCCCTAGTACTGGTAGCTTTAATGTCTTACTCATATTGTTTATCCTTTCTAAACTATGAGGTTTGCCATTAGTTGTTGTATCGAATCTTCGCTCTCAGGGGAGCGAGGATCATAGACACCTGAGATTTCACTTCCGAATCTCTTAGCTGTTTGTCCCGCTGACGTAATCCTGCCATAAGCGTTAGGGACTACGATTACCGCTATGGTTGCTCCACCATCAGCTAGCCTTCGAACCATTGTCGGAGCAGATAGCCCCGGCATACCGTCAGTGATGAGTACGATTACATCGTCTGATCCACCACTCTTTAAGCTAGCCCAATGAAGTGCTTGGGATGTAGGAGTACCACCGCCACCAACGTTACCGTCGTAGCCATACCAGCCACCCCTTGGGTACTGCCCAGATTTAAGTCCAGAGTAGATCTCTACGTTTGCTGTACTGCCGCAGAAGCCATAGGCTACTGAGTTTGGTGAAGCCTTGAGTAAGGTTCCAGCTAGAGTCCACATAACTTGTTGTGTAGACCGGAAGCCACGAGAATTACCCTTGTTGACTTGCCAGCGATCGTTGGTTGAACCTGAGCAATCGACTAGAACTAGTAGCTTGCTTGGGTCAGATTCCATTTGACTGTTGAAGACGTTTACCTTGCCTTGGTTAAGCTGCCATGTTTCATGGGTTGGGATACCCCTGAACGATCGGCTGCTAGATCCGTCATCTTCAGGAGCAGCCAAGTCATCTAGGTTGTAAGGGTTATCTATCCAAGTAACCCTCTCGTCTTCGTTGATGGTGTAATCGCCTTCAAAGATCCTCTCTATTTCGTCTTGGACACGTTCACTGTGATCTTCTACGTCAGCCGGAGTTAAGTCCATAGGTTCCTCATCGCCTACACCAACGTCAGGAGTTACTTCCTTCACCTTGTCGAGAAGTTCATCTAAGATCTCGTCAACAGGGCTTTTGTCTGGAGCCTTTTGCTCTTCGCCTTGATCCTCGTCCTGCTCGTCTTCACCATCAGGCTCTTCATCACCCTCGGACTCTTCATCACCCTCGCTGTCACCTTCACCCTCATCGAAGTCCTTGTCGTCAGGTTCCCCTTCAGGCTCTTGCTCATCTTCCCCATCAACTTTATCTTCATCTTCGCCTTCGTCATCAGGTTCTTTGTCAGGGTCATCACCCTCACCACCAGTTGGCTCAGATACTTGCTCGTCACCATCATCACAAGGCTCACCCTCACGACCGGAATCTTCTTCAGGCTGATCCGAAAGCCCTAGTATGTGAGTAGATTCCCTTAGTACCCTTGAGTAGAAGCCTTGGATGTTCTCATCCCTTGCCTCAGCCTCAGAGATTTCAGCTATGTGGCTTGTCGAATACTTTTGCTCAGCTTCGGTATACAGAGCAGGTTGCCCAAGCAGCCTAAGAGCAACGTTGCGAAGTGCTTCGTTCTCATAGTCGATCATCCTTAGAGGATTACCTGCTGCTACTTGCTGCTCAGCAACTAGCTGATCGACTGCAACCTGTTCAATACCTGAGTTTGAATAGTGGCTGCTAGCTACCTTGGCTCCCCTTGCATATTCAATAGCACCTAGGGCATCTTGAATGTGGTTAGGGTTAACGTGTCCACTGAAGTACCCGTTCCCATCCTGTTTAGCTTGATTTACCTCAAGGTTCTTCAGGTATTCCCTGATGTCAGGACGATTACGAACTAGGTCGTACATCGCATTGTAGATCTCGTTAGATCTTACGATTGGAGAGGGATGAGCTAGCCTTCCCGACACCAAGAAGTTTTCCTCCTTGGTTGCTCCGCCTCTAAGGTAAACCTGCCTAGCGTTTTCCCACTTCTCAATGACCCTGCCATGATCCTTGTTCGACCGAGTAACTTGTATGTTACCTTCAGTCGAAACCATGTTGAACAAGTTGTTAAACTCATCCACTAACGGTTTACGAAACTTCATAATTAACCTCCCTTTGGGTTGTTTAGACGACTAGCTTCTTACTGCTTGTCGTAACTGCGCCAGAACCTCTTCCAGCGTTGGGGTTGACTCTTCAGCCTTCACCTCTTCGACCACTGGCTCTTCAGCTAGTTGCCGTAAGTCTTCTGGCTTGATTGCCTTGTTCACCACTGGCTCTTCAACCACTGGTTCTATAACTACCGGAGCCTCAACCACTGGCTCTTCGACCTTAGCAACTGGTTTCACAGCAGCTTTACGTTGTGCCTTGGTTGTGTACTTAAGGTCGTAGGTTTCAAAGTGACCAGTGAAACTAGTCCTCATAACCCCAACATCCTTGTACTTGTAGGTCAACGTTTGATCCAGAGCAGCAACGGGTTCAATCCGCTTTTCGGTTATTGCCCTAGCTACTCGTACCAAGTCACCAGTGTTTATCCTAGTGGACTTGTCGTTCCTGAGATCACCTGCCCAAGCGACTAGTCGTTCAGCAAATCCAGCAGGATTGTGAATGGACTTAGCTGCTATGTGGTTTAGTAGTTTGATCTCGTCAGCTACTGGTTGTTCTATCGTGACAATCAAGCTGAACCTACGAACCAATGCAGGGTCAAGGGTTACAGTTGCATAGTCACCAGCCACAGGGTTGGCACTAGCTAGGAACCAGAAGTCATCAGACACTGGAACACTAGGCACTCCGGCTTCCGGTAAAGACCAGTACCTGTCTGCACTATCCAAGATACCTAGCAATCTACCTGCTAGATCTCTTGGCGCTCTAGTTAACTCTTCACCTAAGAAGATCTTGCCGTTCCGAATTGCATCGGTAAGCAAGCCATCTTGCCAGTCAACCGTAATGCCGTTGTCGGTAGGAATGGGTCGCCACATACCGACTAGCTGGTCAACGTTCTGCTTAGGGAAGAAGTTAATACCTGTAAACTCCCTGCCGTTTTCATTAGCATAGTGCTTCAGCAAGGTTGTCTTGCCCCAACCAGTATCTCCGATCAGTAGAACCGGATCAGGCTGATGCTTCGACAGCATGTCTAAAATGTCTTCGCCGTAAGACGAAAGGTAAACTTCGTTATTCATTAAGAAACTCCAAAAATTGTTGTTGGTGGCAGTGGAAAAACTGCTCTCTATATATTATTACATCATACTATCCGATAGTATGATATAATATATGGTGTTGGGATTCAACCCCCTTTCTGGTTTGTTCTAACCGATTCGAGCGCGTCTTTTATTTCCTGAGCAAGCGGATCTGCGGGCAAATGTTCCGTCATAATCCCATCCTTAGTTATCACCTCATCCTTTTCGCATACACGACAGTATCCTTTGTGGACTTCCCACTTACCTATCTTCGTAGACCTAGGTTCTATGACCTTTAGTCCTGAACCTGTACACCTAAGTAGTACTTGCTCTAGTAACTTACGGTCTGAAAGTTTCTCAGGATCTAGGTGTCTATCGACATGGCTTACGCTTTTACTCTTGTTCCCCTTGTAGTAACGGGGCAACGTAACTTTTTGTGCCACTTGCTGCTTGGAACTAGGTTCTCTACTGCAGTTTACGCACTTAGTTACTTCGTACTCTGTTAATACTGTTCCGCCACACCATTTACAAAGCATCTAGTTCTCCTTTACTCGTTGCAAACAAAGCAACCACAAT
>Ga0098058_1000463_pt1 | contig 13530 bp, 7 predicted proteins | sample 19_taG_FD_75061 | JGI IMG/M metagenome (GOLD analysis project Ga0098058, IMG submission 75061) | Marine viral communities from the Subarctic Pacific Ocean - 19_ETSP_OMZ_AT15317 metaG | ecosystem: Environmental > Aquatic > Marine > Oceanic | place: Pacific Ocean | collected 2015-01-19 | reverse complement strand
GGAAAAACATGAGAGCTTGTTCTATAAAAATGTGTTTTACATCGTACTTTTCTTTAACCTCTTTTAAAGTTGTTTCTACTTTTCTGGCTTTTTCAAAGAATGAACCAGTCTTGCGTAAATCAATATAGTCTGTATAAATTATTTTGTCATTTTCGAGGATACAGACGCCTATAATACTTGTACTTATATCAAGTCCTAAAATCATTAGATATCCACTTTTAGTTTAAAGGTTAAGTTTCTTTCCGTGGTCTTTTTAACCGGTTTTGCGACCGATGCGATGGCTATCAAATTTTTGTCTTTATCATAGATGCCAATTTTTGAAATATAGGTAGTTTTCTGAAATGAACCGGTGGGATCTGGATATGGAGTTTGTACAACGTTTGTTATAGCTAACTTTACGGGCTCTTCGAAAACATAGGCACCAGAAACATAAGACTTGGCTTGTCCGAACTCAACGCAAGTGGGATTATTTGAATGATTCATCTCGCCTTTTTCTGCGTGTGCAAACATTGTCAAATTTGGAACATAATTTCTACCCTGGAAAAGAAGGGAATAGCTAGAACTTGGAATTAGGCCGGCCGGATGGCCGTCGTTTGCACCCACCCCATAATAAATCCATGAAGGGGGCACCGGGATTCCATCATTATTGTAGTCGGCGGTGAAGGGCGTCGCGAGCGCCCAGGAGCCGGTTAAAAGAATAAAACCTTCATTGTATAAGATAACACCCCCGACAGAACCGGAGATGGTTTCAGCACTTCCTGATGGTCCGACTTGGACCAACTCTCCATTTTGTTTTGTGTCTTGGAGTTCCCCCACGAGAGTTCCTGATACATAAAATTTTAAATCCACTGTTCCTTTTTTTATTGAAGATCCATAAAAAATTGAAGGAATAGAAATGAGACTTCCCGTGCCATTATAATTTGAAACCGATGTAAACGTTTTGCTCCAATATGAATAATAATCTAGCGTATTTCGTAAAGCACCAAATCTAGAATCTAACGACGACGTAAATACATGCCGACTAATACTCGCAGAAAGAGGATAGGAACCCGTCAAGGTGGCTCCGTACTCCATGCCGTCAAAGGTTGCAGCCGAAATGCTTGTAAATCTGTCAAGATCGCTAGTCTTGGTAAATAAGGGCAAAATGAGACCCGTAGCCGCTGCATTGCGATCAATATTCATCTCATATAGTGAAACAAAACCAGAAGGAACATTACGCTCGTCGGCAGAAAACGCCCCACTAGTGACGGTACGATCATTGTAGTGGAGCTTTGAATCGTAAACATCAATCTTTACTCTTGGATTTGTCTCCAAAATATTGTAAAGTAGATCTTTTTTCTCAAACTTTTTAAACGTCATAGTATTATTAATTAGTCATTTTTTATAATAATCTAATAATCTAATCTAATTCTCAGCGTTAATTCATTTGTCGGGTCTTTCTTAAGGGGTTCTGAGACCTTGGCAACCGCCAGGAGTTCATTGTCCGCAGAATAAAGCCCAACTGTTGTGATATAAGAAAGTGGCATGTCAGTTTCGACAACCTTAACCCGTATTTGACTTTGACTAAGATAAGTTGGATTTGAACTATAATTAAATTCACTAGTCATAGCTCGACAGAAATAGATTGTTGAATTCAGTTCGGTTGTATTATTAAAATCAGAGTTATTCCACCTATTTCTCAAGCCATCAGCGGAAGAAGATATCTCCGAGCCAGTTAAGACCGCATCTATTGATGAAGTATCATAGGTTGCATCGGGTGCTCCAAATTCTCCATCGAAAACAGAAGCAGTTAAAACGGCAATTCCTGCTTGATAATAAAGAAGACCAACACCGGTACCCTCTACCGCTAAAGAAGAGGTATAAAGAACCGCGTATTCTCCTACAGGAGAATTTACCAAATAGCTGGTGTTTGCTCCGTGATCTTCCAATACAAGAGGGTGTGAGACGGCCGAGGGGGCGCCCCCCGTCATAAGAGTCAAGGCAAAGGTGCCTTTTTGAATCTCATCTTTGGTCAATAAACGGGCGAAATCAATGAAAATGCACTCTTTTAGTTTGGTGCCCGAAGATAAATCTCCATCGCGATCAAATTGTCGAATGTTCCCAGTATCATCGTAACCGACCAGAACCTGGGCCATTTGATTATACATATTAATCTTTTTGGCATTTTGAACGGATGCCGATGATGACAGAGAAGAATCCGAAGAATATCCAACGCTAATATCAAAAATATGATTTGCGGAAGAACTTAAAAACGGATAATCATATACCGATTGAAACATGCCATGAGCATAGTTCTTAATATTCTCGTCATTGTAGGTTCCCGATACTATTGTCCCAGTAATGGGGATTGCTTCGTTCAAGAGAGTTCTTGTATTAGCTATATCCTGATCTGGAATGATATTTTTAAATGTTACGGCCATTTCTTATTTCCTATTATTGCTGCTTTATAAATCTTAAGGGGACATCTATTCTATAGCCCGTAGTGGCACCGGTAATTCTTACACTAGTATCAATATAATAATAGGTATTTCCTAAAAAGCTAAATTCATTACCCAATAATGTAAATAAATAGGTACTTGAATTTAAATTTTGAGATGCCTTAATTTTAAATTGAAGATATGTTCCTCGTGGGCCAGCTATCACCTGATCGGGACCGTCACCGGTAACGGTATTTTCAAAAACATATCCATTTGCGGGCGTAGGTGTGACGCCATTACGGCCCGTGCCCATAGAAAAATAATATGAAGCTATGCTATCATCGTCGACAAAGGAAACAGGAGACGGTGTACCGTCCGATGTTGCCAATTGTCCCAATCGATTATCTATTTCAACCATATATTGTGTTTCTACCAAATCAGTATCAAGATCAATTGTAGCTGCGACCGCGTTGTTGTTCAAGCCCTGATCCACTCTCAATATTTGGCCACTCGTCGTTTCATACCCATTTAAATATTGGCCCGTGGTAATATTATCAGTCGTTGTCTCATCCACAGTTATCAAAATAGAATCAGTTGTTGTATCCTTTGCCACTCCCAAACTTTGGTTTAAAAGAATCACAGGCAAATAGAGTAAATTTGTCCTTGGAATTGAAATTAATTTTGATTTCATCAGTGATGTATTATTAGTAAATGCCTCTAGAATCGGAGTTTGCATAATTTGGAGATCTTTTTGTCCGGTAGCTGCCGACGTGTTGTAAAGAGTATAATTAATTTCATCATCTCCCAGCGAAAATTTAGTAATTTTAAAACTTCCGTCACCCCGTGCCAACCTTTCTCTTCCAGCATCAGTTAAAACAGCATCTAATATTATATCACCGCTATTGTCTAAAAAAGCCATCTTTTTATCCCTTTTAAGTTAAATTTCATAAATAAATAGTTACCAATTGGGTTATTCCTCATAACATTTTCATTTTATTAGTCTCACTCATCAGGTAACTCCACCTGAAAAGTTAAGTTAAGATCAATAACTCTTCCAGTATCTTTGGATGTCATTCGCAATTTGAAGCTTTTCCCATATAGGGCTTCATCTTGAACTCCGATATCTGTCTTTTCTGTAAACCCATTATAAGTAAGTCTCGTCAAATCTAATTTTGGAGTTATTTGAGAATAAGAGGGAATAAGATTCAATAATTTTTTAAAACACATCTGCGTCGACTTCTCGGATATGCCAAATTCAAAAGGCTTAATAATTGGAAAAATTAGACCGTCTGAATTTATCATTTCCAATTCAAAAACTGGAGAAGGATTTGATTTTATCCCCCTCCTATCGATCATTCTAAAAGTATAGTAGTATCTCTTATTGGGCTGTATAGTATCCATAAAAGCCGCAGAGGGTAATTTTTTCTCATCATCGAACAATGTAAAAACTGTGGTCCTAAGGCTATTAAAAAAGTCTTCATATGAGTTTGGCTTTGTGTCGGTTCTATAAATCTCGAAAGAGGCGCCCAAATTTTCGAACTCATCTGTTTTATATAAAACTGGATCAAAATTATTGTATTTTTTGGTCTCTCTGTATAAAGTATAAAATTGCTGGTCCGTTTCGTCAAAAATGATAGGGACTTCGGTTTCTGTTCCGAAATTTGAATTAAGAAAGAGGGATACAGAGCTGTCAATCCCTTTATAGGGAACGAAATTGACATCGGGAAATAAAGGAGGATTATCTAAAATTGTTCCTCTTTTTTCGAAAAGTGGTATTTCAACCAACTTTAAAAGAGGGATAGAATATACTTTGATTCTAGTAGTGGGAGAATTTTCACCGTGCATAGAAGCAGCGGTTTCTATTGATTCGTTCTTTACTACTTCTTTTTCTTTCTCTTTTTCTTCTTCGGTTGCTGCTGCCATTTTATTTCCTTATTTATCGCCGTGAGAGCCGTCGCCCCTTCCGGAATTACTGGGTAATTCTTCTTCTCTATCTACAATCTTTTTTGGACGATCCATTCCTTCATCAAAGGGCGACAAATCATCGGGTACTTTCGGCGCCGTAGTATCATCGCCTTCCTCTTCGACAGCCTCTACTATATCTTCTATTTGATATATATATTTTGTACCAATAACAAATTTATATGCATACACTTTATAAGTATATCTTTTGCCATATTTCACCTGAAAATCAATATAATTTACTATCTTATCGGAAGTTCCGCTGTTTCCGGGGATCCATATATTTTGAAGAGGAATTGCGCCGTCGCCGTCTGCACTAGCGTCGAATTTGGATATTTTATAAAAAACTATATCCGACTCATAACTGGGGGTGCCATTTAATATATCAGTGTATGTTCTTACATTTTCGTATGATTTTTCTTCTACTTCTCCTAAGAATATTTCAAGGGCGCCGGCAACGAGATTTTTAAAATCCTCGTCTCCTTTGGCCATGTATGTTTCATCGCTTCCATCGCGATAATACCCTTTTGTGGGAGGCGTGGCGTTGACACTCTCTTGATTATATAGATTATTTACCATAAGAAATATGTCGACCAAGTTAAGGGTATTTGATTCTATAGTATAAATCTCATCAAACAGGGTTTGTAGTGCGTCTGCATATTCTGGTATTAGGGTATTATTGTTAAAGGCCTTTTTATCAAAATAGTCAGAAACTCCGCCGGGGGCGAGTAGATCAGAACAATAAGAGGTGATAGGAGTACATAAATTTGTCCCTGTTATCGTTTTCTGTATTTCATCACACACCCTGACCTGCTTCACTCCTTTTTCGCCGGAAGCAGAATCATATTTAATTGTTTTTATGGCGCATGTCGCAGGGGAAGTAAATTCCACTTTAGCGCAAAAAGGAAAAATAGAATTTCCATCGGTGTCTATTTCACTATCTCTTAGGTTCATTGCACTCTCGTAATCTTCTGATGTTATAAAATAATTCTGCTGAGAGGGCTGCTCTTCTAAATAGAGGGGATCCTCCAATTTCGTTGTTACATTTAACTTTGAAACGGCGGGATTAGAATCATCGAGGGGATCCTTGTGATCGGCTCTCCAGACTTTTGGAAGGCCGCCGTATTTCGCGACCTTGATGCCCTGCTTTCTCTCAAAATAATCATAATAATTTAAAATAGTGCTCTCATCAAAATCGGTGGGAGCAATAGTGCTCTCATAACTCTCAAGACCATAATTATAAATAAAATCCACATCCCCCTCTAGCTTGGACTGATTGTCGTGAGAAGAGGGATAAACAATTGGGGTGTCTAAGCTAAAAGCATAATCTTCAAAGATTACAGGGTCTTGGTCCTTAATCTTATCGATTTCATCCAAAAAAGTTTGATAGGCGACCGTCATACCTGTTGGACCACCGTAAGGCGATCGATCTCTGATAATAATTTCTTGATAAATGATTGGATATCGATATATAAATCCAGAGTCCACTTCAATTTCTCCATCTATCAATTCTTGTTTCTCTATAATAAATTTGGCGGAATTACCACGGTTTATAAACCCCTCATCATCTAAGGCGAGTTCTCCGGCAAAAGAGATATCTTCATCTTTCTGGATCCAATATGCACTTAAAATTTGCCTAAGAGGATCGTCCGAACCTTCAAAGTTGGAGCCTAAAACAAAAAATTTATTATTTATTATCGACATCATTCATCCTATACAAAAACCAGACTAAGGGATTCGGGGGTGCCACCGGTGATTATAAAATATTTATTATAATAATTATTTTTGCTCATATTCTTTGTGTTCTCTAGGCCGATTCCCAATGATAAATCCTCATATTTATAGGTCCTACAAAATAAAAACTCGTTAGGGCGTAAACCTTCAATATCAGCAATCTCAAAATTTTTGAATATCGGCAATTGTGTTAGCTTTTTCCCATCAGCATCTTTTTCAAAATCTGTCAAAACCTCTATCCTAATTAGATTACTGAAATTTTCTTTCATCATGTTAATGGTGTTGCAGTCCGAAAGGAAGTCATTTTCCATGCTTGCCCACTGGTTTCTTGTCAGATCGCTCCTTGAGGCAAAGAGGGCCCGAGTATGATTCGGGATTTGCCTCAATTGAATGTCGAAATCTGGAAGGGATCTCTTTTTGTCTAACAGGTTTGCAGGGCTTTCCAAATCAAAATTACTTCTTACTAAATTTGTATTATTATAGAATTTATAAATGGCATTCGCTAGTGGTTTTGAATCAACAATTGTTTGTTTATATTCCTTTAATAGCTCTGCTGAATTATCTTTTTGTTGGGCTGCTATGCAAAACTCTTCAATCTTATTATCCTCCCCCATCGAGGACACTGCCGGTGTTAGGACAATATCATCGGAATCTATTTTTTTCAAATTGACCGGAGAGGTTCGTATCGGCTCCTCAATCGCTACTCCCAATTTTTGTAATTGATATCCTACGGCGATATCTGCGTCACTATAGGGCTGATTTTTCATGAATTCCATATCATTATATGGTTCATTTTCCCAAATATCTCGCGACTCTGAGGAGATGTCCAAATCTCCAGCTTTAATGGGCGATAAAAAAGAATAATAATTCCTTTGCATATCAAACATGTTTGCCTTTAAGTCTTGTTGTTTGCTAGAAATCGAATTTTCACTATATAACTGATCACTCATGACGCCAAAATCAATATCTTGCCTATCGCCATCATAAACCATCAATTTTTTAAACTCTCCAAAAAATCTATTTTCAATATCGTCAAGAGTATAACCCCCGGCGCCAAATGACAATTGATCATCTAAATTAAAATAATCATAATCAATATTTTTGAGGGCTGAAAAGTCGCAGTAATTATTAAACCATTGGCGCGCTTCCAAAAAGAACAAATCATTATTAAGTTTTGAATAAACTTTAGATTTTTTAGAGCTATTCCTGGACGGAATTCCCGTTGTGCCAATGGCTGAAAAGATTTTTGTAAATAATTGGCGGCAGAAAGATATTAGGCGCATGGTGCCTGATGGTGAATTTAAAAAAGTGGTGAATTCATCAATCATTCTTTGTTGCGCCGAGGTAGAATAATTACGCAATGAAAATAAGACAGTTAAAATATCATTCATTGCGCCCAAAGCCCTTTGAAGGTCGGAAGAAATTTTGGGTTTATGAAAATTCTTGGGTTGAGAGAGTTTATTATAATAAGTGTCTAAGGTTTTCTCGCTATTTTCCAGCGTAGACAAAGATTGTATTAAATATTTTAAGATTCCGTCTTCTATCCTTATATACACGCCATATTGATACCATCCGTAATTTATTTTTTTAGAATAATAATCATTTACTGCAAATATCCTATAGGTCCCGGCGCCTTTGATTGCTTTTAATTCTGCAATGGCACTCGTAGGCTTTGCATTGGCATTTGTTGTTGTGTTTTTCAAAAGATCTCCATCAACGTCGTCGCTAGAAGTCACAATAACTTCCTCGACCTCATTGGGGGAAAATTTAGAAAAAGATGTAGCAAAATTAAGAGTTTTTTTAACTCGTTTTCTAAAAACTTTAATTTGTGAAATTTGAGAATCTTTAATTATTTGATCCTTGACACTTTCTACAGAACCGTTCACCAGGATGTTTCCAAACACACTCTTTTCAATTAAAAATTGAATTTTATCCCAGAAAAAAATAAATTTGGCAAAGTCTTCCTTGTCGTAACTCGTAAAAGCATCCGAAAAATAGCTTTCGTTTAAATTGCGCGTTTGGTTGATAATATTAAAGTCCAAATAATCATCGAAATTCTTTTGTCTATAATCTATTATGTTGGCTGCGGGAACCAAGGTATTGTCGGACAGAACCTTTTGATAAAGAATGTCCCCCATTGAATTGGCGTTTAAACCCCTTTGTGAATCGAAGACACAGAAGGCCATTAATGATAGAGTTTGTGGCCCTTTTGGATTTCCAGTAAATGTTTTGTCAAAATTTTTGGAAAAAGGATAAAGAAATTTAACTTTGTTATTACCATCTTCACCTTTTTTAATATCAGGGTTTAACTTTCCATCCTGCACAATCGTCTTATACTGGGGACTCATGACAGACATCTCCACTTGTTTTCTGTTGCTATTTAGAAACGATATAAAGGCGCTCTTGTCGGATATCAGGGATGAAAGTTGCTTATCTATCTCTTTGTCGTTTATCTTTAAAAGATAAATCTTGAAATTTGTTTTTGCCGACAGATTAATAGAAGACATCGATTTGGTAGAGTTGGCCGCGCAGGCGAGAAAAAAATCTAAATTTGTTTTAAACCAATCTGGAGAATTGGAGACAGTAATTTTATCAAACATCACCATCGGCAACGGTGTTTTGACAGCTATGCGCCGAGAGCCCCCCTTAGTGAGGGCTCTTTTGACTGTTCTTCCTGTTCTAAAAGTTTTTTTAGTGTAACGTGGCGATCGTGCCATTAAAGTGTCTCCTAACTACAAAGGTCATCTGAATCAATATTAGTCCCATAAATATCGGCTGCCACCAATTGAATTTGTTGTGTTCCTTTAATAAGTATTCCTCCATCAATATTCGAATCACCATAAATATTAAAATAGTATTCTACATTCGAAGGTCCTGGCGCCGACTCAAGCACATATTCATCATCTACAGGATCCAGCAAAATATTATTAACAATATTTAAATTTGGACCCTGAGAATTGAAGGTTAAAGGAATGAGTTCTTCATTGGGGGCACCCTTATTATTTATTTGGAAAACCTCTAGATCAAAATTTTCCATTTTAAAATCTACATTTTCCTCTGTGAGTTCCAACAAAATATAATCTGCCTCAACCGACAAATATGTCTTATCGGCCGCTGGCTGTGATATAACCGTGGCAGCATTAGGGGGCTCAGTTGTGGTGGTAGTATCAGAAAATGATCTAACCCTCACTTTACACTTGACTGTAGACTCTATTTGTGTTATCCTTTTGCCGAAAGAGGAAGTATAATTTGTATTAACACTTCCTGTGATTTCTCCAGCATACATTTTTAAATTATAGGCTGGATAATAATCATTTTTTAGGGAGGATTTTCCCAGAATTTTATTTAATGCTTCACTCGCCAAAACTTCCGTGAGAACAACTTTGCTATATCCGGTTGCAGCGCTAGGATCCGGAACTGTTACTGTGACGGTCTCTGTATTTTTGGACGTGAATTTATTTTGTGTCTGCAATTGGGGAGAATCTTCTCGAATTCGTGCATCAATATCATTTTGAGCTTCGATAACCCCCCCATATTCCCCGTCATATAAGATATTATCATCAAAAAATGCATAATAAGCAGGCTTAAACTTGCCATTTGATAAGAGGAACTTACCATATTGAGTTAGTTTAATGTCCAAGACTTCTTCTTTTTTATCCATAAAAAGCATTATTTAAGATCCTTCTTTTTTATGATTCTTTCCGATTTTACGCGAGTTTCTATTGTTGTCTCCGCGTCTAGGTGATCTTCCATGGTTCGTCGCCCCGTATAATTTATATCCTCACCATAAGTAGCAGGTAAGGGAACTTGTGAGGCACTTGGTAGTGTTTTTATAGTGGCGTCTGTAGGCATAATTGAACCAAAATTAACACTTGCGTCTATTTTTGCAAATTCGACCATTGAAAAATAATCATATGGCCAATTATATCCAAAAAGCTCTGTATTAGAATTATTTACCGCTTTAGATGCCACAGATGTTCCTCCAATATTGGGAGATCCTACAATATTGCTATAATAATTAGTTTCGGCCCTCTGTTTTACTTTGAATACCATCCATTTGACATTCCCCTTTAGACTATCCATCATTTCGCCCCTCAACAAAGGATGAGAGACAGTCGCAGTAGCTTGTTTAAACGAAGTTCCAAATTTAGGAGAAAGATTTTGCCACATATAAGATAGATCGTTTTTATCAAACGTATGATCGAACTCGAAGACATACATGGCTAATTTATCGGCCTTAGAATTTCTCACAAAATCAAATTGTGGAGGGAAAACGTACTTATTTAGGCTAACTTCTAGTTTTGCTATTTCTTTTGAGCTTGCAGGGATCCTAAAAAATGCTTTTTGACAATTATCAACCTCTCTAAATGGAATTGCCACGATTGCTTCGTAGACAGTCTTAGAATCCCTTAATTGACCAAGTTTTCGAGCGTCCTTTTCAAAGCCCACAACATCGGCTAGAGAATCCAAAGAAGAAGGATAAAAAGTACCAGGAAATTCATTATGTTGAAGAAAATCTGCATCTATATTGCCGACACTTAAATAGATTCCCCCTTTCTCTTCCGGGATTAAACCAAATTGGTGCCACATGCCAATAGGAGTTGTGGTTTTGCCTCCAAATCCAAGGCCCTGTGCGGTGAAAGCTGTGACTGGGTGGTTGTCGGAATATTCAGCACAAGGAAGAGCAATATTTTCATATGATAGTGGCCTTTTTGTCTTGTCACCGAAATTAAGAATTGGAGTTTCAAATTTCGTCTGAATGGTCCATCGATTATCCGGATCCTTTCGGAATAAATTAACAGAGGCTGATATCTGCATTGCAAATTTATTCGCATGGGCCGGCATCATGGGAAAATCATCCAATGACCATGGATCACTTGCAGGCCATACTTGCGAACTAGGATATATTCTTAAATAATTTACCGAAGCAGAAGCAAGTACTTCTGTTAACGTGACAGAGCCAGTATTGGGGCCGCTATTATATATAATATCAGCCCACGATTCTCCATTGTAATATGGAGGAGTGAACGACGGATTTAATCCCCATGTACTATCTGCCTGGAATGTTCCACTTACAACCTGATCACTTCCTGCGACGGGTGGACCAAATGCAGTTGGGCGGCTATACATAGTTATGGTCTCATAAAGAGATGATCCGGTCATGGGATAATCTTGAGGAACAGAGAATAGCAAAGGAGATTCTCTTTCCTTATTCATACTTCTATACATTTTTATCCTCATTCCATAAGATGTTTCGGGTGCAAATATAAACTCTTCCTCCTTGTTGGATTTTATTGTTACTAACTCGTTTAAAAAGAAGTTTGGCACCTCTCCTAAAAAGTTGCTTATCATCATCTTATATTGATTTGGAGAATTTGGTGCATTTAAAATAGAATAACTCGATGAAATTGATGGCGAAAGAGCGTTTGTAAGTTTGGAAAATAAATTAATTTCCATATCCATCATTGATATATTATTCACCTCTTCCGGATTTAATAATTTTTCAAAATTAAATCTGTAATCCCATCCGGCTGTGCTGAGGGATCCGGTGCCCAATGCGCGATACCCTGTGACATCGGATAGGATCGGCGGCCCAGGAGAGGCAACCCCCGTCGTATAGAAGACGGTATTATAAGAGCCAGTATAAATTGGATAATCTACTGCCACTCCCGATTTAATTGTATTAAATAAAATCCCTGGTGAAAAAAGAGGAGAATAAATGGGTCTCAGCTTGAGAGGATCCGACACAGAACCATTAACTAGGGCGCCCGACGCCGAACATGTTATATAGGATGCATATGATTGAGAAAATGCATTTGCAATCTCTAGAGTCCTCTCTGCTGGATAAAACCCGTTGTAAGGAATGAATTTCATCAAAGCTTTGCAAGAAAGGGTCAAAGTTTGTGGCAAATCAAACTCTTTATGATCTTCATCAAAAACTTCAAAATATTCCATAAAATCAGAGAAAGAATAAATGCGATAAAAATTATCCTCTGAGCTATTTTGGGGCGCTGATGAAGAATCCACACCAAAAATTGAAAATGATGCTGTATTTTCGGAAACAAAACCATTTGAATCCGTTAAATATTTTTGAATATGATCTCCAATTCTAAATTCAGGGATCAAAGACATGTCTTGATTTTTTAATCTCATATTAAGATTATATTGTTCGTACTTATCGTAAAACGGAGTGGCAGAAGCACTCACGAAAACACCGCCTTCAACATATCCCGCAAATTTATCAGCCTCAAATTTGGCATTTCCTCCGCGATTTAATAAAGTGCCATATGGCCTTGGGAATAGAACGGGCAGCGCTGTGGGAAAGTTTTCATATGAAGTTAAATAAACAGTGCTAGTTGAATTTGTAACTATAGACTCCATTCCGGTAGGAGTTACAACCGAATATTTACTTAGTACATCTTGCTTTCGCGAAAGAATTGGAGCGGGACGCAAATATGATGACGACGCTAGCGGGATAAAAGCTGCCGAGCCATAATAAAATGTGTAATCATTTTGAAGTTCACCGGATGCCCCAGTCACATAATTTGGCGCTATATATGAAGATAACCCCTCGGTGTCCCCGGCGGATGGGCCTGTAGCGGGACATGGCTCCCCGAACTGTTGTGCTGCATCGAGAGCCCAGGCGCTTTGAGTCCTCGCAAATCCTTGCGAATTATCTCCTCCAAATTTAGATTCTCCAAGAGTTGTTCTTTCCAGCCGAGAATCTTTCCAGAATGTGTTCTGATATCCCAATCTTTCTCGATTTTCTTTGGAATAGCAATTAAATGGTGCAGGATAAATCTGCTCTGAATATGAAAGATAGCCGAATTCTCTTACAGGACTTTCTGATTGATCCAATGCGTTGTTGGTATACAAATCTAAAATCGCTCTATATGCAGTCTCTGAATCATCTTGCATCAAGTTTAGATCTTTTGTTATTTCTCTATTAGCAAATTTTGAAAGATAATTGCCGTATGTGCTCATAAGTTTGGTTAATTCTAAAGAATAGTAAGAAGGATAATTTTCATTTTCAACCTCTTTCGCAATTTGGAGACCATGACGCAGTGGCTTATATTTGCTGATAATGACCGGATCATTGACGACTTTTAAAATGGGATTTGATCTTATTTGTGAGGTGCTATTTAAATTTGGAGAATAATCTCCCGCTGTAATGCCCAGGCTGCTTTTCATATCCTTCATATATGCAGTTTTGCCATGGTTATTCCAATATCTCACCAACGGATTTTCGTTTCCTCGAATTTGTTTCCACGAAGGATGTTGATAGGGGCCATTGCGCTTTAATAATATAGCATTTAATAGTGCAGCAGGGCCGGCATCATAATCAAATGCATCTTGATTAGTAAACCCATCTGGAATTAGAGCGGAATTCACATAATCTGAAATATTTGCAACCGAG
>Ga0098058_1000460_pt1 | contig 13560 bp, 7 predicted proteins | sample 19_taG_FD_75061 | JGI IMG/M metagenome (GOLD analysis project Ga0098058, IMG submission 75061) | Marine viral communities from the Subarctic Pacific Ocean - 19_ETSP_OMZ_AT15317 metaG | ecosystem: Environmental > Aquatic > Marine > Oceanic | place: Pacific Ocean | collected 2015-01-19 | reverse complement strand
CTGTAGGTGAAGAAATAACAAGAAGTTTAGATCCAGTGAATGGCTCTATACAAAAACTATACTCTGAAGATACTAATTTAATTATATTTCAAGAGTCAAAAATTAGCAATGCCTTAATAGATAAAGACGCTATTTATTCAGCAGAAGGTCAACCATTGACAACATCTGGTAATTTAGTTATTGGTCAAGTAAGAGCCTATGCTGGTAATTACGGTATTAGCACCAATCCAGAGAGCTTTGCTGTATATGGATATAGAAAATATTTTACAGACAGGGTTCAAAACGTTGTTTTAAGATTGTCCGGTAATGGTCTAGAAGAAATATCTAATTACGGTATGATAGACTATTTCAGAGATTTATTATCAGAAGTTAAAGACGATGGTAAGATAATTGGTGGTTGGGACCAACACAACAAACAATACACTATTTCACTACAGCCTTTAAACGGTTCACAAACCAACAAAGCAACTCCACCAGACACCTTAGTTTTTGACGATAAAATAAACGGTTGGGTTAGTAGGTATTCCTATATACCTGATGTAGCTTTTAGTTTAAGAAATAATTTTTACACTTATAAAGCTGAAGCAGCTTCTTTAGATAACAGCAATCAACTATGGAAGCATTACGAAGGAATAAGAGGTAGTTTTTACGGTGAAATATACAGCTCAGAAATAACTACTATACTTAATCAAGATCCAGCAACTACTAAAAGTTTTAAGACTATAGATTACGAAGGTGATTCTGGTTGGGAGGCTAAAGCTAATACCAACTCAGACACGGCTGCTCAAGTTACTGTGGCTGAAGATTTTTATTCAAATTTATTCAGCATGGAAAATAGCTTGTTTGTAAATAATTTTAAATTAAAAGAAAATACATATACCGCTAATCTATTAAATATATCTACGGCTGGAAGCGGAGAAATATTATTTGGGCAAGACTTAAGTGGTATTAAAGGGTATTATTTAGAGTGTTTAATAACTTTAGACAACTCTTCTTACCCACTATCTGAAAAGAAAATATTTATGGTTGGATCATCAACCTCAAGAACAAATGGATATCAATAATAAAAATATAAAAAATGGCATTAGGAGCAATAATAGGTGGTGTAGCTAGTTTAGCTGGCGGTCTTTTTGGTAGCAACAGCGCCGCTAAAGCAGCAAGAAGAGCAGCCAGACAAGCTGCTAAGCTTCAAGCTAAGTTAAGTAGATTAGAAAACAATAGACAGCAAATAATAAATCCTTACGAAGGAGTAACAGACTTGTCTAGTTTAGCCTCTGATCTATCCACTCAAATGTCAAATCCTTTTTCTAGACTGGGTGTAGCTACAAAAGCGGCTGAAATGCAGATAGAAGAGGCTGATTTATCACTAGCTAATACACTAGATACACTAAAAGCAACTGGAGCTGGAGCCGGAGGCGCTACTGCATTAGCTCAGGCTGCGCTTAGAAGCAAGAAAGGTGTTTCAGCTAGCATAGAGCAGCAAGAAGCTCAAAATGATAAACTAAAAGCGCAAGGAGAACAGGCTTTAGAAAGTGCTAGAATAAGTGAACAAAGAAGATTGCAAGGAATTGGTATCTCAGAGGGTCAAAGAGTTCAACAAGCTGATGTTGCTGGCGAACAATTTGTGTTTGGCGCAAGAGAGCAGAGAGAGATGCAACAGTTAGATAGAGTTTCTAATCAAATAGCAGCTTTAAGTGGTCAAGCTGCAGCCGCCAAAAGAGACAGCACAGCTGCTTTAACCGGTGGAATTGGTGCCGCCGCTAGTCTGTTTGGGGGTGCATTTGGTAAAAATGGATAAAATGGAAAATAAAAACATAACATATAATCTGTCTATACAGCAAGCTAATAAAAGTAACGCGCTAGCTTACAACGAAGATTATGTTGCAGCTAACATTGACGCTTCTTTTAAAATACTAGACAATGCTTACGCTAATACAGGTAAAATGTATGCTAAACTAAAAATGGCTATACAATCAGGTAAATGTTTAGATGAAAGCTGTAATTATGAACATGAGCAAGTGAAGAGACTAGATGAAGCTCCTCAGAAGTCTATAGAGTTCTTACAACAGGTCATAGACGAGCTTTCTGTAACAGAGGATAATTACTATGACGTTAACAACGATTACTCTTTTATGGTCGCTAATTGCATTATGACTAACAAGCCTGGTTTTTCTAAGACAGAAGGATATAATGTTTATTTAAATCTTATGCAAGATGGTTCTCAGGAAATAGTATTTCAAGGACCTTTATTTGAAAAGCCTTTAGTAATCAATAACAATACACTTAGTGCTTTACTAGAATCAAACACTAGCCTTGTGGTTGAAACTCCAGACGTAAACGCAGACATGTTAAAATTGTTAATTGATAGTGGTATTTTAGCAGACGGATCTGCAGACGAAAATGGAGAACTCTTACCAGAAGCTGCGCTAGCTGAAGAATTTATTTTAAAAAATACTGATGGATCTTTTGACTATGAAATAATAGACATAGGCGGTGGTAAAGGTAGAAATGTACTTAAATTTGATTTAAATAAAATTAAAAGAAAAGCACAGCCATTTATAAACGCCGAAGTAGCAGGCTTGTTACAACAAGAACAAAGTGTTGTTGCTGCTTGGAACGTTTTTATTGGACAAGGATCAAGCGTTGAAGAAGACGACCAAATGGCACAAAATGCAAATGCCGGTAGTGTTGCTTGGGATTACAAAAAAGTACTACCTTTGTCTCAAAAAAATAAAGAATTATTTGAAGCCAATTATGCTAAGTATTTTGCTAAAAATTATTTAAAGCAATTTATAACAAAAAAGTTACCTACTGTTGAAGCAGACGCTGCTGTGTTTGATTTAGCAGAAGCTAAGAAAGCTAAAGCTCAAAAGTTTATTGACGATAACCAATTATAAATTAAATTAAATGCTGTTAATAGAAAAAGTACAGGAATTACAAGCAATTCAACCTCCTCTTGATCCTACAGAGATGAAGAGAAGAATACAAGAGTGGAAAAAATCTACTGGCTATAAAGCGCCAGGAGCAATAGAGGTTAAAGAAGTAAAGACACAAGACTCCCCGGAAATAAAGGATCCGAACGAGGAGTCGCAAAACAATACAGGGTCCGAAGCTTTAGATTCTGGAAGTGGACAATCACAATTAAATCTTAGATCTTTAGTTAATCTTGATTTAATGAATCTAAGAGCAGAAAGAGCTATATCTATGGATGCCGAAGTAGATGCAAGAAAGTCAAGAAGATCTTTAGAAGAAGCCTCTGGTTTTATCGCTGACTTTAAATCTTCGGCTAATGTTATTAACGAAGTTGGTGTATTTAAAGACAAAGACGGTAATGTTATAGATACAAGTGATGTAGAAATTGAAGAAGAAAAAATACCAGCTTTTTTTACTCAAGAAAGAAAAGATTATTATGATGAAAAAGGTTTTGCTTATGATAATACAATAGTTGCGGATAAGCCTGAAATTGAAATAACTGAAGAACAAAGACTAGATGAAGCAGAGCAAGAGTATATTAAAGCAAACGGCACTGATATTGTAAGACTAAGTCCAGTTGGCGTTAAAAAATATCAAATATTTGGGCCTGACTACAATTATGACCAAAACAGAACTCACCGCGAGATTAAATTTAAAGATTTTGCAAAATTAAAAACTGTTAAAAATCAAGCTTTAAGTGTGCTAGATCAAATAAACGATCCTAGTTTTGCTGAATTTACTCCTAAAGAAATAACAGATCAAGCTGCTTTAAATCATTTTGGCAAACTAGATGATATAAGAATACAAGACACAACAACATTTAGTGTTGGTACTGATAAAGAATATTACACAAATCCAAGATATAAGAATAAAAAAGAATATGAAGATTATTTATTAAAAACACTTGGTGAGGAAAAGTTTGAACAATACAAGCTTTACAACCCTACATATTCTAACATATACAGTGATGATTTTGAGGGAGGTGATTTTGGTGTAACGCCTGAGCAACAAGAGCAAGCTACAAACGAGCTTATTGCTAAAAAAGTTCAAAGAATAATGTATAGCGCTGACGATGACGCTAATATGTCTGGTTCAACGCTTGGAAGTAACAGAGCCTTGGGTATTATATCTAAAATATATGATGAAAATATTGGTGAAGCGCAGAAAGAAGTTAAAGCTCTAGACGTATTTCAAAATGATTTAGAAAAAAGATCTATCGAGTTGCAGCAACGAAGTGATGAAATACAAGTTAAATTAGATCCTATTGTAAAAAATATACAAAATCTTTCTAATAAATCAAAAGAATTAAAAGCCAAAATACAAGAATATAAAGATTCTAATTTTTTCTCTAGTTTAAATCCTGGGTATATTAAGGCTGTTGAAGAGTATAATGAATCTATAACTAACTATCAACAAGCTTATAACGAATATAAGTCTAGTGAAATTGGTAAACTTGCTAACACTTTAAATCAAGATGTTAAAGTTTATAAGTATAGACTAGATCAGTTTGAAAAAAGAGCTGAGGCTTCTTCTGAAGATCCTGCTAAAGTAATAGAGCATGCTTTAGGTTTAGATTATAGTAATTGGGCTAAAGTTACAAATTCTCTATATAATACATTTATTAAAGACACTAAAAACTTTGCTAATTTAACTGCTCAAGGGTTTTTAAAAATGGTAAATTTTCTAGGAGGTGAGGATGCAGAAGGCGAAGCAATAATAAACACTGCTGTATATAATTTAGAGCAGAACATGTATGATTATAATAAAGAGCGTGCGGACTATACACAAGCTAATATAGCTCCTTCGGTTTCATTAGATGATATAGGCAAAGACGGTATAGGTTTCTTTGATTTCTCTATGCAAGCTCTTTCTGATCAAACAGGTACTATAGCGTTAGGAGCTTCTTATTTACTTACTGGAGGAGCAACAGCTCTAACTACAGGCGGTTTGAAAGCTGGTAGTAGTTTTGCCACAAGAAGAGCTTTTAATCTGGCACAAAAAAGAGTTGCATTAGCGCAGCAAAGGATAGTTTCTAATACGTTTTTTGCGGTAGAAACCGGTGGCGCTATTAGTGAAGCCAACAGAGAAAAATATGATGCTGTAAAATCTCTTGATTTTTATAATGAAGCTATATCTTCTGGCCAGTATACAGCCGAAGAGCTAGAAGATATGGGATTAGATATAGATGACATTAGAAGAAAAGCTAATTATAGCTGGAATTCAATGGCATTTAATGCTTATGGCGCTGGCGCGGTAGCTAAATATGCCGAAAAATTAGGTACACTAAGAATGCCTTCTATACTGCGGAACTCTTCTAAAAGGCGTGGTATGGAAAATATTATAAAAACAAAAATATACAAACACGATTTTGGTTTAAAAGCTTTATATACAGGCAAAAGAGCTCTTCAAGGCTTGAGACCTTTAGCTACAAAAGCCATCCCAGGTGAATTATTAGAAGAAAGTTTAACAGAAATAGGACATAAAGCTTTAAGATATTATGCGTTAGATGAAAATGGAAGTTGGTTAGAAGGAATAAATAAAGATTTTCTAGCTAAAACTAGTTTAAGTTCTTTAGCTATGATGTCTCCTGGCTCAATGCAGAACGTGTTTACCACTCTTAAGAGTGATTTTAGATCAATAGACGATTTATCTGCAAATATTAAGCTTAGAGATAGACTAAACCAAATAACTCTCTTAATGCCAAGCTTAGAAGGCACTAGACTTGTTGAAGCTAAAAAAGAAAAAAGAGATATATTAAGAACTTTCGCCTTAAACGAGGTTAGTACTATTCAAAAATTAAATCATTTAACTGCTGATCAAATATTTGAAATAGCAGAAGCTAGTAGAATACAAAGAGATCTCGCGAAACAGGCCAGACTAATAGGTCAAGACGGGGGTACTGATGCTGAAAGTAGAAATGAAATAGCTAAAATAAACGAACAATATTCTAATTTACAAAAAGTAAAAGATAACCTGTTAAACACTAAGAAGCGTCAAATGGCTCTTGAGGCTAAAAATATGCGTGAGCAAATGGGTGCTCCAAGTGCTATAGACTTAGAGTATAATCTAGGCTTATATGATATGGCTGTAGATAGCGCGGGCGTTTTAATGAATAAAGATGGTAATTTTATTCAAATCCCAGCAAAAGAAGATGGTGGATTTCCATCTCCTGCGGAAGTTATAAACATATTAAAAGAAAATGGCTATGATGATGCTAGGGCTGAGGCTTTGGCTTCACAATTAGTCGGAGACGCTCCTGTTAATGCTTTACATGACGGTAATAATATTATAGTAAATGATTATGCTATTAAAGCTAGAATATATACTTCTTTAAATAAAGGTGATGCTGAATATGCCGCTATAGCGCCTATTGAAGAAATATTTCATGCCAATATAAAAGCTAAGAATTTAAGAAATGCTGATGGAGAACTAAGCGATTTAGCTACCCAAGCGATTGAAGACACTATTAGAATATTAAAACAAAATAGAGACAATGGTGTTATATCAGAGCAAGACTACAATGATTTACTAGAACGTTTTGAATTATATAGAGACGGTAAAGGTAAAGTTGTTTTAAAATCAGGCGAAAGAGGCGCGGCAGACGTAGATATAGAGGAAGTGATGGCGCAAATGAATAACGCTAATATACTAGGAAAAATTAATGCTAATGATTTAAAAGGCACTCCTTCTATTAGAACTTTTTTAAACGGTGTTATCTCTAATATAATGGGTGATTCTGCGTGGCTTATGGATCTTAAAGATTCTAACGATGTGTTAAACTTTTTAGATACTTTCAAGAAAAGATACGAGGCTAGAAATATATTAGTAGATTCAGACGAAGAAACTGACACAACAACAGTGATTGATTTGCAGAATCAAGATGAAGTAGACATGGGTCTAGAAACAGAGGTTGATCTTGGACCGATAAGAACAGCAGCTAGTAGAGGCCGACAAATAAACCCGGCAGAAGAAGCAGCTGGTTATCAAGTGGCTCCATTAGCAGCGTTTCTTGCCGCTGATGTAAAATCTGGTGAAAAAACTAATGAACAACTAATTGTAGACGCTGCACCAAAAAACAATGCAACACCAGAGGTCAGAATAGCATCACAGGATGCATTAGTAGAGGCTAATTGGCCTGTTATAAGAAAAGCATTAAAGATTGATCCTAGTGGTAAGATTCCACAGCCTTTTATAAAGCTTGCTGTTCAAGAAATGTTTAGAGATACATTTCCAGGCAGAGGTGTTGAAGCTAAGTTTTTTGATAAATTTGATCCTAGCCTAGAAAACAAAGTTACTACGTTCCTTGAAGGTCAGTTAAACATGAGAACTGGAGATATATTAGAAAGAGCTAAGGCTTTAGAATCTGGTAAGCAAGATTTAGGAATTGAAAAAGCTGGTGGTGTTATAGATACAACAGTAACTGAAACTGTAAAAGAAACCGCTGTAAAAAGACCACCAAGTGAAACTGGTGTTTACACTCCTGTTGTTGCTGAAAACTTAGACATTGATGTACTTACTGAAAAAGTAGATCAAAATGGAGATAGAATACCTAAGACAAGTGCTCAGATAAAAACAGAAGTTGATGCTGTTATAAACGAAGCGATAAAAGCTGACACAAAAGGGGTGACTGGTGTTACTAGATTTGGTCAAGTAAAAGTGGGTCCTCAGTTGGCTGCGGTATTAGGAAAAGCATTTAACCTTAATCCTAAAGTGTTTTTACAAAAAGGTTTTAACTTGTCTGGCAACTTTGAAAACTTAAGACAGTACTTGCTTAAAAACGCTCAAGAAGACTTTAGCAACCTACCAGAAGCATATGATCCTTCTATATCTGGAAAAAATAGAGTTTCAGGAGCAGCTTTTATACCTGAAAACGTTAAGAAAGAATTTTATAAAAAAGTAGAAGGCACAAATAGATTTGAGCTAGATAAAAGCAAAACAGTTAAAGATTACATTAATTTATTAAAAGAATCAGACGGTAGATCTACTGGAGCTCAAACAGTTAAAGGCTTAGCTGATTTACATTTTAGAAACAAAATAGCTGAAACATTAATAGAACCTTCAACTAGAAGAATTACAGGTATAAAGTTTAATAGAGGTAAAAAATTAGTAAACCCAGTTGACGTTTTAAGAGAACTAGAATCAGGTGCAAATGTTCAAAGCTACAATAAGACCTTAAGAATATTTGGCGCTAAACCTTTAAGTTCTAAAAATTTAGATGTAAATAGCTCTAAGCTTCCAAGCATAGTCACTGACTATTTGAATAAAAACAATATACCTATACCTGAAGGTTTAGAAGATTTTTTAGATAAAAACTTTAAAGGTGTAGAAAATTTTAAAGATTTTGATAAAAAGTTTTCACAATTAAAGAAAGATTTTTCTGAACTATATCAAGATGGTGATAAAAATAAGCCAATAAAAGGAGGTCTTAATAACAAAAAAATTAAAGATTCTATAACTAAGTCGTTTTTTGATACCATAACAGCAAACAAAGATGTTCTAGAGTATAGAAACTGGGTTAGAAATACTTTATTTCCTTTATTTCCTAAGTCATTTTTCACATCAGGAGCTTTCGCAGGTGCTGGAGTATCTGGACCTTCAAGAAACTTTTATTATTATGCAGTAGGAGATTTAGATCTTGATAACAATAAATTTGCACCTGAAGACGCAGATATAGCGGCAGCAGTTACTAGAGTTGGTTATACAACTGGAGTTGGAATTAATAGAAAAATAACGCAGAGCTGGTATAAAAATGAATTTTTAACCGGTAACACAGCTAAACTAAACAAGCAAAAGCTGAAAGGATTAGAAAAAATATTTTTAAAGTTTCAGAAATTAATGAACACTGGCACTGATGCTCAGAAAATAGCCAATATGAGAGGTATTGCTGCTCTGCTTTCTAGCACTAGTCAAGGCATGGGAGGTATAGTTAGAGTTGCCGCACCAATAACATTTGTAGGTACTAAATTAAACAACGGAATAGTAGAAGAACACACTATGCCCGCTAGCTTAGTTGCTAAATATCTTTTTGAGTCAGCTATAAAAGGAGATGTTAAAACAAATTTTAAAAACGTAGCTAAAAACTATCAGCAAGGATTATTAGGTAAATTAGACGATAATAAATTAAAAGGTAACAATAATGGTATAAAGTTTAATTATACTCAAATGATGCCTCAGGATTGGCAATTTGCAGACAATGTTTGGGATAGATATTTTAATTTTAATGTAGCTAGCCAAAATGGAGGTATTAATGGAAACAACTACGTAATGGCTGATGGTAAAACTTTAGCTCAAGTCGCTCAAGTCACACCATCTGGTCTTCCTATAACAAACAAAAACAAAGCTCAAATAAAAGCTGCTAATGTATTAAACGCTTCAATGAGTAATTTAGCTAATAATCAAACTAATGAAGGGCAGATTAATACTTATAAAAACGCGGACAAAGCTATTAGTTTAGGACAAGCTGGTATTAAAGCTTCTAAAGGCATAAGTATATTTGATTTTGACGACACTTTAGCTAGATCTAAAAGCAAAGTTATTGTAACAATGCCGTTTTTAAAAGGCGACAGTGATATGGCTGATATAGTTGCGCGTAGACTTTTTAAAGATAAATTTAAAAATCTACCTAGTTACAAGCAAACATATTCTAGTTTAAACGCTGAAGACAAGTTAAAAGTACTAAAAGAAATACCTGGTAAAACAAAAAAAATAAACGCAACTGAATTTGCCAAAGAGTCGGCTAATTTAGAAGCTCAAGGAGCAACGTTTGATTTTTCAGAGTTTGCACAAGTTATTAAAGGAGAAAAAGGTCCTTTGTTTGATCTAGCAGTAAGAAGAAAAGGTAAGTTTGGAAATAAAGATATTTTTATATTAACAGCTAGACCAGATATTGCAGCACCTGCTATATACGAGTTTTTAAAAGGAGTAGGTTTAGAAATACCTTTAGAAAATATTACCGGCTTAGCAGATGGTAAGCCTGAAGCTAAAGCAAACTGGGTCATTGAAAAAGCCGCCCAGGGTTATAATGATTTTTATTTTGCTGATGATGCCATTAAAAACGTAAAAGCCGTTAAACAAGTTTTAGATCAAATAGATGTTAAATCAAAAGTACAACTAGCTAAGGCTAATAAAGGAAAAGCTTTTAATACTATAGTTAACGATATGATATTTGATTCTTCGGGTATTGAATCATATAAAACTTTTTCTGCTGCTAAAGCTAGAACAATAGGTAGAGATAAAGGTAGATTTGATTGGCTTACAATGGCTTCATCAGCTGAAGATTTTAAAGGTTTATTATATAGACTATTAGGTAACGGTAAAAAAGGTGAAGCTCAATATGAGTTTTTGAAAACAAACCTTATGGATCCTTATAACAAAGCGGAAGATTCTATAACTCAAGCTAAAATAGCAGCTGCTAACGACTTTATGGCTTTAAAAGAGCAGTTTCCAGGTATACCTAAAACGCTTGAAACAGAAACAGGTGTTGGTAAATTTACTTATCAGCACGCGCTTAGAGTTTATATGTGGACACAACAAGGTATGTCTATACCTGGACTTTCAAAAACAGATGTTAAGAAACTTAATAAGTTTATAACTGATGACGCTAAGCTTCAAGCTTTTGCAGATCAACTCATATCTATTCAAAAAGGTAAACCATATCCTAAGCCCGGTAAAGATTGGTTAGCTGGTAATTTAACTACAGATATTATTGGTGGTATTAACAAAGTTAATCGTAAAGAGTATTTGCAGGAATGGCAGGAAAATGTAGATATTATATTTTCACCTGAGAATTTAAACAAAATGGAAGCGGCTTATGGTACCCGCTGGCGTAAAGCTTTAGAAAACACATTGACTAGAATGAAAGCTGGTACAAACAGACTTGGTTACAATGATCAGACAAGTGCTGTACTTGACTGGGTTAACAACTCTGTTGGTGCTGTAATGTTCTTAAATACTAGATCTGCACTACTTCAAACTATATCTGCTGTAAACTTTATAAATTGGGGTGATAATAATATTATAGCCGCAGGTAAAGCTTTTGCAAACCAAAAACAATTTTGGGGAGATTTCATGACTCTTATGAACTCTGATTACTTAGTACAGCGCCGTAATGGTCTTAAGATAAACGTAAGTGAATCTGAAATAGCAGATGCTGTAAAGGATTCTAAGAACAAAGTTAAAGCTGCTATAGCATTTTTATTAAGCAAGGGTTTTGTACTTACTAGATATGCGGATAGTTTTGCTATTGCTTCAGGTGGTGCTACTTTCTATAGAAATAGAATTAAAAAATATTTAAAAGAAGGCATGGATCAAAAGCTTGCAGAAGAAAAAGCTTTTCAAGACTTTAGACGTATCGCGGAAGAAAGCCAACAGTCTAGTTCACCTGATAAAATTAGTATGCAGCAAGCATCAGCTGCTGGTCGTGTTATACTTAACTGGGCTAACACACCGATGCAATATGTAAGAATACAAAAACGTGACATACAAGACTTAATTGCAGGTCGTGGTGATCCAAAAGTTAAAATGTCTAGAATAGCCTACTATGGTGTTGTGCAAAACTTAATATTCAATGCCATGCAGCAAGCTTTATTTGCTATAGGTTTTGGTGATGATGACGATGAAGAAAAAAGCGCAGCTAAGAAAAAGCAAGACGAAAAGAAAATAGCTAGAGTTGCTAATGGTATGATTGACTCTCAATTAAAAGGTTTAGGTATCGCTGGTGCAGGCATGGTTGCTGTTAAGAATACTTTAATGAAAATATATGAAGAGTCTGGTAAAAAAAGACCTGAGTATGAGAAAGCAGCTATAGAAGCTTTAAGTTTTTCACCAGCTATTAGTTCTAAGTATAGAAAAATAGTAGGTGGTTTGAAAAGCTTTAGTTGGAATATGAAAGAGATGAAAGAAAAAGGTTTTAGCCTTGACAATCCAGCTTATCTAGCAGGCGCACAAATTATAACTGCAACAACAAATATACCTATTGATCGTGTTATAAAGAAAGCAAACAACATAAGAGGTATATTAAGTGAGCAATCACAGATGTGGCAGAAAGTTATTTTGTTTGGTGGTTGGAGCACTTGGGACGTTGGCTTGCCTTATTATGGTGGTTGGGATAAACCAATTGAACCTACACCTGCTGAGCTTAAAAAGCAAAATATAGATTTAATGAAACGTGATACTAATACAGCTGAGCAAACACAAATGTTATTAGATTTAGGTCTTGATAAAAAACAAATTAAAGCATTGCGTTATGAAGACGCTAGAGTTAAAAAAATAATTGAACTACAAAATAAAAAGAAAGATGGCATCACCACTATACGGAAAGATAAGTAGCGCTTGCAAAGCTGCTGCAAAAAAGAAATTTAAGGTTTGGCCCAGTGCTTATGCTTCTGGTTGGGGCGTACGTTGTACTAAAGCTGGTGGACCTAGTAACTTTGGAGGTAAAAAGAAAAAGTAATGGCATATTCACAAAAAACACCCATGATGCATTGTGCTGCTACAGTTATGCACTCAAAGCCTTGGAACAAAATGCGTAATAGAACAGCTGCTGTTTCTGGTAGAGGAGATGGTAACAAAGTAGGTTTAGCTCACGCAGAAGAACAAAGATCTCCACTTAATAAACAAAAAGGCGGTGGTACAACTAAAACTTGTTTACCTGCTTCTAAAATACGAAGCATGAGTAAAGAACAAAGAGAAAAGCTAGTAAACTCTAAAAAATCCGCTGGCGCGAAAGGTAAATATAAAAGATCGTCTAAAACAAACGTTAAAGGCGCTCGTAAAAAAGGAGCTACACTTAGAGACTGGTTTGAAAAAGAAGACTGGAGAAGAGTAGATGATCCATCTAAAAAATGCGGAGAATAAAATGAGTTTATCAGATATTAAGCTATACGCTATGAGCGCAGGCACGTTAGGTGTCACAACCTTTACACAAATAGAAGACGGTTTAAAGATTTTATTATTACTAATAACTATAGGTTATACTATTTCTAAATGGGTTAACATTAAAAAAGAAGAAGATTGAAATACTTTAATTACGAAGAATTTGATTCGCCTGATATACAAGGTAGCGGTCAGCTTATGGATCCTGAGCTTTTAGATATGATAGACAAAGCTCGTGAGATATATGGCAAGCCTATACGCGTGACTAGTGGGTACAGAACTGAAGATCACAACCGTAAAGTTGGTGGTGTTGATTCATCTTCGCATTTAAAAGGCTTAGCAATTGATGTAGCATGCGTAAGATCTAATGATAGATTTGAAATGCTTACGGCGTTAATAGAAGTAGGTTTTAATCGTATAGGTGTTGCTAGTACTTTTATACATATAGACATCGACAAGAATAAATCACAAAATGTAATTTGGACATATTAATATGAAATCACCAGTAAACATAAAAGAAAAAGCTTACGAAAAGCAAAATAGAAAAATGCGGTCAGAGTATACCTCTGAAACCGGTAAGAAATTAGGTAAGAGACTTACAAAAGGAACTAACAAGCGAAGAGTGTCATTTGCTTGTAGATTTGCTGGTATGGCTGGAGCAATGAAAAATGCTAAAGGCGAACCAACTAAAAAAGCAATGGCACTAAAAAAGTG
>Ga0098058_1000459_pt1 | contig 13574 bp, 20 predicted proteins | sample 19_taG_FD_75061 | JGI IMG/M metagenome (GOLD analysis project Ga0098058, IMG submission 75061) | Marine viral communities from the Subarctic Pacific Ocean - 19_ETSP_OMZ_AT15317 metaG | ecosystem: Environmental > Aquatic > Marine > Oceanic | place: Pacific Ocean | collected 2015-01-19 | reverse complement strand
GCTTCGAAAGTTTCTTTAAGCAATTTTTTCTCTGCTATGTCGTGGATAGCTGTTCCAAATGCAGTATATTCATTTCCCCTAAATCCCTTAAGCTTATCGATGTAAGTCAATTTATGGTAGAATGGGCAAAAGTTCCAATTTTTTAATTCCGAAAACGAAATATGCGGCAATTATTCCTCGGTGACAGCTTTTGTCTTTGATAGTGTGAGAGTTTCTTTTTTCTCTACTTCTATTATAACATCTTCAGGAGATTTGTCAAGTATTTTTTCTACTTTTTTTGGTTTTTTTCTGGCTTGAGGGCCCTTTTTCTTAACTGGGGATGCTTTTTTGATTGTCAGAGCTACTTTTTTGATTGATGGAGGCCTTACTTTTTCAAAAATCCACTCTCCACAGAGTTGTTCGGGGCTCATCTTGTTTGTTACTAGAGGGGGATTTTTTATGCAGGGCCCGACTTTTATATTTTGTGTTGCCAGATGGTCCAGAACATCCTTACGAGAAATCTTTCTTTTCTGGCAGACTCTGCTTTTCCCCTTTAAAGGCTCAACGCAGACCGAAACAGAAATCGCTTCTCCAATTTCTTTTATATCAATTTTCATAATCGTGCAATTCCTCTAATTTTTTGTAAAGCTGGGGACATATTTTAAAAAGGTATTCTCTGTCGTCGAGAAAATAATATTCGAAGCCATTCGCATAGTATTCCCTCAAAGATGTGGCGCAGTATGCCGATGTAAAAATTCCATACGATGAGCAAATAAAATTGAGCCGATCATAACCAACTGTTTCATATAAATACATATCAAATTCTTTTGAATAATCTGGAGATGCAAACCTTTTCGGACTTGGCTTTAGGCCCTCTTCTTTTAAAATTTCATATAATTGCATTCTTTTCGACATAAATTCTTTTTGTATTTTTCCGTCTCCATAAATTAAAAGTCCGAATGGAGATTCTAAAGAGTGGGCTATCTCATGGACAATATCATCCATCATATCTTCTTCATCGTCTTGATCGTTACTTAGGTAGATGGCGCCGTCTTTAAACATTGCGTTTGTTTCCATTTCCTCGAACTCATCAAAAATTCCAACAAAGATAGAATCAATCTCTGATATTAAATGAGAGGGAATAGTATTATTAATCTTCTCCATAACATTTCTAACATCTACCTCTCTTGTGAGAGGATCTTTTATATAAAGATTTATTTTTTCATTCAAATGAAATTCCCTCCGTTGGTTTTGAGACCTCTCTAGCGACTCTTGTAAGTAGTCTGTTTTAAATTCATACGCCATTATCGGGGGTTCCGGGGCTGGTGTTGTGGCCGGTGTCTTCGAGGCCCTGCGTATATCCTCTAATGAAATTTTCTTCTGCCAAGGCCAGAACAACATCTGGGAAATCCTGGGCCAGAACTGCGATTACCATTTCAATGTTGATTAGGCCGTTTTCTGGGGCAAGTTTTTCTCCGACATAATTGACAATAAATGTTTTTAGGTCGCTGTCCGCCTCTACTTCTTTTTCTAGCAATTCTCTTTCGTTAATCATGATGTAAACCATCTCCTTGTTATTATAAATATAACCTGTTTTATCGCGGTTGTCAAGAAAAAAATTATAATATCTTTGCCGCTAAGGTTGCTATTGCCGATCTCTCACCCTTTTTGAGCGTGATGTGTCCGGACAACTCTGATGTTTTAAATTTTTCAACTGCGTGAACCAAGCCGGTAGATGTTTCATCGACATAAATGTTGTCTATTTGCTCCACATCCCCAGTTAAAACTATTTTGGTATTTTCCCCAACCCTGGTCATGATTGTTTTAATTTCATGCATTGAGAGATTTTGGGCCTCATCGATGATAATAAAAGCATTAGAGATAGATCTTCCGCGAATATAGGTCAATGCCTCGATTTCAATAACACCCTTTTCTGTATAATCTTCGATTGTCAATTTATCGCTACCCATTATGAACTGTAGATTGTCCTGGATTGGCATAAGCCATGGGTGCATTTTTTCTTGTAATGTTCCCGGGAGAAATCCAATATCTTTTCCCATTGGCTGCACAGGTCTTGAAATTACTAGTTTTTTATAGATGCTTTCATCTCCGGGGGCCTGGAAAGGATCATGTATAACCTGTGATATCCCCGCTGCGATGGCCAGGAGAGTTTTGCCGCTACCAGCCTTGCCGACGAGGCTCACGAATGGAATATTTGGATCAAGCAATAAATCAAATGCAAATGCCTGTTCCTTATTTCGATGTCGCACTCCCCACAATCCTTTTTTATCGATTGAAAATAACATCTTCAGCGGCTTTCTAGGAGAAACAAAGCGCGCTAAAGCCGCCCTCTTTTCACTTGCAGAGGAAACAAGCATAATTAGTTGGTTCGGATAAAGTACCTCATTGACCCCTAGCGATTCGGTGTAAATTTCTTCTCCGGAGTAAAATCTATCTATGATGTCATCATCAACAACAATCGTTGCGGCGCCGTCATAGAGACTAGAATTATCATCCAAAACTTTATCTGAACTATAATCTTCAGACTTGATCCTTAGAGAATCACAAATAACCCTCATGTTGATATCTCTCGATACCATAATCACTTCTTTGTCCGGATTGTCTCTATTCACCGACAAAGCTGTGGAAATTATAACGTGATCTGCTATATTATAGTCTAAATCTGGAGGTATTAATTTTAAATTACCGGGTACGACTCTCAACATCGCGGAGTTTGAGTCCCCTAGCCTCACTCCCTCTTGGAGATTTCCCTTGTCTCTCAGGCCGTCGAAGATCTTGATTATTTTTCTGGCTGTTAGGCCCACAGCATCTTGTCTTTTTTTATGATTATCTATTTCTTCCAGAACTTTTAATGGAATGACGATATCATTATCTTCGAATTTGTATAAACAAGATGATTCCGTTAGGCAAACACTCGTATCTAATACATATGTTTTATTGATCATCTGCTTGTAACTAGTTCCGTGGGCCAGATAAGGAGGACCTTTATCTTATTTATCGATATATCTTTTATCTACCCAAACAACTGTTTTGTATGTGGAATTGCCGTATAGATCCTTAACTTCTTCGGGCACTACCTCAACAGCTACCAAATTCTTTCTTGAGCAGATCCAAGATTTCAGGGTTGGATTTTCGATGTCTTTTTCTATTTCTGTCATTCCACCCAAATTATAGATTGGATAATAAAAACCGTTATGGCCCCTGATCGAAATAAAACAAATTGTGCCGGCCTTTATTTTCATCTATGGCGCCAACAAATGCCAAATATTAATCAACAAATATCTAACAAAGGCAAGCGCGCAGAGGGCGGCCCACAAACCGACTCCCAAACAAATTATATAATAAGCTACGGCCAAACCCGCACTAACAGGATCCTTAATAGTTTTAATCACAACTTCTTTAGTTTTTTCCAGCATCTTATCTCCTATTTTTTAAACTTGCGCCGAAGTAGGCTTCGACCGCGTCTTCTATAATACTGGCGCACGGTCTGCGCTGTCCCCTATCTTTGTGATATTCTACCACGAATTCGTGCGGGATAACGTACATTAAGCCGTATGGGGCCTCTAAAATTCCGGGGCCCATTGAGCATCTGCCGACACCATTTTGGCCGGGGTCAATTATATAATCCCCCTCAATTACGCTTTCTTTAACAACATATAAAAACCAATTCATAACAGTAACTATGCTTCTACATTATCATTTCTTGCTTTTTCTTGTAAAAAACCACTATATAAGAAATTTATGACAACTAAGCCAGAGATGGTCGACCAGAAGCCAACATGTAAAACTAATTTTTTTATTCTCTTCCCATACACCTACTCTATCCTATGTCTATCTCCGAGCGATGGGCCGGCTAATTCTACCAATTCAGATGAAGATTGGATCTTTTGCCCTCCGATATTCCACAGCATCTTGATTCCATACTCTTCGCAGATGGCCTTTTCTGGTGTATTTGCTGAAGTTCTATCTCCGCCGTTCGCAAAGTAGGTAGGCTTAATTCTCTGGAGAGCTTCGCAAACAGTGCCGTCTTTATCATCCACCGGAATGACGTCAACGACGCCCTTTATTGCCATGAGGATCTCCTTTCTTTCCCTGAAACCCATAAAATTATACCCTTTCTTTCGAAAGAGCCAGTCATCAGAATTTGCGATAACAATCACATCTCCGTATTGGGCGGCGGAGCGAATCATGCGTACATGCCCGACGTGGATTGGATCAAACCCACCAGATACCACAATTGTATCATATGCTGTTCTATTCATTTAATTTTTCCTCCAAACATTGTTTAATCTTTAGTGTTTTTTCAAGATCTGGATTTCCATAAGCAATTGACATTACCGCCCAAGAGGTTACTGAGGCAATTATGGATCCAGCGACAACGCCCAGACCAAACGCTAAATAAGATTTTATAAATTTTTTAAATAATTTCATCAGCGAGGCCGTACTTCAAACATGTTTCAGCATCCCACCACAAATCGTGTTTTAATAACTTTGAAAGCTCTTTCTTGGGGATTTTGGTGTGTTCTTCATAAATAGAAAGAATCATTTGCATGAGTCGGTCATTGTTCTCCATAGTATCCTTCTGTTCTTGATATTTCCCCCACATTCCTGATGACAATTGATGGATCAACATGTAGGCGTGCTTATTAATCTGCCGATGGCCGGCCACAACACTCATGATCGTGGCGGCCGATGCTGCGCACCCATCAATTACTGATACAGTCGGCACATTGCAATTTCGAATATAATCAACAGATGAAAAGCCGGCAAATACGGATCCGCCGTAAGAATTGATATGTAAGAATATTTTTCTTGGGTCTCCGCCGGAAAGTTGGGAACCATGAAGCAGGTCGCTTTCCAGACTTTTTATCGCCAAGTTCAATTCCAAATTTTTGATTCTAGAAACTTCAGAATAAAAATAAATTTTATTATGTTTCTTTTCGATCTTGTTATTATCATCCGGCTTTGCGCTTTCTATATCAGAACCGGGAACGTGTGTTGGCAATGAAGCCCAATAAATATCTTTTAGCATTTTTTTCCTTTTTTTGTTTATGTGGCACCTCCGACACGATTCGAACGTGTAACCCTCGGCTTAGAAGGCCGATGCTCTATCCGTTGAGCTACGGAGGTCTAATCTTCTTCAATTTCTAGAACACCTAGTGGATGGTCGACCGCAATATCCCAACCTGCCAATTCGAAATCAGCCATTTCAAAAATGTTTTTTGCAGTAGTTTCAACGACTGCTATGACTTCCGTATGTCCCCTTTTATAATCGTAGCGCTCTGTTGATGTTTCAATCCAGTCATAATCCCGCCAATTTTCGCTAATTACTTCCGCGACGTATTCTTCAAATTCGTCGCTGCCTCGCTCATAATCTTCGAGTAGCCCCTCAGACCTCATTTCTTGAATGATGTGATTATTTCCGAGGGCTGGATTAATAATCATTTCGCTCAAATAATTGGTGATAGAAGTCCCTGCGATTATTCCTTCTTCGAAGTTATCATGGCAATGAATGACACTACCACCGTCTCGAAATGTTAGGCGGATTGTTGTATCATCCTCTATGTTAGCAATTTTTAATTTTTGAATTCTTGACATTATTTCTTCCTCTTTTTCGGCGGCATGCCGGCGATGTCTAATAATAGTGTTGTTCTTTCTTTTATGGCGCCGATGTCAACACCGAGACGGTTATCAAGGACATCTAGCTGTTGGCGTGATGTTCGATTATCTCGAACCTCTTGGCGTTTTTCGGCCTCTTCCCTGCGGATTTCGCGAGTATATTTGCGGCCATTTGGACGTTTCATTTTATCTCCTATACCTATAATATAGCATTATTTCAAGCTGTTGTCAAGCGTTTTTTTAAAAAAATTTCTCAATCTTACGACGCCATTATCAATTTCGACATAAGTTGAATGGGAAACCCAATCTCCAGAATTAACATATGTTTTTATTTTTTCATTCTCGTCGATCCAGATAACTGCTTCCGGAAGGTGGGTATGTCCAACGATTAAAACATCAACATCGTTGTTTAAGTCGATTATATCCCATAATCTTTTTATTTTTCTTTTATTTATTTTCAGATTATTGAACCAAGTTGAGACATCTATAATAAAATACCTTTCTAAAAAATCTTGAAAGACTGAAATGATTTTCATTATTGTCCTATAATGGACGATTCCTCCTTCATATTTATCTCCATGTTCTATCCTAAATTTTCTTCCTGTGTCTGTGAATTCATACTGCTCTTTAAATTGAATTCCGAACATCTCTTGACCAGAAAATTTAGCGAGCGCTCTGTCATGGTTTCCAATAATATAAATAATTTCCTTTCCATAGTCAACGCTTTTGATTATTTTCATACAACCCTCTGTGAAGGTTGGTATCTTAAGAAATTCTATTATGTCCCCGTTTAAAATGAGTTGGTCGTATTCTTCAGATTCTAAAAATTCATAAAGGTCTTCTTCTTTATAAAATTTTGAGCCAATATGGGTATCTGAAATTACCACTCTTTTCAATACAAGAAATCCTCCAGGGTAGGCTCTCTATCATATTTATAGATGACGACAGTTCTCATCTTATTATAGTTGGGGGGTATTTCCCCCCTTAGAACTTTTGCGTTCTTTTCACCATAAACTATAAATTCTATTAGGCGGCCGCCTGAATCGCTGTTTATTCTAATTTCCAATTCGGCTGAATCTGGAATACTCGACTTATATTCAGAATATGCCAACTCTACTATTTGTTTTAAAGTCATTCCGTCTATCATGTCTTTATGTAACACTGTTCTCTCTTCGTTATTATGTTTTTTTAAAAGGTGGGAATAAAAGGGATTGGTTTGCTCGCATTGCCAATTTGCTATCCTCTCTTTAATTTGGGGTTTGGAAGAGAGCCTCCTTTTTACCCTGGGATCAGGAGAGATATTGATCCCGTTAGTCTGTTTTTTATATTATAACGCCCTTCTTTCCCTTTCTTTTATTATACTATGTTTTCTCTTCTTTGTCAATAAAATAGTCATCAATACCAAACTTTTTTCTCAATATATGAAAAGACTGCTCTTTTAAACCGAGGAAGCGCATTGCTTCGGCCTGGGTTCTGGTGGCAGAAAACGCGTACTTAAAAACAGCGTCTTGTACGATGTTGTTGAGAGAACTCCATATAGGAAACCCATACATTCGATTCGAAACGGGCTTTGTCGACAGCTCTAGCTTTAAGGCTATGACTTCTTCCAACGTCAGGCTGGAAAGCATAATTTCAAACTCATCGTTAGATCGTCGTTCTTTTTTGAGTTTGTTGCTCATGCTATAATTTTTATTTTTACCGTTATAGTTCTTCTTTCGTTTCCAAGAAATCATGATAACCTATATTAGTATGTTTAGAGTGATTATTGTTAGTGTGTTTAGAATGAATAGAGTGATTATTGTTAGTGTGTTTAGAGTGATAAGTAATATTAATATAACAGCATTTTAAAATCTTGTCAAGGAAAAAGTTGTAATTTTTTATAATTCGAATTCTGCTTACTCTTCAGCTTCGAAGCCCATGTCTTCGGCACCACCTAAATCAATTTCCTCTTCCTCTCCACCAGCCTCAATATCAATTTGGGTTTCTGGAGTTTCTCCGAAGAATTCATCTTCATATCTTCCAGCCCATAGGACAAGGTTTTTCTTAAAATAAATTTGAAATAAATCTCTTTCAGACAACTCCCCGGGCTGATATTCTTTCCCGTCAATTTCTACACCTTTTTTGAGCATGCTGTCTTTCTCAATCTGTCCGTAATATCTTCTTAGGGAGGGGCCAACTCTTTTATATGCCTCTCGGCTATAGATCTTAATACCAGAATCAGGCTCTGGCTCTTCATCAATCTCAACGCCCTCGCCATCTTCTCCAAGAGTGAACTCTTCTTCATCTTCTTCAGCGGGAGTTAAATCTCCTCCGTTGTCTTCCAAGTCACCTACAGAAACAGTTATGACCTCGTCTTCTTCGGGCTCTTCAATTTCTTCAGGTTCGTCTTCTACAAATCCTTTTTCGACGAAATCTTGGCCAAGGGCCTTTGGCTGTTTGTTGGCATCCATTGTGCGAAAGTCTTCATTTGCAAAATCCAAAAGGAATTCAGTAAAAACTTCTCTATCTTCCGGGCCCGAACTCAGATCAGTATAAGCATCTTTAAACGCAGGGTTGCTATCCGGTTTTGAGGGATCTCCTACAGTTTCTTTAATAAAATGCGCCAATAGGTTAAGTGCGGTGTATTCATATTTTACAGTGCTAACCTCCTTAATAAGGTGACGAACAATTGTCCGGACATAATCTTCGCTTTTGCTATGCTTGTTCTTGACAATATGAATTGCCTTTCGAATGTTTTCTCTGAGTAATTGCTCTTCCAGCATTTTTTGTCTATCAATCATTTATTAAAGACTCCAGTTTCTTATAATTAGTTTGCATTTTGCCTTCTATAGGTAATTTTTATACCTTTAACTCGCGAGATTCCTTCTGTTGTGATATCTTTTTTACATTTTCCATCAACATGCATTGAATATCCAGCATCGCATTTCTCTTCAGAGCCAACCTCGCCTGAATTAAACCGCCCCGAGTGCCCTGCAACGGCGGCTGGGGCCATTCCAGACATCTCTTCAAGTTCTTCTTTATTCTCTCCTAAATCATCTTTACAATCTTCATATCTCTCTTCAGCAGCATCAGACCATTCGGATCTTTTTGTTGTCCCGGCAGTCTTGCCTATTGATGTTGTGCAAATAGCATACTTATTTTCCTCGATTACTTCTTCAATTAGTGAAAAAATTGCTTCCTGAAGGCCCTCTGACGGCGCCGTAGTTTTTTCTTTTAACATGTCATAGAGATCCTGATCAAACCACCCCATGAGGTCTTCAAAGTTCTCCTCGTCCAAGTTTTTCATAGCATTCCTGATGGATGTTCCGCACATCTCATCTCCATTCTTCAAGGTGATACAGACGTGAGGAGCGACCTTAACATACCCATGTTTATTAATCGCTTCGAGATTGTCTTTGTTTTTTTCATAACTTTTATACCAACCGGGAGAACCAGATTTAGTAACACCATCTAGATTTGAAAAACGAGGATCCGAGTCCATATCTTTCTTCCCCACAGCATAAATTGCGATTGTATCCGAAGGATCAAAATATTTATCTAACTCAGAGGCGTGATATGGGCTCGTGGCTTGAAGAATTTGTTCTTCTGGTATACCATGCCTAAGCATGATTTGTTTCTTTTCTTCAAAATTTAGGGGAGATTTCGGCAATTTAACATTGTTGGAAGTAATAATATAAACATTCCCTGCTCCGTGCTCTTCTTCTAATTTCCGGAAAACCTCCATATGGTGCCTTCCCATTGGTTGAAACCTTCCGGGATATAGAACAATCTTTTTTTCTTGTCCTAGATTTTCCAAGAAGACATCGAGGACTTCATTAATAAAGCTCTCATCAAGTTTCTCCATTGCAGGAATTCCCTTGCGCCCATATTTAAAAAGACCAAGGAGCTGGTTCATTGGGGCAAAGTTTCCTGTAAATTTGTATGTGTGACCATCGTAATCAAAAACAAAGCCTTCTGCTGCGGTCGAAATATTTTCGACGCGTTTCAATTTCTCCATTTGCTTTTGGAGAATTAGCATGGCTTCTTCGGATCCGGATGACTCAATTGCTTTTATGGCCCTTTCGACCTCCTTTCGTTGTCTTATTAGTTCTTTTTCGTTGTCTAAAATGAAGATACTCTTTAGACTTTTGAGCATTTCGACAGAGAAATCATGAATAATACTCTCGATAGGAGCGATAGAAGTTTTGAGAATAGTCCCAGCGTTATCAATGGCGTGACGGACATCTTCTTTGCTCTCTGGTGGAACACTCTTTAAAATGGCGCCCTTGTTCCACTCTTTGTCTAATTTTCTTCCGTAGCCATAAGCGTATCGATAGCCTGGGTCCGTTAAGAGAATTTTCTGTAGGACTTTCTTTTCTACTTCTGGTTCAAGATCCATTCCCTCTTCTTGAAACCAGTTGGAAATTTTAGCCATTATATATTCTAAGACAGTTTGATTGTCGCTTATACCCTCGGAACTGATTTCCTTTTCAAGTTCATCGAGTGCAATATCCAGGGCAGTATCGTCTTCAAGACCCTTGAGAATTTTTATGGCATCCATTTCAACGCCATAATCTCTTTTCTTAATCTCACCTTGCTTATCTTTCAGCAACGAGTCAAGAAGTTCAGCGTTTGTAGAAACATCTTTCGTTGTCTTCATCAGTTCGCCAGGATAGTTTGGATCCTCGACTTCAATTTCGATAGGATCGCCAGTTTCTCTACTAAACTCTGCGCCACCTCTGTGGATTGCTAGAGTTTTTGTATCATAATTGATAAGATTTGTGCTGCGAGGATCTATAATCTCTGCGCTAAAATATACGTTGGTATTCGGCCCGAAGATTTGAATCTGCTGTGCTCTTGGCATTTCTTGCACAACTTCCTCAAAAGCAGCAAGCGCTTCGGCAAAGGTCTTTTCCAGTGGTCCACGGCCGGCAAACTTTTTTGCCAAATCAGCAGCATCCAATCCGCCATCCTTAATATTTGATTTATTTCTGGCGCCCTTGGCCTTTTGCTCGGGAACAGAAAACGAGATGAACAAGTTCTGACCATCAGTCTTCTCAGTACCCTCTAGCTGGCCCCCAGAGGCCGCTTGTAGGACTTTCTTGATCGCAGCGAATGTCAGGCGCGGATTATCGTAAAGATGGCTCATGTGGCCCCCTACGCCCCCCTCAAGCAGCATCATTATTCGCCCCCTCGGCTTTCTTCTAGAACTTGGAGTTTCTCTGTGAGTTGTTGGTTTTCTTCCGTAAGAGTTGTGTTTTGCTCTTCCAGTTTGCGATATCCCCTTCTCATATGAGTTAAATTCTCCAAGGCCAATTCAATTCGCTGACGCTCCTTGATTGTTCTTGGTTTGAGGCTTTCAAGCGCTTCCTTTATCGCTCGCGCGCGAGAAAGAATAGACGCCCCCTGCTTCCATTCCCCTAAAAGGAATTTTCTTGTGACTTTTTCAAAATCCATTTTTTATTCTTCCTTTTTGGCTTTTTTAAATTTAGAAGGTCTAACATCTAGAACGATGGACTTAACACTTTCTGTCTTGGCCTCTGCGGCCTTTTTGGCACGAGCACGAGATGCAGCCCTTCTCTTTGCTTCGGCTACTTTTTTTTTCGCTTCAAGCTCTGCTTTCTCCGCTGCCAGCGCGGCCGCTTTTGAAGCTTCAGCAGCTTTTGCCACTGCCAATACTTTTTCAGCAGCTGCCTGCTTTCTTTGTTGAGCAGCTCGCCGGCATGCCCTTCTTCTTTGTTTTCCCATTTTATTGGTACTCCTTTATAATATTTATAATTAGTATTTCTTAAGGTAAAACCACATCTTATTATGAGCCAGAGCAATAGGTCGGAGTAGATCCCGAAGGAGTTGAAATGGTATTGCTTTTTCTTAATCCCAATTTATCTTTTATTCCCAACTTGAAAGGCACTTGGTCAACTCTTCTATCTCTGCCTTTAGAAAGATTTTTATATAAATTTATTGTAAATCCTCGCGCGAAGAAAGCATCGAATTCAATCCCTGGTGGTTCTATGCAGGAGGTAGTAGGAGGGTCGGATATAACACCAGTCGCAGTATCAAAGGCAAAACTTCCACCACCACTCCCAGTATCACTATAAAAAGTGCCTTTAACAACATACGATCCAATAACATCAGGAAGATAGCAAGCTGTCGATCCGATCGGAATTTCGCTGTATGCCCCTCCGGAACCAGAGAAACCAGTTCTACTCCCAGATGTAATTAATGATCCCACGGGGATGCTTACCCATTCCCAAGCATATGCTATGGATCCTGTTTCTGTATAGCTCGCTGTTGCATGAAAACAAGATGCAGTTGCGATGGCGCCAGTTATATCTGGAATATTTAATGATGGCTTATCAAGAGGTTCGGCAGAAAGTTCCCAAACAACACCTTCATTTCGAGATTCGCCGGCCGTCTCTGTAGATAATTCCCAAACATTTCCTTCAATTACAGATGTTCCGGTTGTCTCGGAAGTTAATTCCCAAACAACACCCTCAATATATGCGACGGAAGGTGGAACATCGTGAACTACGGTTCCGAAAGTCTTGCGAAGCTCAACGGGCGTTGTACCCTCTGGAACATCGTGAACTACGGTTCCGAAGGTTTTCCTAAGTTCTATGGGCGTCGTGCCCTCGGGAACATCGTGGACTACGGTTCCGAAGGTTTTCCTAAGTTCTATGGGCGTCGTGCCCTCGGGAACATCGTGGACGACTGTTCCGAAAATATTTCGGAGATTAGTCGTCATTAGCTACCGCTTACCTCCGCTTTTAAATATATACTGTCTGTTCCGACCCACGGGGTGAGCCCCACACCCGGTGTCGTTGGCGCTGTGGCCCAAGCATACATATTCTCTCCGTCGATCTCTGGCGCCCCGGTTGTAAAAGTACCAGCGCTAGCACTTTCAGCTACCGCACAAATCAAATTTGTTGCCGAAGAGCCAGATGCAAAAAGATGACCCGTAACTCCATAAATAGAGGTAGGGGTAATTCCAAGTTGAGTAGCGATTGATGTTTGAGATACAATAACATTCTCTCCTGTAAGTGGATTCGCTTCGGCGACTACTGGGGTTGTTGCAATAGATCCCGAGAGACTGTTTGCTTGAGCGTTCGTCCCTGTATTAGAACCGGGCGCCCAAGATCCAGAGTCGGAGACATCGAGGCTAACTTCTGTTCTTGTTACAAATTGTCCATAGGGATTTGGATCAGATAGACTATCATAAAAGATAATATCCGAAAGCATAGTATATTTTCCAGCATCTTCAAGCCCGTTGAAAATCGCATATACTTCAGTCTCTTGCTCCATATTGCCATGGGTTATACTCCCAGACGCCGCAGAAATTCCATTAACAAAAAGCTCTGCGCCCCAGGTGCCCAAGCTGGGAGTCCCCATCGTCATGTCATATTTTATAGAAATATTGTGCCAAGTGTCTTTTGCTAGACCCAACGATGTCTGATCAATAAAACTGTTGTTCATGATGATAGATAAGTTATTTCCACCCGCGCCTTGGATTGCAATAGTTTTCCACGAAATGGGGCCCACGATTTGTATAATTTGTTTATTTGTTTCAAAGTCATTCACCGGGTCATTAAAATAAAAATAGAAACTAACCCAACCTTTTCCGCCGCCGACTTTAAGAGGAGTTGTGACACCCCCACTATAATCCATCTGTAGTGCCCATCGATCACTTGCATCGCCAGTATATGTATGTATAATATCTTGTGACGACGAATAGATGGTGGGGCTGGTACTACCAAATTGCCACTGTGCCAAGTCGTTTAATTCTAATGCTGTTTCGGGGCCAAATGCCCAACTCCATTTATAAGCCATGATATTCCCTCCAGTGTGTGATGCAGATTATTTTAGACATTTTTCAAAATTCCTTTAATTAGATTTCATAGACGACGAGGCGGCGTCAATAGATGCCACATTCCAAGGGGTAACCCCAGAACTAGCCGTAGCGAAAACAGTACAGAAAT
>Ga0098058_1000457_pt1 | contig 13604 bp, 25 predicted proteins | sample 19_taG_FD_75061 | JGI IMG/M metagenome (GOLD analysis project Ga0098058, IMG submission 75061) | Marine viral communities from the Subarctic Pacific Ocean - 19_ETSP_OMZ_AT15317 metaG | ecosystem: Environmental > Aquatic > Marine > Oceanic | place: Pacific Ocean | collected 2015-01-19 | reverse complement strand
TATTATTATTATTAGTTGTTTATTATATTATCTAGTTGTATTAGTATTAACGTTCGAAAGTGTATATTTGTTTATGTGTTTAATATGTCAAGATGTCATTACGCTATGTGTCATGATGTCATACTGTGACAATATGTCATAGACTATAAATCTCTAATATAAGTAATAGTATTATCATTGTTGATTATGTAATAGTTATGTGATATATTAGTTGTTTGCATTGTATTAATTTTTATTAGTTACATTTATATTATCTATACAAACTCGTATTAACTTTCGAGATTAATAGTAAAAGAAAAACTTTGAATTATATTTAATAACATTGTAAAAAGTTTGTATATATGTGATAAAAACTGTTAAAAAGCTGCGGACTGCGTGAAATAAAATGAGTTTTACTGAGAAATATGCAAAAAAAAAGTAGGGGGGAACACCAGACCCCTCAATATCTGACAAGCTTTTCAAATATGATCGAGGTACCGGTACATATGTAGGTAAGGTACTAGTATATCTCTCTCCCCTTATGATATTATACTACGTATAATATCTAGATAGGAGTAATATATTATATAATAGATATATCTATCACACAGAATAAAGTAAATTTACCTATTTTTGTGTAAGTATATACCTATAGACAAAAACAAAAAATTATTCATATGAATACATTAACGATTAGAGTTCCACAGTTGATACCAGGTGACGAAGTCGTAGTTGATACAAGTGTTATAACACTTATAGGACAAACATCTGACACAACTACAGTTATATATACCTCTAAAACTACAGAAGGAACAATAACATTAAATCACAACTCAGATCCAGATGGATTATGGGGAGACGCGATAAATCAAGCTTTATTAACTTCTAATTCAGGTAACGCTATAGTTGTAAATCCTCCTGGAATACCAATAACAAGCGTATCATACGCGTAAAAAAAATAATATGACACAGTATTTAGTATTTGAAAACCCTTCTTCAGCGCCCGGAGCTTTTAAACAAAAGCAGGTAATAGTAAACGTAGACCATATAAAGTACATCGAACCAGTTGATACGCTAACGTTTAAACTACAGTTAAATAACGGAGGTAATATAATAATTGGAGCTGCAGTTGCTAAGTCATCTGAGGTAATAGAAAAAATACGTAGCTTAATAACGTCCTCAGCGCGTATATCAAGCGGTAAAATTTTAACAATAAAACCTGATTTTATAGGACAATGGACAATTGATGGTATTACGTATAATCCTCCATCAAGTGGTGGCGTTACAGCAGATGGTACACCCGCAGCCGGATGGAATACTAGATGGACTTCTGATACAAGTATAGGAGGACAATGGGTTCTTGACTCTGGTCCTACTGGTGGTTTTCCTGGAAACCCAATTATTAAAGGTTATAGATCAACTATTCAGTGGCCTACAGAAAGAGGGTTTTTTAGTAAAGGCGCGGTTTGGATGACAGGTTACCCAATAGGTGATATGGATCCTTGGTTAGCTAAAGACCCGGATGATTGTAGAGATTTTTTAGCACTAGAACTTTGTGGTGCTGGTAGTGGTGCTGATGTACCATTTGATTTTGCGACAGTAGCTAACAGATTTGCTGATAATGTAGTAATAGCAAGTAAGTTTATACAACAAGGTTTAACAGACACAGCCACGTATAATAGAGAAAACGTAATTATTGGAGCAGGAACAACTGGTAATGCTATTAAAGGTAACAATTGCCAAGAAAATGTATGGATAGGCTATGACATGTTTGATGATAATTCTGGTGGAGATGGATTGGATAGAAATCTGTCTTCTACGGTTATAATAGGTGCTTATGCTTTTGGTAAAGGAATAGAAGGTAATGGTAATGTACAATACGGTGTTTATATAGGAAGAGAAATTGGTAGAGAAAACACTGTAGATATATCTTCAATAGGTAATGTACATATTGGTTGGAGAGCTTCAGGTGGACATGTATATGGTGGTAATAATGTTTGTATTGGAATGAACAGTAGTAATGATCTTGATGGAACTTCTCAAGTAAATAACACAATGATAGGAGCTTCGGCAGGTCTTGAACATACTAGTGGAGATAATAATACATTTATAGGTTATCTTAGTGGACCTGCTAATAACGCTGCTTCTGGTGGTAGCAATAATACTTGTTTAGGTAATGGTGCTCAAATATCTGGAACAGCTGTTGATAATGAAATAGTGTTAGGTAACGCTAGTGTAAGTGTTTTAAGATGTGCTCAAGGTTCTATATCTGCATTATCTGATGAAAGAGATAAAAAAGATATAGTAGAATTAGATGAAGGTCTACAAACAATAATGTCTTTAAAACCTAAAAAATTCGTTTGGGATCCTAGGGAAATAGAGGTAAAAACACAAATTATAACAGAAGACGAAGATAAAGTAAAAGAAGAAGAAAGAGTAGTAGAATTTGTAAAACCAGCTAATGCTGGAGTAAAAGATATAGGCTTTATAGCGCAAGATCTTCAAGAAGTTGATAATGATTTCTTAAGACTAGTTTACGATGCTAATCCTGATAAATTAGAAGCTAGTTACGGTAGATTGGTACCAGTACTAGTAAAAGCTATACAAGAACTTAAAAACGAATTAGATAAAAAACAAGATAAATAAAAATGGCAATACTTTCAACATATCCAGTAGCAGTAGCTAAAGATGATGACTTAATATTAGGTACTCAAGTAGGAGCTCCTCCAGCTGGATCAACACAAATAAATCCTACAAAGAATTTTACTATAGCTTCTATTAGAGATTTAATGGGTAAATATATGGTAAATGGATTAGTTAATAACTTAGCGTCCGGTGGAGGTGGATCTTTTGATTTTATGGAGTGGACTAGTAATATAACAAGTTCAACTCAAATACCTATGATTAAATTACCACAAGCCGTGCAATTAAAAACAATTGCTTATACTTGGATGGGTGATTTACCTTTAACTATAGCTGTAGGTGATCAAGTTGCTTTTGACATTGGAACAATAGCACCTGGTTCAAACCCAGTTATAGGAAATTACGTTCCTGTGAAACCTCTATTTCAACTAACAAGTGCTGATAATGGTACTTATGCAAATGCAATAGTAGATAATATCAATCAAGATTTTAACGCAGGAGATCAAATAGCTGTTATAGGTACAGAATCAGGAGCTGTTACACCAAATACTGGTGAATTAGCTATTACATTTATATTTCAAGCTAAGATTTAAGTGTAAAAATAAAGAAAAACAAGTAATAATAGAATTATGGCGAGATTTTTAGAAGTAAACACTACAATTGGAAACGCACAGTTTCCAGCAGGTAATTATCTAATTAATATAGATAAAATAACATCATTAAATCCAAATAGTGGTACTGAAACCCTAATATCTTGGAACAATACTGGGACTATGACCAATGATGCTTCGTATTATATTCTGATAGAGCATAGTCCAGCTGATAACTATATTAATCAAAATGATTCAATGACAGCTTATATATTAGACGCTATTAAAACCACTAGTAATAGTAAAAACTCTGTTGTAAAACTAAAAGATTTTTTACCAAATGGAACTGAAGTAACTCAAATTAATATAGAAACCTAAAAAATTATGAAATACCTACAATTTAAAACAACTGGAAACATGGATAACGTACCTAGAGGATTTAATCTTGACAATATATTGTTAATAGGTGATTATGGTGATGATTCTAGTGGGAAAGCAATACCTGTTGACAGTATAGGTTTAAGTGTTAATGAATATTATTTTGAATTAAGCAATACATCTTTTCCTAAAGGTTTTTCATCTGTTGGTACTAAAGCAATAGAAGCAATAAGGAGATCAATAAATGCAAATCCAAATGCAGATGTTATACCATGTATTGGAACTCAACCCAAAACAGGAGACGCTGTGTTGTGGGATGATTTTGAGTGGAGTAACTAAAAAATACCCTGCTCGGGTAGAGCACCAAACCAAATATAAACTTAAAACCAAATATTATGACGTTTTATTATCAGACTAAAACGTGGAATAGTCAACCACAAATTACAGAAGAAACCATTAACCTTTGGAAACATCTTGCAGAGAAAAAGAACTGGAGGATAACCCAATTACCAAACGGATTTTTTCAAACAGAATACAAAGACATCGATTGTCCTTGTGACCCTGAAAAAGACAAGTGTTGTGAAAAATGGCACGATGTCACTAGAAGAGAAACTATTGAAGGCGCGGAAGCAGCTATTGATGGATCAGTAGAGCATTATGCTAAAAAAGTAGATTTCTTAAAAGGACCTAAGGTTGTTAAAACTTTTAAATAATTAAATTAAATTAAATTAAATACTATGATTGTAAAAAATCTAAATTTTAGCGATGAAGCTAGAAAACAAGTATTTAAAGGAATAGAAAAACTCACAAAAGCTGTTAGCTCCACGTTAGGGGCTAGCGGTAAGTGCGTTATACTTGAAGATGCAAATGGTAATCCTATCATAACAAAAGATGGAGTAACTGTTGCTGATTCGATTGTTCTTTTAAATCCTGTAGAAAACATGGGTGCAACATTAATTAAAGAAGCTGCACGTAAAACAGTAAGAGAAGCTGGTGACGGAACTACAACCGCAACTATACTAGCACATGCTATATTAAAAGAAGCGTATGAGCATATAGACAAAACAAACAGTAGAGAAATAAAAGATGGTATTCTAAATGCTACGAGTAAAGTTATAGAATATTTAGATAAAATATCAGTACCAGTTGAAGATAAAATAAAACAAATTGCTACAATATCAACAAACAACGATAGTGAACTTGGTGAATTAATTGCTAACGCTTTTATATCAGTAGGTAAAACTGGCGTTGTAATAATGGAACCATCACAACATGGTGAAACTAAAGTTGAAGTAGTAGAAGGAATAGAGTATAATAAAGGATTATTAAACCCTAACTTTGTAACAAACAAAGAAAACAACACAGCAGAGTTAGAAAACCCTCTAGTGTTAATAGTTGATTCTAAAATTGATTCAATTAGACAAATACAGAACGTGTTAGAATACGTTATTAAGAATAATAAAGCTTTATTTATTATTGGCGATGTAGAACCACCGGTTTTATCAGCTTTAGTAATGAATAAAATGAAAGGTAATATAAAAGTAAATATTGTAGATCCACCATCTTTTGGATTAAGACGTAAAGAAATATTAGAAGATATTGCATTGCTTACAAACTCTCAAATAATAAATGAAGATTTAGGTGATGATTTAAACACAATTGAAATTGACTACCTAGGTACCTGTTTAAAAACAACTACTAGCAACGACCAAACTATAATTCAAGTTGATAATGTTAGTGAAGAAGTTGAAAACATAATTTTAGACATTAAAAATAAATTATCTAAAAAATTAAAACCACATGAAGTTGTGGGTTATGAACATAGGTTGGCTAGATTATCTGCAAAAGTAGCAGTTGTTAAAGTTGGTGCTAATTCAGATATAGAACTAAAAGAAAAACAAGATAGAGTTGAAGACGCTATATGTGCTACTAAAGCCGCGATAAAAGAAGGAATTGTTCCAGGTGGTGGTGTTGCTTTATTAAACGCAGCATTAAATATAAAAGAAAAAAATATTGGTGAAGAAATTTTATCTAGAGCAATATTATACCCATTTAGAACAATATTAGATAATGCTGGTATAAAAGCAGAAGTTCCTAAAAAAGAAGGTTATGGGATTGATGTAGTTACAGGAAATATGGTACACATGATAAAAGAAGGTATTATTGATCCTTTGTTAGTGACTAAAAGTGCATTAACAAACGCGGCATCTGTAGCAACTACAATACTATCAACTGATTGTGTAATTAATAATATACGTGTAGATGAAAGCAGTAGGAAGTAATTTAATTATACAAAAGATAGAAGAAAATATAACTAAGTCAGAAGGAGGTTTGTTGTTAAACAAAAATGATAGAGCAGACATTAGATATATAGAAGCAAAGATAATATCAGTAGGAGACGGTATAAAAGGTTTAGAAGAAAATAATACTATATTTTATGATAGGCACGCTGGTCACTCTATTGAAATAAATAAAAATACATATCAAGTTATTAAGGCGCAAGACGTCGTCGTTGTTTTATGAAAAGGCTATCGGCAGGAGATTTAAAAGATCTCAATCTGCTTAAACACTATCGCATTATACGTAAGTGGGCTTGTAAAAATAACGGCTTAACTGATTCTGATTTAGAATTACTTATATATCTAGACTGTATAGATATGTTCACTATTAAAGATTTTAAAATAGGTTCGTATTCTTATAGTTGGGACAATAGAAGGTGGAATAAATTAATACAAAATGATTGGGTTGTAGTATGGAGACATAGGAATAGAACAACTCAAAAATATAATATATATAAAGTTTCTTTTAAAGGTAAGCAATTAATACAAAGAGTTTACAGAATTATGCTAGGTGAAGATGATATACCTACAAGTGAAAGAAGAAACTCTATAATGAAAGGTAAAAGTTATATAGATAAAGTTTTACAAACTTCTATATATAATGTAAATAAAGATAAAAACAGATGAATAAAAATAGTCCTTTAAATTTCGGTATGATGGGTAATTCCATGGGCAACATGTATAGTGGAGCTTATGGTAACATGTCTGATGAAGACTTAAGATCACAATATGACACTTATTCTTCAATGAACCCTATGATGAGTGGAGCGTTCCAAGGTCAAAGAACAGCTATGCAGGCTGAAATAGAAAGAAGACAAACACTAGGTAGTTTTGGTATGCCACCAGAACCTGCTAGCACAACAAATCCAACACAAGCAGCTGCAATACCAGAAGGAGCAGCGCAAGCAGCAAGTGGTGATCCTTGTGCTGGTACAGCTGTAGGAAACGCTCCTATTGCAACAGCTGGTAATTTTAGTCCTAGTACGCAATTCGCAGGTTCACGTTTGTTTGGAAGCCCGAATATTGCAAATAAAAAACCATTAATAAATTTATAAATTAAAAAAATGAATCATAAACATTATAAAATAGATCCAGGCCACACAAAAGATATGGGTGGTAAAAGAGGTGGAATAGTTGGAGAAAGTGCTGTATGGGACGGGCCGTTAAGCCAAGTAGGAAGACTACATGGTGAAGGTAGTAGTTCTGGAATATATGGCATGAAATTAAAAAATGCAGGCGTTCCTTATTCACCAGGTCCAATAACATTAAAAGCACAAAAATAAAATGACATTATTTAACAGAGCAATTCCGGTATTAAAAAGCGATACTATAAATATACCTCAACCAGGAGAATATATATCTGACACAAGTAGCACAACCGGTGCTACACTTACTACAGCTGGAGCTAAATTTAAAGGTAAATACAATACAGCAAGAACAGGATATAGCGATAGAGTAGCTGTTGGCGATGTTGTATATGTAGATGATAATGCAACAGGTCGTCCAACATTTATTACTCAAGTTATTGATGTTATAGATGATGAAACGCTAACTCTTAGCCCCGCGGTTGGAGGAGTTGCAGCACCATATGATTATAAAATATACAGAAGCAATGGAGGTTTAAACAATGTTACTAAGGGTAATCCTGGTTATACATTAATAGGACCTTTTGATACTAATACAATATTAAAAGTTATACCTGGAGGTCAAGACAGTCCAGTATTTATTAAACCAAATGATACATCAGATTTAGGTTTAGAACACATTTTAGTACAAAGAGTATTTGACACAGACTCTGTAAGTGTAGACGAATACGGTTTGGTTGCGTTACAACCATCAGATAATAGTTAAAATAAAAAAAAAATTTAAAATTAAAGTTATGGGATATAAACAACCAAACAACCCGATGAAAATGATGAAGTCGGCGTTAAAAATGCATAAAGCTGAAAAGAAATCAGGTATGCACAGAGATTCAGCTATGTACATGGGTCATTCACCTATGGAAATGGGACATGATTCACCAGCAAATAGAGAATCAGCAGAATTAAAAGACATGCCAGTAGTTGATATTGAAAAAGGTGATGCTAAAGGTTCTCCAGCAAAAGGTGTTGGAGGTATGACTAATCACAGAAACTTTGAGCCAGAAGGAACTTGGGAAAAACATAAGGCAGCAAAACATAGTGGTTCACCGGCTAAAATGAAGAAAGATAGTCCTATGGAAAAAGAACTAGTTGGTAAACAAAAAAATTTACCAGAAGCGTTAAAAGCCAAAATTGAAGCTGCACCAGAAAGTCCTGCTAAAATGGGACATAAAAAAGGTTCTCCAGCTAAAAAATATGACAGAGTTGTGTTAGGTGGAAATAAAGGAGATAAGTCTAAAACTAAGCCAGGTAAAAAAGATTATAAAAAATAAAAATCATGGGAAGAGGATACAGTGGAAACCACCCTCGCTATTCAGGCGAGAGATACGACGCTAAGCAGGCGTATAATAAAGATTTAACAGCTTCTGCTAGATTACATTATCTAGAAAACGACAGGCATGATCACGAGTCACCTGCTCACATGAGTGTAAATCAAAGAATTAATGATTCTTTTGGACTTGGTCAAAACAATGATAAAACTCCTTCTCCAATGAATTCTCATTGCTCACCTATGCACGCTCATAATAGATCACATAAGCTAAGGCAAAGAGCTATTAAAGTTTCAGAAAGAAGTGGAGCTGAAAGAGGAGACGAGTATGATTATGAAAATCCTAAAGTACAAAAACTTTTAAGCAAAGCTAGAAAAGTAGATGAGAGATCTAGTAACGAGTATAATTCTGAAAAACGTAAAAGAGAAGTTGATTCAATGATTGATGAAAGAGCTGACTCACCTTTTAACGCATGCGCTAAGTCAGAAGGTGGAAAAGGTTGTGTTCAACAAATTAGTGGATCTTGGAGAGTTATTAGTAATAAAACAGATAAACCTTGGCCAGCAAAATATGCTAACAAAGCAAAAGCAGAAGCTGCATTAAGAGGTTATCACGCAGGATAATATGGAAACTTTAGGTAAATTTAAAACAAATCTTTTAAAAGATAAAAATTCTTTTAAAATAGGATTTAATAATAGATCTCCTTTAAATCAATATAAAAGTACTATGAGTACTAGTTTTAATATACCTAAGTTAAATCCAACTATAGGTAGAGATGGTAGTTCTATTTTAGTACCTGACAATTCAAATGAATTAAGAGCGCAACAAATGATAGGCGAAGCTATAGGTGATGCTGGTAAAAAAATAGGTAAAGCTATTGAAGATAACAAGAAACGTAAAAAACCTTCAAAAGATCAAAAAGAACCAGAACAAGAACTTAAAAAAGGAAGTTTTGCACAAAAAACTCTTGATCCAGAAGGTTATAACAATTACGTTAGAGCTAGAGATGAAGCTTTTGAAAAATTTAAAGATATAGATTTTGAATCTATTTCAAAAAGTTTTATCTAAAATTATAAATAAATTAACAAAAAAAACAAAAAAATGGCACAAAGAATAGTAATACCTTTAACAACTGGAATGGGAGTTGGTTTAGGTGTAAAAGAAGCAGTAATAAACGCGGATCTTATTGTATCAGCAAACGCTGTCCCTGATGGAATTAACGATAATCAAATATATCTTTATCTAGAGACAGGTAAATATTTTACATTAACTTGTACTAGTAGTGGGGTGACTGATCAAGTTGCGACTGCTATAAATAGCGCGTTAATTGGTAAGCCAAGCGGACCAGTTTTAAGACCTGCGGTTGATGGATTAGTTTCAACAATGGGTGATACAATTGATGGGTAATTAATAAAAAAAACAAAAAAATGAGGAAATATTTAACATTTAAATCAGTTGGAGGTGGATCAAAAGAGTTTAATTCTGCTGGTGAATACGCTCTGTCAATTGATGATATTGGAGGTTTAGGAAGTGCCAGCAATACACAATTAAGCCTGCTATTACCAAATCCTTTTAATATAGCTGAAACTTCTGCAACATCTATTTCTTTCACTGTAGACAACAGTATTGTAACTCAAGGTGGTAAAGCATTATATGACGCAATAATAAAACAAACAACAGCGACTCCAGGAGGTAATTTTGAACTTATTCTTCCAGAAGGACTTACTATTACTTCGTTTGAATACATTGGATTTATAGTATAACACAAAAAATAAAAAATGAGAAATTTATTAAAAATTAAGAACGTAGATTCAACTAAAGCAGATTTTTATTTGCCAATTGATAATATTACTGGGACAGTTATTAATGCTGGTGCTGGTCTTGACTCTGTAACAATAACAACAAACAACGGGTATGGTGAAAATGGATACATGTTATATCTTAAAGATAAAGACGGAAATGATCATAATACTCTTGAACAGTGTCAAGGTATATTAGAGCAATTAAAAAAGTGTTTATTTGCTAATCCTGGTGTTGGCGTAGTAGAATTACAAGGAATATTTAATTTAGTTGACGTTTACGAGTATACACAAGCAAACGGTTAATATAATGAAACATAGAGGTTTAGGTGATAGTATAGCTAGCTTTACACAAAAAACAGGTATTAAGACTGTAGTTAATAAAATAGCTAACAGTCTTAATAAACCTTGTGGTTGTAAAAAAAGACAAGACTATTTAAATAAAAAATTTCCTTATAAACAATGAAGATAAGATTAAGTAGTGGTTTTAAAATAAACCCTCCGTTTAAACAAGACTCTACACCTATCTATGCAACTGATCTTGAAGAAGGAGTTTTAGGTAAGGCAAATAATAATGGTACTATATTAGTATCAGATAAAATAACCGATCCGCAAGAAAGACAAAGTGTTGTAGAGCATGAAAAAGTTCACATAGATCAAATGAAAAGAGGTGATCTTGATTATGATGATGACTTTGTTTATTGGAAAGGTAAAAAATATTCACGAGACGATATGAAAGAAGGTGCTCAAAACCTACCTTGGGAAGCTGAGGCGTACTCAAAAACAGATTCATTTGAAAAATATTAATTATGGCATATAGACAAAAAAATCCTTTGAACAAAAACTACAGTCCTTTAAATAATGTTATGGCATTAGCTAGGGGTGTTAAAAAGAGTACTCAAAGTATTAATGATAACGATAAAATAGATCCTGGTTTTAATCCAGAATATAGAAATAAATATAAAGTAGTAGACGAACAAGGAAGATCAGGAGACGATATAAGTGGTGGATATTCTGGTTATACAAGTTCCGGAAGTCCAGACGGTGTTTATTCACCAGCAGGTTCACAAGCTAATTTATACAGAACAGGAGATGTATATGCTAATAATATAGAATTGCAAAGAGCTATGAGATTTGATCCAGAAACTGGGTATTCTCCTAGAACACTAGATATTAACTACGAAAAAACTAAAGATGGAAAACCATACGAAGCATATATAGATGATACTGGTAAAAGATATAACTTGACTAAGACTAAACAAAAAGAAGAGTTTGAAAGAGCTAGATTAAAAATGTATGAAAATAGAATGGACCAGGTAAATGAAGCTAACGCTATGTATGAACTTGCTGATCCAGAAAAATATCTAAAATACTATCAAGACGAAAGAAACAATCTTAATCCCGCGCCAACGTCCGACAGGCCAGGTGTTCAATATCCTTGGCAAGAAAAATTATATAAGAGAACAGGTGCTCCTGGATCAGACGAAAGAGCTGATTATCTAAGGTCAATTAACGAGAGGTACGATAGATAATGTCGAAAAAATTTAAAGATACTACCGTTGGACAATTATTGTTTGGCGCAGCATCTGTAATAAATCCTACACTAGGAAATATATTACAAGGAGTAAAATCTCCTAAAGAAGCAATAGCTGAAATAACTAAAGCTGACGTTTCTTTAGATGATAAAATTAAATTACAACAATTAATATACGAACAACAGAATAAAGAAATAGAGTCTATAACTTCTAGATGGAAAGCAGATTCTATGTCAGATTCTTGGATGTCAAAAAACGTGCGTCCACTAGTTCTTATATGGTGTATTGTTGTATTTTCTTTTGCAGGTATACTAGATAGTGTTGAAACTATACCATTTGCAATACATGATAACTGGAATGATACTTTTGAGAAAGTCATGATGTCCGTAATATTAGCTTATTTTGGAGGTCGAACGACTGAAAAAGCCAGTAGTATGTTTAAAAAGTAAAAGTTAATAATAATAAGTAATTATACACTTATAAATTAAATCAAATTAAATATTATGAAAAAATTATTATTAAGTATAATGATACTATTTAGTGTCGTTGTACACAGTACAGAATTAAGCGATAAATTAAGAGGAGCTTGGTCTAGCGAAAGTACAAGTTATTACGTTGTTATATTACACAACGAAAACAAAGGTTATGAATTAGTTAATTTTTCTTTTAAAGAAAATCAAACATTACAAGAAACAGTAATAGGTCAAGGTAAAAATTACATAAAAACTAAAATATATAATCCTGTAAACGATTTTGAAACTTTTGTTACTTATACTTTTATAGATGATGAATTACATTGTGAATTTGAAGGCAAATCAAATCACGTAACTATTTATAAAAGATATTGGTTAATGACAAATTAAATTAAATAAAATGGAAAAAAATAAAATAACTAAAGAAGAGTTAGAAAAGATTGTAGACTTTCAAAATAAACTTTATAAAATTACAACTGACGTAGGAGTTCTTGAAACACAGAAACACGCTGCTTTACATGATCTAGCAGGTGTTAATCAAGAACAAGAAGAATATAAAAAAACCTTGGAAAACAAGTATGGTGCTATTAATGTAGATTTAAACGATGGTGCTTATACTAAAGTAACTAAAGATGAATAATATAATAAGAAAGATTAGTATAGGTTCTGATTATAAAAACGATGCAATGCATTATTCTTTAGGTCAGCAAGTTTATGGTGGTCATGAAATATCTCACATATTATTTGATGAAAAAGATAACTCATATAATATTTATATAAAGAAAAACAATGAAGTATTGCCATGGAAAAAGTTTAACTTTAACATGTCTATATCAATTGAATATGATTTAGAGTATTAATGAATAGTTTATACGATTTTATAGTAAAACCTATAGGTGAAGACAGGTACGCTAATAATAAAAAAATAGGTGAAAAAGAATTAATTTTAAATACTAAAATTGAATCTTGGAAGTTTGTTAATAGATTTGCTAAGGTTATTTCTACACCTTTAGCAATTAATACTGATATAAAAAAAGGTGACACTATAGTTTTACACCAAAACGTGTTTAGAAGATTCTATAATATGCAAGGTAAACAGACTAATAGTCGTTCTTATTTTAAAGATAACTTATATTTTGCAGCGCTTGATCAAATATATTTGTATAAAAACAAAGACAAATGGGAGAGCTTTGGTGATAGATGCTTTGTAAAACCAATAAAAAATTCTGACAATATAAGAAACAGAAAAGAACAACCTTATGTTGGTATACTAAAAATAGGTAATAATAAGTTAGAAGCATCTAATATTAACTCAGGTGATATGGTTGGATTTAAACCCGGTGCTGAGTGGGAGTTTTTTATAGATGATGAGCGTCTTTATTGTATGAAATCAAATGATATTGTAATTAAATATGGAAACAAAGAAAATAAAAAGGAATATAATCCAAGCTGGGCGTA